>Ga0315282_10007696_pt1 | contig 17622 bp, 19 predicted proteins | sample YL17G07_20_MG_FD_203693 | JGI IMG/M metagenome (GOLD analysis project Ga0315282, IMG submission 203693) | Sediment microbial communities from Yellowstone Lake, YNP, Wyoming, USA - YL17G07_20 | ecosystem: Environmental > Aquatic > Freshwater > Lake > Sediment | place: USA: Wyoming | collected... | reverse complement strand
AATAAGGCTAACGCATATATCTTGTTCAGCAGCTCTTAAGCAGCTCATCTATGTCCTTTCCTATTTGTTCGCCGACGTAGCCACCTTCCAAAACGAAGAACGTGGGCTTTTTCAGCGCTGCAATCCTTTTTCCTATTTCTCTGTAGCCCTTCTCAGTCAAACCCAGCGAGGCTAAATCCCCCATATGCGAGTCAAACCCCGCTGAAATAGCCACAACCTCAAACCTGCCAACGTCAACCATGCCCAAGGCTCCATCGAGAGTCTCCAAGTACGCCTCATCCCCGCAGTCGCCCCAGAGCGGGAAATTCAAGCAGTTCGCCTCAGAAACGGCGCCCGTGCCCGGATAGTGTGGGTGACGATGCAGCGAAACATACGTAACCTTGGCATCTCCAAGGAAAATCTCCTGCGTTCCATTCCCATGGTGACCGTCGATGTCCAGAATCAAAGTCGGCTTGCCCAAATGCTTAACCGCTATGGCAATGTTGTTCAGATAGCAGAAACCTCTAGTATGTGCTCCTAAAGCTGCACCGTTTCTTCCTGCATGGTGACCAGGCGGCCTCATAATGGAAAATCCCTTAACCTCAGCCGCCAAGATGGCTCCTCCCGCAGAGAGTTTTGCATACTCAAAAATATTCTCATACGCCGGAGTGTCACTGTCCTCTATGAGTCCCTTCTTAAGCATCCAAACATACTCGTCATCATGAACCCTGAGCAAGTCCTCTTCTGACGCAGGTTCAGGCTCAAGAAACTCGTATCCTCTCTCCTTCAAAATCTCATAGGCTTTCCTAACCCTCGCCGGCCCTTCAACATGCCAAGACCCGTACGCTAAGCATTTCTCTGAGAAGATTATTTTCGGCTTCATAACCCAATTGCGCCCACAACTGATAAAGTGCGGTTTTCAAATTAAAATATAACCCAACCAACAACAGCATTTCTCTCTAGCTTGTATTACTGAATTTTGTTGAAGAAAACGCCCAAGTTGCGAGGAAGACTGTCAAGGTAGTCCACTAGACTTAGACGTTCCAGTTTCCTGAGTGTTGTGCCTGCCAGCTTATCATGTGGCACACCTTCCAAGAGCAGAGCGGTTTCTTCCTCGGAGAATTCCTCTTCCTCTCCCGTCCATTGTATGACTTCTTTGTTCTGTGGACAGACTCTTTGGCAGTGCATACATCCTACGATGCAGTTGTGCCATGAAGTGTCCATCCAGTTGGGGAATGGAACATCGCTTTTTTCTCATTATGATAAACAATGCATCGCTCGGCCCGCAGAAGAAAACGGTCTGATGAAATAGCACCAGTGGGGCAAGCTCGACGACAGAGCTCACATTCCTCGCAACTCTTCATCATTGTTGTTTCTTGCCAACCATCTTCTTCGCAAGGCATATCAGAGTAGATGGCTACAAGTTGGAGAAAGCTTCCCATACCAGAGACGTAGCAGATATTGTTCCTCCCGTACTGCCCTAGACCACTTCGTACTGCCAACAGTTTGAGGGGCAATGCAGTTCCTGTCGACGTGTAACCTTTTTCGCCGAGCATTTTGGCGAGAAGGTTCTCAACTTGTTCTGTTATGCCGTCGTAAGCCGTGTATGTAGGAGGAAGGATAAGTGGACGTCGTTGTCCATTCCACGTGAAAATCGCTCGAGTCTGGGGTCTGGGGACGGCGGCAACAATCAAGGATTGCGCTTTCGGCAAGTTTTCAGGAACTTGGAAGCTGAACCAAGCAAGGCGGTGTTGGTAGAACTCACTGTCGAGCAAGCCGTGATTGCGGAGGCTGTCTATCTCTTTCTGCAACAGCTGCAAATGGGAGATGGAAACCATTCGTGCCTGATAGCCATGTTCTCTCAAACGAACAAACAGTTCATCGACAAATCTATCCATAACCGACGAAAACATGTTCGTTTAAATAAAAGTTTGGTTGGTTGGGGTAAAGTTTTATCCCCCTTTTTTGAGCGATAAACTTTACAAGCTTGTCCTTGATTCAAAGAGCATTGCAGAGGCGGTAGATATCAACGGGCGCGAATTTCTAATGAAGACAGCACTTCAGGTAGTCAAGACACGGAGGCTTTACAGGTTTCAAAGCATCATTAGTACTGCGCGTCCATTCAGTAACTATTTCAGGGGTTTTGACAAAGTTGAGGCTGTTCGCAGAATTTTCGGCGACAAGACTGAGCAGGTGCTTCGCGATTTGAAAGTTGAGTTCCTTTGGGCGGGAGGCTACATGGGAGTTAACAACGCAAACGGGCATCTCATGGCAAATCCCAATTACTTGAACAAAGGGGACAAAACAGACACTACCTAGACGTAATCCACGAACTCGTCCACGTGAAGCAGTTCATGGAGGGAAAAGATCTGTTTGACGCTCATGAGAGTTACACTGAAAGACCAACCGAGACAGAAGCCTACCGGTATGCTGTTGAGGAAGCTAGAAGATTGGGTCTTAGTGACGCAAGGATATGTGAGTATCTCAAAATCGAGTGGATGAGTGAAAAGGAGTTGAAGCAGCTCACATCTACCGTTAATGTTCACTGCAAACAAGTACAGAACATGCAAAAACAGGGCACCAGCAAACCAGATTCTTAGATCGAGCGATCGCTCTTCGAGCGCACTACTAGCCTCTTTGTAACCTCTCTATTGCAGTAACAACATGAATGATGCTTGCTTTTCACTATTCGTGTGTTTGTGTTTCAAGGTAACGTTTGAATTTCGCGCGTGCTAGGGGATGTTCCCTGTTATATGTTTGGTGTTTGGGCTTTGGGGTGAAGTTTTATCAAGTTCTCAAGCAGTCTTTGTTAGTATCTTTGGTTCTTTCCATTCTTCCCTAAGAATGCTGTAAAGGCAGTCACCAACCCACTCTCCTCTGCAGAAACCTGAATTTCGAATAGTCCCCTCCATCTTGAAGCCTACTTTTTCCAGAATTCGTTGTGAGGGCTTGTTTCGAGGATCCCTGGTAGCTTGCATTCTCATAATTTCTCTAGCCAAGAACAGATAGTCCACCATTATTTGAAGTGCCTCTGTTCCATATCCTTTGTCTCTCTCGCTAGGAACCAAGGTATAGCCAACTTCGATAATTCCGGCAGGTGGGACAGTGAAATGCAGAATGAACCCTATCTTCGTTCCATCTTTCTTTTCCATCACAAACCAGGTCCAGTTGACGCCTGAATCAGACTGATCCTTACCCTCAATCCCCTTCTCTGCCTGTGCTCTTGAAATCTGAGGCTGGATCACTTCATATTCACCGTAGAAGTCGATTGCGTTCCAGAAATTGAAGAAAAAGGCCAAGTCCTCCTTGTCTCTTAGTCTTAGACGAACCTCTTTGCCTTCAAGCACCGCAGTTCACCACTCAAGCCAATAGAACTGGTTCTTTCTGTTCAGCTATAACTTTTCTGCAAAACCAAAAAACAGACTATCTTCAAGTGGGGTTTTTCGGTAAAGTTTTATCCAACCGCGCGCGCGGCGTTCTTCGGAGCAAAAGTGAGGCTAGTTAATCCTGACGGAAACGACGAGATAGAGATACAAGAGTACAACACAAGCTCAAAGGTGACTACGAAAGAACTGGAAAAGGAAGCGAGAAAGCACAAACCCTAGAAGTTGAAGTGTCTCCTGCCCATTAATTCCACTTTTTCTTTTAGCGAAAATATGTACTCTTTTCGCGCGCTAGTATCAAAAATAGAGCAACACTTCTGCCAAGTTCTGGATAGAGTCAACATTTTCCAGAGTTTTTCCTACGCGATTAATCAGCAACGGTTTCAGTCCTGCTCTCTTTGCACCTTCATAGTCTCTCTCTACTTTATCACCTACAAAGAGAACTTCGGCAGGTTCCAACTGAAGCTTCTCGACGGCATAGAGAAAAATCTTACTGTCAGGCTTCGCCTTGCTACAAGAGTCAACTCCAACGGTAACGTCAAAACAGCTTGTTGCACCAAGCCTTTTCAAAACCTGTTCGCAATCTTCCCTTGGACCATTTGTTACAATCCCCGTTTTGACCTGTTTCGCTTTTAGTTGAGCTAATGTCTCCACTACGTCAGGGTAAAACTGCAGGTCAGCATAATCCCACCAGACTTCAGAAATCTTCCGTGCCAAAAGTTGGGCATGTCGTTCAACGCCTAGCCTCTTGATAATGGCCAGATTCCAATTATGCCAAAAAACCATTCCTAATTGAGCCTGACCAGTTTCAATATCGAATTCTTTCTCATTTGCCCTATGAGCTGCAAGAATCTGGTCGGGGTCTGCTTTAATCCCGTAGGCCTGAAGTATTCTTCTGAAGATTTCAGGAACCTCGGCCGTCTTAATAAGTGTCCCACCTAGGTCAAAAAGCACTGCTTTGAATTTCATCAGTTCTCCGCGCGCTATAATGTCAAATATTGAACCCCTCCACTAATAAAAGAATGATTCTTTCAGCGCGCGCTGTCAGCCGTCGTTTTGGTTGGTTGGACTAAATTTTAATCCAACCAACCCAAAAAAGGAAAATAAAGAGAAAGCCAAAGCCAAACAAACAACCAACCAGAGACAGACAGAAAGAAAGAAACAAACAAAAAGGGAGAGAGGAAGGAGGAGCACGCACACACAGGAGAGGGGTTCACCTGAAACGCAATAGGGGTATGTTGAAGGAATAATAGGGGATAGTATATTGTATTCATTGATTCTTGAGGTAGTCTAAGAGTCTCTTTAGGTCTTCTTTTGTCCATTTTGACGCAATCTTATCAGTCCATACCAAATCAAACTGTCTCTTCTCTTCCTTTAGTTCACGATTCAATTTGTATGCTGTAATGATAATCACCATGACAGAAACAGCGAATATTAGAACGCTTGCCCAGAACATGTTGTCGAATCTACTAAGTGCTAATCCTTCATATATTGGAAACGAATACTGAACAGACAGATTGCCCATTATTCCGTAGAATATTCCGTAAAGTAGTGCTTTTGTGAAGTCAATGCGTTGCAAATGTAGTTCTCCAGATTCTGACCGACTTTTCTCTAAGTCTTCATAGAATTTGATGTCTTTTTGCAACTGTGTCATCAATCTTTTTCTCTCCTCCTCGCTCAATTTCTTTACCCCGTCATTATCAGACATGGAGACACCCATAGGATTGTTCAGTAGAAAATCTTTTAAGTTTATCCCAACTCACACGTTAATAGAGGGTTGGAATGGGAATTAAATTCTCCTTTTTTGCGTCAACTACTCGGACTTCCAAGTCTTCTTGTCGAAGTATTCTTGCAATCTCTTCGGATGTGCTAGCTGTTGCTCCATATCGGGTTCCATAGACAATCAATGCTTTAGTCAAACATTACAACTCCATGCCTTGTCATATTGCTGTAATACGCTTACTGTTATTTTGAATTAATAAGGATGGCTATCTTTTCTGGGGGATTAGCGCGCGGAAGGAAGGTATCTAGATATAGATGTCATCTGAATCGAGTATACACTTTCTTAATCGTCCATTAACCGTCCATTGGTCGTTTTCGTCGTCCGTCCGTTTTGGTTGGTGGGTTGGATAAAACTTTACCCCCAAACGTCGGCGGCCTGCATCAACTCGACATGGACATTATCTTTCGTGCGAAATCCGAAGCCTTTTCCAAATCCTCTTGACTCGGATGCTTTCGGGCTTCCCGAATATACGTTTCCCATTCATCGTCCGACTTGGTTATTTCACTGCGTATGAATGCTTGGATCGGGAGGCTAGGTGCACCTTGACAGTGGTAGTATCCTCTGAAGTCGATTCGTTTTTCTTCGCTTACGCTCTCGAAGGAATCTATGCATTTGGACGCCCACTCGTCGAAAAGAGCCTGATCATGTTCGTTTTGTTCAGGAGTCAACGTTGAGTGTGTGAAGAAGCCTGCTAATTTGAACTTTGGTGATTTCGGAAGCGCCTTCAAGATTTTCTTGACTGGAGCTGCCAAGTCCGCCGAGTGACAAGCGGAACCCAGAAAAACTAGGTCATAATCATTCAACGTATCTGCGCTGATGTCCTTTATTCTCTTCAGGTGTGCTTCATGTTCTTTTGAAGCTTCTTCATAAATCGTCTTGGCGATTTTCTCCGTGTTTCCAGTTTCACTGTAGTAGGCGACGAGCACTTTCAATGCGATGCCCTCTTCTGATGTTTCCAAGGCAAGCATGCTTATTTGTTTTTGCTCGCATTGCAAATCACGTGCATCAGTTGGTTGGATTAAAATATGACCTCGCACCTAGAAGGTTTAGCCAATCCACGTGAAAACTGGAGCAAATACTGTTGATTGCCGAAAACCCGTTCGCCGTCTTCCGCTCAGAATGCGAAAAAAGCCTACGAAAAGCGCTAAAGAAACAGTTCCCAAAAACCGAAATCGCAAGCGTAGCTCTTGAAAAACCACCGAACCCAGACTTCGGCCAGCTAGCATCTTCGTTAAGCTTTGAACTTTCCAAACAGGTCGGCCAGAAACCCCCTGCCATCGCGGAGGAACTAGCTAGCGCCGTAAGCAAGCCAAAGTCTTCTCTGATAGAGCAGGTTGCTTCTGCAGGGGGAGGGTACATTAACTTCCATGTCGACTTCAACAAGTTTTCGACCCTGACAGTCGAGTCAACAAGAAAACTCGACACCGAATACGGTTTTGTCAAGACCGAAGACCCGCTGAAGATAATCGTGGAACACACAAGCGTAAACCCGCTTCACCCGATACACATAGGGCAGGCCAGAAACCCCATGCTTGGCGACTCCATAGCTAGGCTGCTCAAGTCAAGAGGGCACACGGTTCTCCGCCACTATTACATTGATGATGTAGGCCGTCAATCCTCCGTTGTCGCTTACGGATACAAAAAACTGGGTAAACCTAAGCCTGAGGGAAAACCAGACCAGTTCATCGGCAAAATCTACACCGTCACAAGCTGCCTAGTCGAAATCGACCGCTTGAAGAAAGAGCTTGAACGAGCAAAGATAGCATCAGCAGACGAAGAAATCGCAAAGATCAACAGGGACCTAGACGAGTGGGTGGCGGTGGCTGCAGAGCTGAAACAGAAATTTCCCGCGCTTTTTGACGCGCTTCTGGAAAGAATAGGCAAAGACAAGAATCCTGAAGACTCCGTTAACAGGCTAAACCGAGCTTACGAAGACGGAGACGAAACAGCCAAGAAGCTCACCAGAGAAGTCAGTGAACTCTGCTTGGATGGGTTCAGGGAAACTCTCGGCAGGATAGGCGTTTCTTATGATTCTTGGGATTGGGAAAGCGACTTCGTTTGGAGCAACCAAGTTGCCAACGTGCTTGACAAGCTTAAGAAGTCGCCGTATCTGTTCGTGGAAGGTGGGGTTCTCGAGTTTGACGCTAAAAAAGTGATTCGAGAACTTGACCTGAAAAGACAGCTAGGTTTGAGAGAGGGCTATGAGGTTCCGCCCCTGACTCTCGTGCGTGCGGACGGCACAACACTTTACACGACACGGGACATCGCTTACACCTTGTGGAAGTTTGAGAAAGCGGAGAAACTCGTCAACGTCATAGGAATGGAACAGAATCTGGCCCAACTGCAGTTGAAGATTGCCTTGCACGCTTTAGGCTACGGCAAGCAAGCAGACAGTCTTGTTCACTTTGCCTACAACCTCGTGTCTCTGCCAGGCTACAAGATGTCAAGCCGAAGAGGGCACTTCATAGCGTTCGACGAAGTGATGAGCGAAGCAGTAAAACGCGCCTTCGAAGAGGTTTCGAAGCGGTCGCCGCAGTTGTCAGAAGAAGAGAAGCAGCACATTGCAGATTTCGTCGGCATAGGTGCAGTACGCTACGCGCTTATTGAGGTTGACACTTCAAAACCCGTAGTGTTTACGTGGGACAGAGTGCTCAACTTTGAAAAGAACAGCGCACCCTACATACAATACACTCATGCCAGAGCCTGCAGCATAATGCGGAAAGCCAACAGGAAGCCCGAGAAACCCGCGTTTGGACTGCTGAAAGAGAAGCTGGAACACGGAATAGTCTTGGCGCTTGCCAGCTTCCCAGACACGTTCATCGAAGCTGCAGAATACCTCAAACCCAACCTTATTGCAGAATATGCCAATGCCCTGTCTGACAAGTTCAACACGTTCTACAACGCTTTTCCAGTGATAAAGGCAGAGCCAAAAGAGCTGAGTAACGCAAGACTTGCCCTGACAGACTCTGTGCGCATAGTGCTCAGGAACGCGCTGAACCTGATTGGGATAGTAGCGCCAGAGAAAATGTGAAAAGCATTTGTGCGCTTTCGCTTCTGAATAAGAAAATCTCTTATACCGCACTATTAATCTAACACGAGAGGGTTTGGGTGGATGGCAGGCTCTTACTTCAGGAAGAAAGTTGAAGCTATTGAGGTTAGGGAGAAGAGTGTTTCCAAGCTTCTAGCCGAGATGGGCAGAACTGCTTATCAGGGAAGGAAGCTCGGCGAGGCGGTTGACGTTTGGGAGGCCATGCTCAAGGAGAAGGACCTGACAATCATAATGGGTTTTGCTGGGTCAATGAGCACGGCTGGACAGTGGAAGATGGTTAACTGGCTGATAAAAAACCGCTACATTGACGTTCTTGTTTCCACAGGAGCAAACGTCTCCGAAGACATTGTTGATGCGATGGGGCTAGGTTATTGGCAGGGTTCGCATCAGGTAGACGACCAGCAGCTTCTGAAGGACGATGTGAACAGGTATTATGACGTTTACGGGAAGGAAACGGATTACAGGGAGATGGAACTGCTCTTAACCGACTTCTTGATGACTGTGAAGAAGGACTATCCATACACTTCTGCGGAGCTCCTGTACCTGTTGGGCAACTACTTGAACAAGAAAGGCGTGAGAAGCATAGTCGCGGCAGCTGCAGCAAAGAAGGTTCCGGTCTTTTGTCCTGCAATAGCCGACAGCGCCTACGGTGAGACGTTTCTGATGGCAAAGAACCAGGGTCATCCGATCGTGCTGGACAGCGTGAAGGAATTTGACCAGTTCGTCAGCATCGGCGAGAAGACAAAAGAAGTCGGGGTGGTCTACATCGGCGGTGGAGTGCCGAAAGACTTCACACAGCTTCTGGCCATATCAGTCTCGCCTAAAACGATGGACGAAGGAATTCCAGGAAGGAAAGGCCACATGCGCAAGGGCATAAAAGAGTATTACTATCCTCATCGCTATGCAATTCAGATAACGACGGATTCACCTCAGTGGGGAGGCCTGTCAGGCTGCACTTTGGAAGAGGCGATAAGCTGGGGCAAGATTGACATTGAAGGAGAGAGGGCAGTATGCTATTGCGATGCCACGATTGCTTTGCCGTTGATAACGCATGCGCTAAACGAAAGGGTGAAGTTTAAGCGGAAGGCTCCTGACCTTTCTTGGCTTTTCAAATCAGTTTCCTAAGCCTTTCCAATTCTGTCTATTAAAGAACTTGCCATTATCGGTAGGATGAGTGAAGCGTCGCCTTCGATCATGATGCGTTTCGCCTTCTCGCTTATTTTTCCCCATGACACTGCTTCTCTCGGCCTTGCTCCTGAAAGGCTTCCGTCCCACTCGTCTGCGGTGCTAATGTAAACTGCGTAGTCGAGGCCGTCTCTGAACTGGTTCCACCAGAGCGTGTGATGCTTCGAAATGCCTCCTCCAACCAGCAGTGCACCCGTCTTCTTCGCCGTGTAAACAATGTCGTTGAGCTGCCCCGAATCTTTCAGCAGGTTAAGTCTGAAGTCGTGATCCTGTGAGAAAAGCCACGTTTGATAGCCCACTGCGCCGTCTGTGATGCCGGGCACGAAGACTGGTATGTTGTTTCTAGCAGCCCAGTAGAGGATTGAGCTTTCGTTGCACGTTCGCAACCCTATTTCCCTGCAGAATTGGCTGGATGAAACCTCCTTGACACCTTCCTTCCACAAATCACCAAGCAGCGTCTGCATTTTCTTTTCTATTATTATGCCGTAACTGTCATTCGGAACCAAGACATTTCCAAGACGGTTTATCCCTTCTTCACGAAGCTTTGCATCATTCATCACGAATGAACCCTTAAAATATTGTTTCCAGCTTCTGGCAACGTCATGATCAAGCGTCCCGCAAGTAGTGACCACAACGTCCACGAGCTTCCGTTTCACAAGCTCTTTAAACACGCCTCGCGTTCCAGTAGCAACAAGGTTTCCAGTGAAGGAAAGAAACTTTACGCATCCGCGCTCTCTGACCATGCTCTCTAGGATGTTTACACCCACTGCCAGTTTTCCAGCCGTGAACCCCCAGCCCCTCTCCATTTGCAGGACAAGCTCGTCAACCGACATGCTCTTAGAAAAATCATAATCCTCTACAGCATCATTCAGCATCTAACCTATCTCTCCTTTGGCTTCGGAATCTGTCCTGTAAAAGGCTGCCGAAGCGTTTTTAATGCTTTTTTCTCCTTTTCAGTCACCAAATCCCAAACATCAGGCTCAAGCGACCTAACAACTCCGGCAGGAACACTCACGAAGGCGACTTCGCCGCCGACTCGACCGGAACCCACAACTGCTATGTGAACCATGAAAGCGCTCCCTTAATAACCCAAGATACTGCGGTGGTGCAGGAAATAAAGACTTTCGGGTTTAGTATCGGGTTGACCCTTTTTTCGGTTCGTGTACGCGGAAGATGATTATGAGTGCCATGGGCAGAGCGAGGGACATTGTCACATAGAAGGGTAGTTGTGGGTATAAGTTGTAGAGGAAGTTGCCTAGAAGCATGCCGACGCCCGTGAAGATGTAGCCCAAGAAGTTTACGCAGCCCCTTACTTTGCCCCTGTTTTGAGGTTCAACCAGGCTTGCTGTGAGCGTCATGGCTGAAGTCATCACGAACATGTGAACAAGTCCAAGTGCGCACATGGAGATCATTATAGTGAAGAGGTCGCCGTTGATGAAAAGTGCTAATGAAGACACCAGCGCGACTGGTCCCAGCGAGAGCGGTATCTTTGGGCCGAATCTGTCAACCATCTTTCCGATTGGAAATGACACTATCACCATGGTTATCAGCATTGGAATGTAGACTATGAACCATTGGTCTTGCGGTATGCCGAGTACATCTCTTGCATAGACGGCGTTCATGACGTTCGTCAGGCCGCTTGAAAACATCACCATGACCTGCACAATGAACACCCACAGCGTGGTTCTGGGCACGTATTTCCAGACGCTGAGACTCCCCCTAATCGCTTCTGGGTATGAAGAGACGAAGTATCTGAAGCGCATAGGCTCCGAGTTGACGATGGTCTCTTTGAGTTTCAGTCGGCTTAACGCAGAGATCATGAACATCACGAGCACTATCGTGTAGACTATTCTCATTCCTGGGACAAGGGTAAACGCCACGATCAACAATCCTCCAATGACCGGGCCTGGAGTATTGAACGTGCCATGTATTGTCTGTATGAGCGAGGAGCCCACTCCCCTGCGTTCCGGTGGAAGCGAGTCCTGCACCATTGCGAAAAGGGCTGGCTGATAGATCAAGCATAGACTCTGTATGACTGTACCTAAGAGGACGAATTCCCATGACAGCGCGAGTGCGAAAAAGAGGTAAGATAAGGCCATGCCAAAAGTCATGGTTGTTATGAGCCATCTGCGTCCGTACCTATCGGCTAAGAAGCCTCCTGGAATGGCTACAGTTGCCATTGCCAGAAACTGTGCCATGCCTATGATTCCGAGGGCGAGACCAGTACCACCGAGTGCTTGAACGTACTGCTGATAGTACGGAACGGGCATTTCCATGGCTATGTCCATTATTACCCAGCTGATTATGAGAACTCGGTAGTTGCCCGAGATGAATGAGAACTCTCGTTTGAGCAGGTCCTTTAGATCCATGCGTTCACTTTTCTGTGAAAAGTAAAAGTGTGCCGATATAAGGGTTGACCCTTACGCTAGGTTGATTCTCATGGCTTCAGAAGGCAGTGTTATGAGACAAGGAAGTCTTTGGATAAAGGTTGTGGTTGGAAGAGCTGGTCTACTAGGCATTTGATGATCTTTGCGTACATGTCCTTGTCTCTCAGATCTTCGTAGCCAGCGTAGATGCTTGGGTTGTCGTTCACCTCAACAACGACGTAGTTGCCGTTGGCTTCCTTGATGTCCACGCCGTAGAGTCCGTGTCCTATGACTGCACAGGCTTTCAGCGCCAGTTCCTTCAACGCCATGGGAGCATTTTCCTTTTTGAGCGAAACGGTTCTGCCCCACACAAAGGAGGGTTTGCCTCGGCGTTTGGCGCCGTGTTTCCATTTGCCCTTTGGAATCATGTACTTGCACACGTACAGTACCTCACCGTTTAGTACGCCGACTCTCCAGTCGAAGGCTGTGGGCATGAACTGCTGGACGGCTAGGACGTCGGATTTTCTAAAGTATCTTTTGGCGACTTCTCTGAAGCTTGTCTCGCATGCGGCTTTCTCCACGTATCTTGAGAAGCTTGTGTATGGAGCTTTTATCACGACTGGTTTTCCAAGGGTTTTGAAGATTTCTTGAAGTCTTTTGTGGTGCAAGTCTTCCTTGTTTATGAAGATTGTTGGGATGCGTGGGATGTTGTGCTTTTGGAACAGGGCGTATTGGTGGATTTTGTTTCCGCAAATCTTTATCGAGTCTGGGTCATCAACAACCTTCAACCCCAGTTCCGACGCAGTTTTGGAGACTATGTACGCGGTGTAAAGCGGGTCAGTTGTTGCTCTTATAAAAACGGCGTCGTACTTCGGAATCTCTGAGATGTTTTCTCTGAATAGGAAATTGAATTCGTATCCAAACGTTTCTGCTGCCCGTTTGAAATTTTCGAGAGCCTTTTCTTCTCTTGGGTCCGAAAAATTGTATTTTTCAACAAAGCAGGCTATTTTAGTCAAGCACGTCTTCACCATGTTTCGAGATTTGAGAAATCTCTTCAGAAATCATTTTTAGGTCTGACGGAAGAAGTTCCTCTTTCTTCAACGGTTGGAGCCCGCACAAGTAAACGTCTCCTTCAATGTGTTGGACGTGCAGTTTGCAGAGCGGGATCTTGAAAACATCGTAGACTTTCTCGGAAATCCTCCTGAAACTTTCGTCCAACTGACACTTTCCGAAAATCGATTTGAACGAGATCATCTCGCCCATGAAGGGCTGCGCGCAGACAGCGAACTTGTAGTTCATTCCTAGGCTCTTGACGGCTCTGTAAAGGCCACTTCTGTTTCTTGCGATTTTGAAGCCGTCATACGAGAATGGGTTGACGGCGAAGACGACCACTGGAAAAGCGAATGTCGAAGTTATCTGTTTAACTGAACCCGTCACTAGGTAGGGCAGGGTTGGAATTCCGGCTTTTGAGGCTTTAAGCAGGAGAATAGGCGTTCTGCTGGCGTCAATTATGTTTTCGCTTGACGGGATGACTGGGTTGCCCAAAATCTCCGCGTGCAGGGACACGTAGTACCCTGTTTTCATGTACCTGTAGTCATTGTTGACGTTAACTACAAAGTCTTTAATTGAAGAGTTCAGGAACGCAGACGGCTTCATTCTAGACGTGTTTTTTGTTAGGTCGATGTTTGAGACGACCAGCACCCATAGGACACCAGATGACTGAAACTTCGGTATTGCGTGTGTCATATTTAAAACTAACTGTACGTTTATATCAGAAATTCGGGCAACAACTAAAACGGAAGAGGAACCCGCACGTACAAGACCCTTGAAGTCCTAGGTCCAGAGCATGAATTCTCTTTGGTCAGCGATGAATTGAAAGCCTTGCCTATCGTTGACAAGGTTCTTAAAGATTTTCACGGGCGCATCGTCAATTTCGTCAAGCAGCCACATTTCACGTTTGGGAAGGAACTTCAACTGCACGTTATGGAAGTCAAACCCAACGCACCGTTCAGGTCGCCTGTGAGCTTCGAGGAAGCCATGCAAGAAGCGGTTTTAACTCTCACTGATTTCTTGAAGCGCAAATATGACGCAAATCTTCTTGGAACTGGTATGCACCCTCTGCTCAGGCTTGAAGACACAGGCGTGTGGCCCCACCGCCACCGACAAATTTACCAAGCATACAACAAAGTCTTCAACCTCAAACGGCATGGATGGCTTAACATCCAAAGCTTTCAGCTCAACCTTCCGTACCAGAATGAAAAGAGCGGGATACAATTGCATAATGTTCTAGCGAATTTGTGTGCCTATTTGCCAGCGATTGCGGCTTCTTCACCGTTTTATGAAGGCAAGCTTGGTGAATACGTTGGCAATAGGCTGCATTTTTACATGCTGAACCAGAAGGAAGTGCCGTCGGTCACTGGAGATGTAGTTCCCGAATATGTCGGTTCGTTCAATGAGTATGAGGATAAAATCATCGGGAAGTATTCGCGAGACCTATTGGCCGCTGGAGCTGGAGAACTCCTTCTTGGCAAAGATTGGGTAAATTCGCGTGGAGCGATTTTTCGGTTTGACAGAAAAGCCGTTGAGGTGCGAGTGATGGATGAGCAGGAGTGTGTCAAATCGGACGTGGCGTTAAGTTGCTTCATCAGGTCCGCGCTTAGAGGTTTGATGAAAGAGGAAACTGAGCTGTTGCCTCATGAACTCCTAGTGAAGGATTTCAACTCAACAATAGCGAAGGGACTTGCGGCAAAGGTTCATAATCCACAGGGACACACTGCGCGTGAGGTCTGCAGCTATTTTTGCAGAGTTGCGTTAGACAACGCGGAGGACGAAGAGAAGGAGTATCTTTCGATCGTCAAGAAAAGGATAGAAGGTGAAAACCTATCCGAGACCATCCGACGGCGGGTTCAGCTCCGAGCACAGAAGACCGATCTGAAAGAAGTCATCATAGGTGTTTACTCAAAACTTATAAAATGCCTCATTGATAATGAACCCTACTTCTGAAAAAGACGAAGGGCAGCTCCGATGTCCCGCAAGAAGGAAGGCAAGAGGCAAAACAACTTTTTCAATGTCTGCAGCAGGTGCAAGACCAACTACAGTTGCTGCCACGAAACGACGCCGCCGGTGACAAGCGAAAGAAGAAAGATCATAGAGGCCTATTTGAAAGCGGAAAAAATGCCGATCAAGGACCCGTTTGAACAAACAGAATATGTTTTCCCAAAGTTGGATGCGGAAGGGCATTGCGTTTTCCATGATAGGAAGACGAGGAAATGCCTGATTCACCTCGTGAAACCTGAAACCTGTGTGGCTGGCCCAATAACCTTCGACATAAACGTGGAGACAGGGAGAATTGAATGGTTCGTCAAAATGGACAGGATATGTCAATTGGCAGGTGTAGTGTATAGAGATAAGGAGTTGCTGCAGAAGCACCTGGAATCAGCTAGAAAAGAAATCCTTAGACTAGTGAAAGAGCTCGATCCTGAAGCGCTAAAGGCTATATTGAAGAAGGAAGAGCCTGAAACATTCAAAATAGGCGAAGAAAACATAGGTAATGAAACCTTGAAAAAACTAACTGGATAGAAATGGCGGGCCCGCTGGGATTTGAACCCAGGTTCTCCGGCTTTCCTCCACATCGAAGTGCCCGGAGGCTTACGCATCGCTTCTTTTAGCCGCGGTTCGGCGCCTTAATCCGTACTGGGCAACGGGCCCCTTCCTGCAAACTAGAGTTGAGCCTATCCAGAATTAATTCTTATGGTAACACATAGAACTTCACGCACAGATTCAATCTATAAATAGAGGGATCTAAATTGTTCTGAACAGACTTCTCTCGGGCTATGTTTCGGTCAGTTCCTCGTTTATCCACCAAGCTTTCTTCTTACCCGACCTTTCGCCTGGATAATAGTCTATTACGGGTTTTCCAAGCTGTTTCTTCGATGTTTTCTGCAGTCTTCTCAGTCTGTTCAGAACCATCCACCTGTTCGTTTTCAAGTATTCAGCCATCTCCGGCGTGGTTCCACCCTTATAGTGGACAAGATAATCCACCATCTTATGGTCCAAATCGTCCAGCGCAAACGTGTGCGGGTTTGCCTTTCCACGCTCATAAGTGAGCATCTCCAAGTCTGCAAGATACTTCTTTATCTCGGCAAACTCCTTCTCCATCTTGCTGAACCTTTCCTCAAGCTCTAAGATTTTGTCCGGTTTGGGCGTTTTCTGCAGCTTCTCCATAATGGCATCTCGAATGAAGTTGCTCCTGTCGCCCTCTGGAACGCGCAGGATCATTTCCTTATACACTTCCTCTGGAACCTTTGCAGATATGACTTTCACTTCGTCCATGACAAGCGTCTCCGACATACATCTATGGGCGCTTTCATTATTTGATGGTTTCTTCGCTGTTTTCCTTTCGGAACTCTTTTAAAAGCTTCACACAAACACTAGACCGAAGCCTTGTAAGGTGCCATTCATGCCGAGAAAAACCACAATTTCCCTAATCAAATGCGACGTAGGCTCCCTAGCTGGCCACCACATCGTGCCCAAACCGCTCTTCGACATCGCCGAAAAAAACCTCAAAAAGGCAAAAGAAGAAGGCCTGATAAACAATTACTGCGTCTTCAACGCGGGCGACGACCTTGAACTGCTCATGGTCCATGAAAAAGGAGAATCGAACCCAGAAATCCACAAGCTCGCCTTCAACGCCTTCCAAGAAGCCGCAAACAAAGCACTAACCCTCAAACTCTACGGAGCAGGCCAAGACCTTCTCAAAACCGCCTTCGCAGGCAACATCTGCGGAATGGGTCCAGGCGTCGCGGAAATGGAAATACAAGAACGAGGCTCCGACCCAATCGTGGTCTTCGCTGCCGACAAAACCTCTGCGGGTGCATTCAACTTCCCGCTCTTCCGCATCTTCGGCGACCCAATGAACACTGCTGGACTGGTAATCGACCCGAACATGGCTGGCGGCTTCAGATTCGAAGTCATGGACACCATGGACAACACAAAGGTAATCTTGAAATGCCCAGAGGAAATGTACGACCTGATCGCCCTGATCGGAACAGTACAGCGCTACGTGGTTTCAAGGGTTTGGCGAGCCAGCGACGACCTAATATGCGCCACTGGCAGCGTGACCAGGCTTTCGCTGATAGCTGGAAAATACATTGGAAAAGACGACCCAGTCATGATTGTCCGCGCACAGCACGGCTTGCCTGCCGTCGGTGAAGTTCTAGTGCCTTTCATGCACAGCTATCTTGTTGAAGGATGGATGCGCGGCAGTCACTGGGGTCCCATAATGCCCGTTGGACTTAAAAACTCCAAATGCACAGCATTTGATGGGCCTCCGAGAATAGTTGCTCTTGGCTTCCAAGTTTCCAACGGCGAAATTGCATGCGACGACAACGGCAAACCAATGATAGCAGACATGTTCGACGACCTAGCCTTCGCCTTGGCTAGGCGTGAAGCCGTCGAGTATGCAGCCATGCTCAGGCGCATGGGGGAGTTTGAACCAGCCCGTCTAGGCCCTGAAGAGATGGAATACACTACTTTGCAGCAGGTTCTGGAGAGGCTCAAGGAACGGTTTAAGCCAGCTTAGCGTTGCCCGAGTCGTTCGGATACAGCTGAACGCCTCTTGCCTTAGCTAGCTTTTCGCATCGGTTTTTCACGATTTCGTAGAGTTTGTTGCGGAGCTCTTCGCCGCGCATTTTCTGTTCTCTGACAAGCAACGTTTTTCTCGCGAGTTCCATATCGCCTAATCCTGTGAACCAAGCTTCGAAGTCTCCGCGGTTAGTGTGAAATTCCACTGAACTTGGGTCAATGCTTTTGATCTTGTCGCAGAAGTCTCCGAGGCTTGAGGCGTGAATGTTCAGCGGTTTTCCAATGTCCGCGTAG
>Ga0315282_10007695_pt1 | contig 17622 bp, 13 predicted proteins | sample YL17G07_20_MG_FD_203693 | JGI IMG/M metagenome (GOLD analysis project Ga0315282, IMG submission 203693) | Sediment microbial communities from Yellowstone Lake, YNP, Wyoming, USA - YL17G07_20 | ecosystem: Environmental > Aquatic > Freshwater > Lake > Sediment | place: USA: Wyoming | collected... | reverse complement strand
CCCGGCGGTAGGCGACCAGCTTCACCACCGACCCAAGGAGTCCCGACAAGACGCATCCCAGCCAGATCGCGTTGGCGATCCAGAAGTAGTCGGCCTCGGTAATCGACAGCACGAGTGCGACCACGGCGAAGATGCCCGCGAACGACTGACCGACGTACGTGCCGAACCGCTCGATCTCCCTGTCTCGCTGGTCTGTCTTGGCGCGGTCCTTGGGCGAGGCGAGGGCGATCGCGATACAGCCCACGATCATCGCTGCGAGACAGGCGCCGATGGTCCAGAGCAGCGGCCGGACGTAGGCCACCTCAGTCAAGGGGGTGCTCTGTGCGCGCGTGAGGATGATCGCGAGGTAGGTCCCATACGTGCAGACCGCGACCGCGGTGTAGAGCCAGGTGATCTTCTCTTGGAATGACATCTCAGCGACCGACATCTCAGCTCCCATGTCAAAGATTATTGACATGATGGAATGTATAGCTACGCTGACATGGTGTCAAGTAGTTTTGACATCACGTTGGAGCATCTGCGAGCAGCAACCGCACGACGGAGGTCGGGGGTTCGACTCCCCTGAGGTCCACCACTGACTTGCAGGGAAAACGCTGACCGCGTGATCCGGCGGCAGCCCCCGAGAACCTTCTCCTGCAGTTGGAGTTGGCGTCGCCCAGCTCTCGTCGACACCTTCGGTCTAGACGGCAGGGGCAAGGAGTCTGACCCCCATGACGCCTGTGGCGATCCGTCGGGAAGATGGGGAGACGCTCAGCTGGAAAGTGCGATTCCGGCGAGCGCCGGGCACGCCGACGGATTGCGCGACGCCGTCGGCCGGCTCGGGTCAGCCCAGCGTCGCATGTATGTCGTACCAGCCCAGGAGCGTGTTCGACGCTCTCGCGTCGCGCAGGCGCGAGCGCGTCGCGTCGCCCGACCGCCACCGACCCTCGCTCTCCCAGGGCACCGGCCCGGAGGTGTGCCAGATCTCGAACCGGCGACCCGCCCTCCTGACCGTGAGGGGCCTGCGGTAGCCCAGGCGGCCCAGGTAGCGCGCCAACCGATGCGCCACTCGCTCGTTCAGGTAGCAGCGCTGGTCGGCGAGTTCGCGGAATGAGGTCTGGCTGATGATCTTGAAGCGCTCGAAGCCGATCTCCTCGATGTGGGAGAGCAGCTCGTCGACATCGTCGCCGACCTCGAACGACAGGAAGGTGGGCCGCAGGTCGGGCGTCAACGCAAGGACGCAGAGCCGATCGGCCCCCTCGATGTCTACCTTCAAGTAGTCCGGCACCCCGTGTCGTTCGAACAGCTCGAGCAGTGTCACTCCGGGGACCGTTATCGTGCCGATGGGTCGCTTTGGGGCGACCTTTCTCTGGAGCGAATAGCTCGACGCGAGGTCGCTCGAGAGGTGCAGCTCGACCGGCTCCCCGTTCGGAGAGATGGCGGCGTCGACGCACGTCAGTTGCCCCGAGGCGATCTGGGCGGCGAACCTCCGTATTGCGTCGTCGACCAGCTGCGGGTTCGCTTCCACGGCCACGACGCGATAGCCGCAATCGAGGTAGTAACCGGTGTCGGCGCCGTCGTACATGCCGATGTCGTAGACGCTCGTCATCGATGTGGTCTCCTCGAGCATCGCCGGCGCTGACCGAGTGAGGTCGGTTGACGGGTGGCTCCGGACCATTCTGTGCTGCGCGGGCGTCAGTCTCGACGGTCCTCGCGCCAGACCGTGTCGGCGAGCCCCTGCCCACAGACTATGCTGGATGCGGATCGGCACCGCAATCTGGTGAGCTTTGGCGGGCGGCGGTCAGGGGTTCGACTCCCCTGCGGTCCACCACTGATTCGCAGGACTTCTTCATCGCGGAAGCCGCACGCGGTCGCGGTGTTCTTGCTGTTTGGACCCGTATCGGACACGCTTCGTCGCCAGACGGTGTCTGCAGAGCCACAGCGCGGTCCCGTGCTCCAGAATCGACAGTATCGAGCCCCGGTCGGCGTCTTGTCGGTCGAGAGGGCACCTTCTAGACTCGAAACGCAGTCTCTTCGTTCCGACGCGAGAGGCGACCACGGAGACGGTCATATTGAGCGAGCCCAAGTTGCACGTCGGCAGGTACCCGGCACTGGCACGGGCCGGCGAGTGCGCGGTTGGGGTGCTCGTGGCGGTGATCCTCGCCGTGACCGTGTCCTGCGCCGTGGCGCAGCCTCCCGCCTACGCTGCGGCTGCGCGCACCGCATTCTGGGTCTCGCCAGGCGGCAGCGACTCCGGGTCGGGGACCCGCACCCGACCCTTCGCCACCCTGGATCGGGCGCGCAACGCGGTGCGCGGTCTCGGCACGGCCTGGCGGCAGAGCCACAACATCACGGTCAACCTCCGCGACGGCACCTACCGGCTCGACCACCCCTTCGTCCTTCTGCCGAAGGACTCGGGTCTGGGCGGTCACGATGTCATCTACCGCGCGCAGCCGGGCGCGCATCCCGTCATCTCGGGGGCGATGAGTGTCCCCAGCGAAGCGTGGACGCCCTGCTCCGGCAGCATCCTGCAGGCGCAGGTCGGGCAGGTCGAGACGCGGCAGCTCTACGTCGGCGGGGTACGGGCGGTCCGCGCGCGGACCGCCGACTACCCCGCCGGCTTCCTCCCCCACTGGACGAACGGCGGCGACAGCGGCATCCAGTACATCCGCACCGGTCTCAACCCCTCGTGGTACGCCGACCCCACCACCTGGGCCAACGTGTCCGACATCGAGGCCGTGATCGAGACGCAGTGGAAGATGATGAGTGTTCCGCTGGACTCCGTGGTGAGCCCGTACGTCCCGGGCGGCGCGCCCGGCCTGATTGGCCTGCAGCAGCCCGGGTGGGACAACGCCAACATGTTCCGCGACGCCACGTCGGGCGGGCCGGGCATCTGGAGCTTCTGGCAGGTCACGCGCTTCGAGAACGCCCTGGAGTTCCTCGACGAACCCGGCGAGTGGTACCTCGACAGCCATGCCGGCACGCTCTACTACTGGCCACGGCCGGGCGAGAGCGTCGATGCGGGCGGCGTCACGACCATGGCGGCCGACGTCGAGCTGCCCGTGCAGGAGACTCTGGTCGCGGCCAAGGGCAAGGCGGGCCGACCCGTCTCGCACATCCGCTTCGAGGGGCTCACCTTCTCCGGCGCGACGTGGCTGCAGCCGAGCGGGCCCGACGGCTACGTCGCCGACCAGAGCGGCTTCCACCTCGTGGGCTCCGGCCACGAGCCCAACATCATCGGCCACGACCCGAACGCCGTCCGCACTCCGGGCAACGTGATGCTCAGGTTCGCCCATCACATCGCGTTCGAGGGCAACGTCTTCGAGCACCTCGGCGCCGTGGGTCTCGATCTCAGCACCGGCGGCCAGGGCAACACCATCGAGGGCAACCTGTTCACCGACATCTCCTCGGCCGCGGTCCAGCTCGGCGGGGTCTCGGCGGCCGACGCGCATCCCTCCGACCCGCGGCGGATCACCCGCGACAACCTGGTCGTCGGCAACCTCGTGCGGCACGTCGGCGTCGAGTACAAAGACGCCGCCGGCATCTTCGCCGGCTTCACGCAGCGTACGCGGATTGTGAACAACACGATCGCGGATACTGCCTGGGCCGGTATCGCCGTGGGCTGGGGGTGGGGGCTGCTCGATCCCGGCGGATTCCCCGGCGTGCCGGACGCTAACCGGGGTCAGTGGGGCTTGTACCGAACGCCGACGGTCAACCGCGACTGCGTGATCCGCGACAACGTGATCACCGGCTTCCTGGGCACCTCGTGGGACGGAGGTGCGGTCTACACGACCGGCTTCCAGGGGCCGTCGGCCGCTCACGGCCTGCTCATCGAGGGCAACGTGGCGTCGGGCAAGACCCAGTTCCCGACGCACATCGCCGGCGGCAACACCTTCTACAACGACGGCGGCAGCCGCTACATCACCGTGCGCGGCAACGTCTCCTACGACAACCCGATCGGGACGATGTGGCTCGGGCCGCCACCGCAGCCGGGCGACCCTCTGCCCTATCTGTGGGAGCCCAGCCTGATGAACTCGCTGCCCTACGGCAGCGACGTCGGCGGCTGCCGGACGTACGGCGACATCCGCTACGTCGGCAACTACTGGTTCCAGGACCCCTACTGGCAGGAGATCCCGTTGTGCAACGTGGCCTACCTGCTCAGCCCGCTCTTCGGTTTCGCGCCGTACTCGCAGCAGGGGTTCTACGACGTCTGTCCCTACACCGACGGCCAGGGCGTCTCCTACCCGACCGACCTCATCTTCAAGGACAACCACATCATGCCGGGAACTGCGCGAGCCCCCAAAGACATCCTCGCTGGGGCCGGCGTGCAGGAGCGGCCGCCGACCATCCCGGCCAACCGCTGGACCCTTCCGGCCCAGACCCCGTAGCCGCGGTACCGAGGTCGCCACGGGGCCGCCTTCGTGCGCGGAAGACCGTCCTGCCCCTGGACGCATTGTTCAGACCCAGCGGCGTCGAGCTCCGCCAGCTACGAAGCCTCGCACCGAAGGCGCGCCGATCTCAAGGGTACAGATCGATGTTCACGGCTGTGCCAGCCCCCATGTCAGGTTGGAGGGGTCGACGTTGTGGGACTTGGCGGCATTGATCAGGCTGTCGCGGACGGCCTGCACGGCTTCGTCCACGTCCGCGCCCGTGACGTCGACACCCGTGAGCGTCTTGTGAACGGCCACGTGGCCCATCCTGCGACTGCTGTGGACCGTCGTGTTGAAGGCGTTCAGAGTCTGGTCGACGTTCGTCCGCAGCAGTTCGACCCCGCTTCTGATCTCATCGGCGACCGGCACGAACTCGGGACCGAGCTTCGCCGAGTCCAGGTTGGTGGTCAGGGTGTCGAGTTGCGCCTTCACACCCTCCAGTGCGACCCGCTGACTCACGAGTGGATCCGGGATCTTGGCTGGCCTCTTGGGACGCTTGGGATGGTGCGGCAGCTTCTTGGGTCCTCCCACCGGGCGAGAGGGACGTTTCGTGAGGACCCCATTGATCTCCCCCGCGTACTGACCGCCATCAGACCACCAGACGTCTCCGTGCGGGATACTCGGCTCCAGGTAGAGCAGGTACCCAGGCCGACTGGTCTCGAAGTAGCTCGTGCGAACATTGGGTATCCACCTGACATGGCCCGCTGGTGAGTTGTTGTAAGCCTTGACGGCGGCAAGCTTCCTTCGGTACTTGGCCATCCTCCTCTGGTACTTGTGCATTCGTTTGGACCACCGCTTCTTCCAGGCCTTGACGGCAGCCGTGTTGCTTGCCAAGGCGGGCTCCACCTCGGACACCGCGCCTGTGTAGTCCGTGGCAGCGGAGTCGAGGTCGGACGCGAGGTCGTCCGCGACTTTCGCCTGACTCGCCATCGCCGCCGCGTGACGCTTGTCCTGCTCAGCATGTTGATGTCTCTGGTACAGGACGGCGGTCCCCGCGACACCGATGGCGAGCACGACGACGGCACAGAGAACGATGATGATGATGCGGGTGCCTTTGCCCATGCTCTCCCCCTGATTCCCCGGCCACCGGGCGGCGGCGTCGTGGTGAGCCTAGTATCCTTCGAGCGTCATGTCACGAATCCGGTTCCTTGCCCGCGATTCGGCCCCTTGTTCGACTGCCCGCCGCCTACACGGAAGGTGGCCCTGGGACTAACATAGAAAGTAGACCAGTGAATTGAGTCTGGTCAGCACCGGTCACCGGTTCACGATGTGCCGCCCAACGGCGGCTGGCAGCCGTTCGGCTTTCTGATCGGCGCCGGGTCGCGTTCATGGATCTGGCCGGAGGCGGGCGGGGGCACAAGCACAGGTAAGGCGGAGCGGGTCCGACGAGGAGGCGCGGTGGACGACGCGATCGCGATCCCGGCCCAAGATCGGACTGAGAGCCTGGGCCAGAGCCGCTACGCTCTGGCGACCTTGTGCGCGGTCCTCTTCCTGACCTTCCTCGACACCACCATCGTCAGCGTCGCCCTGGCCGATATCCAGTCGACGCTGCACGCCGGCGTCTCTTCGCTGCAGTGGGTGGTCAACGGCTATGCCCTGGTGTTCGCCAGCCTGATGCTGGCCGCGGGCACGCTGGGCGACCGGTTCGGGCGCAAGCGGCTGCTCGTCGGCGGTCTGGTCGTCTTCGGTGCCGGGTCGCTGCTGGGCGCCCTCGCGCCCAACGTCAACGTGCTCATCGCCTCGCGCGGCGTTATGGGCCTCGGGGCGGCGGCGAGCGAGCCGGGCACGCTGTCGCTTATCCGTCACCTCTATCCGGAGGGCAGAACGCGAGCCCGCGCCCTGGGAGTCTGGGCGGCGGTCGCCGGACTGGCACTCGCCATGGGGCCGGTCATCGGCGGCGTCCTGGTCGGCATCGGTGGATGGCGCGACGTGTTCTGGTTCAACCTGGTCGCCGGCGTCGTGGTTCTGATCGCGGCGCTGAAGACGCTGCCCGAGAGCGTCGATCCGCAGAGTGCGCCGGTCGACATCGCCGGGTTCATCCTCATACCGATCGCTCTGGGCTCACTCATCTTCGCCGTGATCCTCGGCGAGACGGCCGGCTACGGCGCCCCCCACATCGTGGCGCTGTTCGCCGTCGGCGGCGCGGCGACGCTGCTGTTCATCGTGGCCGAGCTGCGCAGCCGGGCCCCCGTGCTCGATCTCGCCTACCTGCGCCGGCCGGCCTTCTCGGGAGCGCTCATCGTGGCCTTCGCCGCGTACTTCGGCATCTTCTCGATCTTCTTCTTCACCGCCCTGTACCTGCAGGAGGTGATCGGCTACTCGGCCTTCCGCGTGGCGGCGCTGTTCGTCCCGATGGCCGCCGCCATGATCCTCGCCTCGACCTTGGCCGGACGCTGGGTCGCAAAGGTCGGCCCGCGCCGGCCGATGACGATCGGCTGTCTGGCGGCGGGCACGGGGATCCTGCTCACCGATGTAGCTCTCAGGGGCACCGTCCACTTCACCACGCTCTGTCTGCCGCTCACGCTCGCCGGACTGGGGTTCGGCATCGCCGTGGTCCCCGTGACGGCCGTCGCCCTGTCGGTCGTGCCGGCGGAGCACTCCGGGATGGCGGCCGGAGCCACGACCACCAGCCGCGAGCTGGGTTCGGTCGTCGGCGTCGCCGTCCTGGGCGCTGTGGTCAACGACCAGCTGACCACGGAGCTTGTTCGCCGGCTGACGGCGCTGGGCATCCCGCCACCCTTCCAGAAGGTCGTCATCAACGCGGTCGAGACCGGCCAGGTGCCCAGTGGCGGGTCGGGCGGGGCGTCGAGCGCCGAGCAGACGTTCGGACCGATCGTCGCCCGGGTCGTCGACGCCACCTACCGCGCGTTCCACCAGGGCCTGAGCGTCTCGCTGTACGTCGCCGGCGGCGTGATCCTGGCCTCGGCGGTGGTCGCCGCCTTCACGCTCTCACCGCGCCGCGGCGGGGAGGACCAGGAGCAGACACCGTCGAGCTGACGGCGGGGACGCCGCGAGGCGCGTGCGCCGCCCGACCGCTGCCCCGGGCACTTCCCCCCGCGCGAGCGCGAAGGTAGAGTGGCGCCGGCCGTGATGCTACCGCCCATGCCCGCAACATCACCCGACGAGTCGAGCGCGACCTGCGCCCCCATCTCTGCCGACGCAGTGCGCATCGATCTCCACTGTCACTCGCGCTACTCGTCGTCGCCGAGCATGTGGCTCGCCACCGAGCTGGGGCTGCGCCAGTCGTACACGGAACCCTCGGCCGTCTATCGTCTTGCCAAGGCCCGCGGTATGACGCACGTCACCCTGACCGACCACGACACGATCGAAGGCGCCCTGCGGCTCGCTCACCACGACGACTTCATCATCGGCGAAGAGGTCGCGGCGTTCTTCCCGTCCGAGGCGCTCCACGTCCACGTCCTCGTCTGGGGGATCGACGAAGAGCACCACGGCGAGATCCGGGGTCTCCGATTCAACGTGTTCGAGCTCGTCGACTATCTGCGCGGGCAGCGCATCGCGCACGGCCTCGCCCATCCGTTCTCGATCATCACCGGAGGTCTGCGCGCCGAGCAGCTTGAATCGCTGCTGTTCCTGTTCGACCTGTGGGAGGTCCGCGACGGACTGGCGGCGCGCTCCGAGAACGAGCTCGCCGCCGATGTCGTGGCACGCTCGGCGACCCTGCGTGCCAGGCTCTCCGGTCTTGGCGGCGGCGCCGATCGGGGTCGCATCGGCCCGTTCGCGGGCTCCAACGACCACAGCGGCCTCGACGTCGGAGGGACCTACACGGTCCTGCCGCTGGCCACGGAAGAGAGCTCGCCTCTCGACGCGCTGGTGCGCGGTGAAGGGGCCGCGGCCGGCTCCCACGGCTCGACCGCGAAGCTGGCTCACACCGGCGTCACGCTGATCCTCAAGGGCGGTGGCGCCGGTAGCCGTCTCGTCCGCGGCGCCGTGCGCCAGGCGACACGCTCGGACCTCGTCTGGCAGTTGCTGGAACGGCCGCGCAACCGTCGCCTCACCTGGCGGGCGCTGGCGATCGTCTCGTCGCAGGGCGGGCGGCGCTTGGGAGGCCGGCGATCGCTGACGTCCACGGCCATCCGCGAAGCCTCGCGAGGCATGCGCGACACCGACGCGCCGGCGTGGGGGCTGCGCCACGAACAGATCCAGGCGCTGGTCGAGAGCACCTGGCGTGCCGCGATGCAAGACCGGCTGGGGGCCAGCGAACGTCTCGACATCGGTACCTTCTTCGCCGATCCCGGGCGTCTCAAGGGGATCGCCGATGCACAGAGCCTGCTTGCCCCGTACCTGCTCGCCGCCGGTTTCCACGCCCGCCAGCGGCGCCATGCCGCCGAAGTCGAGAGGCGTCTGGCGGCGCGCGGTCTCGTGCGTCAGCCGGCCGCCGCCACTCTGCCGCGGGTAGCGATGTTCACCGACACGTTCGACGAGGTCAACGGGGTGGGCACGGTGTTGCGCGAGCTCGTCGGCTTCGCCGGCGCCAACGACTGGCCGCTCGCGCTCGTCTCGGCCGGCCCTCGGCGGAGCTCCGCGCCCGGTCGCGAGGTCTTCGCCGCGGTGGAGTCGTATTGGCTGGACGTCTATCCCGGGTTCCCGCTCGCCCTGCTGCCGGTCCTCCAGGTGCTGCGTTGGTGCGAGGAGACCGGCATCGAGGTGATCCACGCCGCCACACCGGGACCGGTGGGGATGGTCGCCTGGCTCATCGCCAGCTCCCTCGATCTGCCCTTCGTGGCCACGTACCACACCGATCTGCCCAGCCTGGGCTACTTCCTCACCGGCGATCGTCTGGTCGAGGAGAGCCTGTGGGCCTACGTGCGCCTGTTCTACGACCAGTGCGAAGTGGTCTTCTGTCCCTCCCAGATCTCGCACCGGCAGCTGGCGGAGCACCGCGTGCGCACGCGGCTCGAACCCTTCCCCCAGGGCGTCGACTGTGACCTCTTCACGCCGGCGCGGCGCGACGAGTCCCTGCGCGAGGAACTGGGCGGCGGCCGGTCCGTGCTGCTGTGGGTGGGACGCATCTCGGCTGAGAAGGGCCTCGACGGGTTGGCTACGAGCTACGCCACGCTGCGCTCCCGACGGGATGACGCCCGCCTCGTGGTCGTCGGCGACGGACCGTATCGCGACCGTCTCGAGGAACTCGCCCCCGAGGCGTCCTTCCTGGGCGTCAGGACGGGCGAGGAGCTGGCCGCGATCTACGCCTCAGCCGACGTGTTCCTGTTCCCCGGCCGCGCCGAGACCTTCGGACAGGCCGTGCTCGAAGCCGCCGCCTCGGGTCTTCCCGCCGTCGTCAGCGCCGGCACGGGAGCCGAGGAGGCCATGGTCCGCGACGTCACCGCCCTGTCGGTGGCTCCCGGGGACCAGCGCGGCTTCGTGGCCGCCATCGAGCGCCTCCTCGACGACGGCGACCTTCGCGCCGAGATGAGCATCGCTACCCGTCGCCATGCCCTCACCCGCACCTGGCCGGGGACCTTCGCTCACCTGGGTGACGCGTACCGCACGCTGGCATGGTAGATGCCGCGCCCTCCGCGCGTTTGGGCGCAGCGGCCGACGAAGGTGTGCCCGGCGCTTCCGGGTCGGTCCTCTTCGTGTTGGCCCACCATGACGACGAGGTGTTCTGTGCCGGCCACATCCACCGTGCCCTGGCCGGCGGTGCCCGCGTGCTCATGCTCTGGGCGACGGCCGGCGGGCTGGCGCCCGCCGGCCGTCGCCTCGGCGAAGGCGCGCGCGTGCGCGACCTGCTGCGGCTGCCAGACGAGAACGTCCGCGACTTGGAGCTCCCGGACCGCGCGGCGGTGCGCCACGTCGCGGCGATCGCCGCCGCGGCCGACGCTCTTCTGGGCCCGACCGACGACGCCGACGTCGCCGTGTTCGTGCCCGCCTTCGAAGGGGGGCACCCCGACCACGACGCGGTCAACCTCGCCGTCGCGCTGCTGCGCGCCGGTCGCCCCGGACTCACCGCCTTCGAGTTCCCGCTCTACCGGCGCGGACGCTTCGGCCTGACGGTTCAGGCGCGGCGGCCGCCGGCCGGCAGGTCGCCGCGGCCGTTCGCGGTGCTCGACCTCGACGAGGACGCGCTGGCCCTGCGCCGCCGCCTTACGGTCGCCAACGCCAGCCAGCGCTGGCTGTCGCTGATACCGCTCCTGACGCTGGCGCGGTGGGCGGGCAGGGGGCGGGCGGAACCCGCCCGCCCCCTGCCCGCCCACGACTACACACGCCCGCCGCAGCGGCGGCCGCTCCTCTACGAGCTCTACACCCGCTGCCGCTTCGAGGAACTGAGGGCGGCAGCCCGTGCGACGCCACTCGACTTCAGCGATCCGCGGTCACCGGCGTGAGAGGATAATCGCCGGCTGCCTGTGGACGCGAAGGGAGGAGACTCGTGCACGACCTGCTCGTGAGCCTGCTTCTGCCGGCTCTCGCGATCGCCGTCAACCCGGTACCGATCGTCGCCGTCATCACGCTGCTGGTCGCCGACCACGGGCGTCGCAACGCCGCTGCCTTCCTGGCTTCGCTGGTCGCCGTCATGGCCGCCGACGGCCTGGTCACCATCTACTTCCTTGGAGACGCCTCCTCGAGCTCGCAGAACACCTCCACCGCCGTCCACGGCGCCGTCCAGCTGGCGCTCGGACTGGCGTTCCTGGCGCTGTTCGTCGTCCAATGGCGGAGCCGGCCCAGGTTCGCCGGCGAGACGCCAGCCTGGATGAAGATGCTCGACAAAGCCGGCTTCGGGGCGGCCCTCGGGATGGGCGTGGCGCTGACGAACTACGCCCTGCTCTCGAGCGGCATGGCGACCATCGTTGCGGCCGGACTGCCGACGGCCGACGAGGTCGCCGCGCTGGCGTTCTTCGTCGCCCTGTCGGTCTCGACGGTGGTCGTTCCCCTGGTCCTCTGCGTCGTGTTCCCTCGCTGGGCGAGCGGCTGGCTGGCGCGGTTCAAGGCCTGGCTCATCCCCCGCAGCCGGACGATCCTCCTGGTGGTGTTCGGTACCATCGGGGCCCTGTCCGTCGTGCAGGGAGCCATCACGCTGCTCACGTGAGGCGATGCGTCATCGGCAGGTCGTCTGTCGGGGTGTGACCGGCCGTGACGATGGCAGTCACTTTGGAGCGCGCCCATCCCCTTCGCTAGACTCAGCGAACCATGACCGACTCACCACTCGACCCCGGCCGCGTGCACCTGTACCAGGCGACTCGCGCCGAACGCCGCCGCCGCCTTCGGCGTCGTCGTCTCCTGGCCCTGGGCGCTGCCCTCGCCCTCATCGTGCTGCTGGGCGCGAGCGCAGTGGCGTTGGTCACGCGCGGCGGCGATGGGGGCGCCGGCGGGCTCGGCACGCCGAGTCCGCCGGCGACCGGCATCGCCGCCGCCAGCCCCTCGCCGTCGCAGTCGCTGATGCCATCCCCGTCCCCGACTCCATCCCCGCCGACGGTCATCGAGATCGGCTGGGTCGGCGACACTACGCCGGGCTCGCAGTACGGCATGCCGCCCAACGGCGGCCGCGCCCTCTTCGCCAACATGCGCAGCCAGCTCCACAAGCCCGACCTGATGATCGCCAACCTCGAGGGCACGTACTCGACCGCGGGACCGTCGAAGTGTGACGGACAGGATTCGGGGCTGTGCTTCGCGTTCCAGGCTCCTCCGTCGTACGTCAAGGCGCTCTCCTGGGCGGGCGTCGACTTCGTCAATCTGGCCAACAACCACACCAACGACTACTTCGGTCGCGGTCTGCAGCAGACCACGAAGGCGCTTGCTGGCGCCGGCATCGAGTACGCGGGGCTGCCCGGCGAGGTGACGGTCGTCAAGGTCGACGGCGTGCGCGTGGCCGTGGTCGGCTTCTCGCCGTACCCCTGGAACGCGAGCATCAACGACATCGCCGGCGCCCGCCGGCTCGTCCGCCGCGCCGCCCGGCAGGCCGACCTCGTCGTCGTCCTGATGCACGGCGGCGCCGAGGGTGCGGACAAGACCCACACGCCGCGCGGCACCGAGATCGCGTTCGGCGAGAACCGGGGGGACTTGCGCGTCTTCTCGCACGCGGTGGTGGACGCCGGTGCCGACCTCGTCCTGGGTTCCGGCCCGCACGTGATCCGCGGCATCGAGCGCTACAAGAAGCGGCTCATCGCCTACTCGCTGGGCAACTTCGCCGGTTGGGACAACTTCGGCACGGGCGGCATCCTGAGCCTCTCAGGGCTGCTCAGCGTGAAGATCGACGACACCGGCAAGATCCGCAGCGGCCGCTGGCTGTCGCTGTACCTCGGCGAGCCCGGCGTGCCCCACGTCGACTCGGCGAACACGTCGGCCCATCTGGTGCAGCAGCTTTCGGCGGCCGACTTCGGGCAGACCTACCGGCTCGACGCCAAGGGGTCGTTCACGGTCAAGTGACCCCCGAGCTGCCGCTACGCGTCGGCCGGGACTCGCACCCGACAGTACCGCCGCACCGAGGGCAGCCAGGTCGCCAGCGCGATCAGCACGCCGGTGACCCCGTAGACGGCCTGCAGGACGCTGAACGGGACGAACACCATCTCGACCGCAATCCAGATGATCAGCCCGCAGCCCACGGTGAACGACCCGTACCACGCCCATGAGCGCTGGCGCCACATCCCGAAGAGCACGACGAGGGGGAGGATGCCGAGCACGACCAGGAGGATCAGTCCCGGGATCAGGTAGTCGGGAAACGGCGAGTGGCGCATCTTCGACACCGGCATGTGCAGGATGTCGCCGCTGGGGCTGGCGACCAGCGCCAGCCCGGGGCCGACGGCGCTGATGCCCTGGAAGAGAAGGAGCGCCATCAACGCCCAGACGCCTGCGGTGCGCGGCGTGCTCGGCGTCGAACCCATCGCCCCTTCCTAGGCGCGTCCGAGAAGATCCTCGCCGAAGCGAGCGACGCACTCCTCGGCTAACTCCGAAGGTGTGTAGGAGTGCGCCTGGGTGCCGTATTCCAGGATGGCGTGTGACGCGGTGAGGGCGGCGATGCGTCCGAAGTCGCGCGGTGACGCGCCTCGTGCGATGCCCCAGGCGATGCCGGCCAAGTAGGCGTCGCCGGCGCCGGTGGGGTCGGCGACCTGCGCTTGGGCCACGATGTCGACTGCGGTAGTGCCGTCGGCGGTCGCGATCCGCGAGCCGCGGTCGCCGAGGGTCGTGACGACGATCTCGGCCAGCTCGAGCAGGCCGTCGACCGTGTGGCCGGTCTTGTCGGCGATCAGCTCCATCTCGTAGTCGTTGCCGACCACGCACTTCGCCCCCGTCACGCCGTCGACCAACTGCTCGGGAGTGAGACTGACGGTCTGCTGGCCGGGGCAGAAGACGTACTGGACGCCGCGACGACGGCACTCGCCCGGGTAGCGGGACATCGCAGAGGGGTCGTCGGGTGTGATGACGACGAGAGAGATGTCGCCGTCGAGGTCGTCGAGCGAGAGCTCGCCCGCCCTCCGCATGGCCCCCGGGTAGAAGCCGGTGATCTGATTGTCGTCGCGGTCGGTGGTGATGAAGGCGCTGGCCGTGAACTCGCCGGGGACGACGAGGATCGCGGAGGTGTCGACGCCCGTGGTCTCGAGGAACTCACGGTACTCGCCGAAGTCGTCGCCGACCGCTCCCAGCAGGAGCGGCCTCTCGCCCATGAGCGCCAGGTTGTAGGCGACGTTGGCCCCGGCGCCGCCGTGCTGCTTCTTCATGCTCTCGACGAGGAAGGAGACACTCAGCATGTGGACTTTCTCGGGCAGGATGTGGTCCTTGAAGTAGCCGGGGAAGTCCATGATGTGGTCGAAAGCGATCGACCCGGTGACGACGATGCTCAACGGTCACACCTCCGCATGTGTTGCCCGCGTGATGGTACCTCAGAGGTGCGGCTGGGCACGAATCTCTGTGCCGACTGCGATCGTGTTCTTCGCTGCACGGCGCCACGGCGGACACGACACCGGGCCGAAGGGTTAGCCCTCGCCCCTTTCGGGAAGCCGGTTGGTACGACGGTGACGCGACGAGCCCGTTCGGCGGGCGGCGCCCCGCAAGTCTGAGAGGACCAAGACGATGCTCCTTATCGTGCAACACAAGGTTACCGACTACGACGCCTGGAAGCCCGTGTTCGACGAGCACGAAAGCGTGCGCGCCAAGTACGGCGGCCAGGGCCACACCATCTACCGGGGCGCCGACGATCCCAACGAACTGACCCTCGTGTTCAGGTACGAGTCGCGCGAGCGGGCCGACGAGTTCATGCGCGACCCGTCGCTGGCCGAGGCCATGCGGCGCGGCGGCGTCATCTCCGAGCCCCGCTTCGCCTGGGTCGAAGAGGCGGAAGTCCTCTCGTACCAGGAGCGCAAGGCTGCCTGATTCGCACCTGCGATCGGGATGAGGACTCGCGGCCGCCTCCGGCGGCCGCGAGTCGTTCGTCCCGCCCATCTCGCCGGGACCTGAGGCGAGCTAGGCCGTGTCGGGCCCGACCCGCCTCCGCCGCCGTCTGATGAACACGATCGCCGCCACCACGAGCGCGATGGCAGCCACGGCGGCGAGGAGGGGCACGACCAGGGCCAGGACGGTCATGACGACGGCCAGCGCGTCCTCGACGGTCGAGACGACCGGAGCGCCGGCGCCGCCGGTCGAGACGTTGACCACCGGCCGCGCCGTGGCTTTGACGGAGTGCACGCCGCCGGCGATGACGATGCCGGCGACGAGCAGCATGACCGAGTTCGCGGTGGCTCCGTTCGACGAGGATGCCGCGAGCAGGCCGCCGGCGGCCGGCCGCACGACCGTCTGGATGACGTCGTTGGCGTGATCGACGGCCGGCACCTTGTCGGCCACGATCTCGACGACCAGGAGCACGGCGATGAGGGCGATCGCCCACCAGGAGCCGAGCCGGTCCCAGGGCGAGGCCAGGTTCAGCCAGCCGAGGCGCTCGGCCAGCGCCACGGCCAGCAGCGGGATGTAGGCGTTGAGGCCGGCCGGCGCGGCCAGCGTCAGGCCGGAGAGCACGTCGATGGCGGCACCTCACAACGTCGCCGCATGCCGCCGTGAGTGTAGCAGGGCGGCGGCCCTCAGCCGCGATCGGCAGAGGTCTCAGTGCCCGTGGTGATGGGCGTGCACGTGGGCGTGGTCGAGCGCCGCGTGCCGGTGCGCGTGTTCGTGGACGAGGTTCACCGAGAGCAGCAACTCGCCCTGGGCCAGAACCTCGGCGGGCGGCCCGTCGGCCACCACGCGGTGGTCCTCGGAGAGCACGACCATGCGTTCAGCCGCCTCGGCGGCCGCCGAGAGGTCGTGCGTGGCGATCACGACCGTGTGTCCGAGGCGCTGCCACTCGTCGAGCGCCTCGAGCAGCCAGACCTGGCTGCGGGGGTCGAGCGCGTTGGTCGGTTCGTCGAGCAACAGGACGTGCGGCTGCATGGTGAGGACCGACGCGATCGCGACGCGCTTCTTCTCGCCGCCTGACAGCGTGTAGGGTGGCCGGTCGAGCAGCCCCTCGATGCGGAGCTGATGAGCAGCCGCGGCGACTCGCTGCTCGACCTCGTCGCGGTCGAGCCCGAGCTGCAGCGGGCCGAAGGCGAGCTCGTCAAGTGCATTGGCGCAGAAGAGCTGTACGTCAGCCTCTTGGAAGACGAAGCCGACGCGAGAGCGGAACTCGCGCCGGAAGGACGGGTCTTCGAGCGCTGCCTCGGTGAGCGCGGCGCCGAAGGCGGTGAGGGTGCCGGCTGTGGGGAAGACGAGCCCGTCGAGCATCTTGAGCAACGTCGACTTGCCGGAGCCATTGGCGCCGACGACCGCGACGCGCTCGGCGCAACCGATGGTCAGATCGAGGGCTTCGAGCGAGGCGAACCCGCCGCGGTACTCATGGCGCACGCCCTGCAGGACGAAGTCGGCGCTGGCGGTGGCGTTCTCGGCGCTCATCGGGGCATCACGGCACGGTCGACGAGCACAGCAGCGGCGCAGGCCGTCAGGCAGGCGGCCACCCAGACTCCATCACGGGCGCCGAGGCGCAGGCGCACGAGCGACTGCATGGCCCCGGTGTAGCCGCGCGACAGCATGGCGTCGTACACGTCGTCGGCGGTCTTGAGCGACTTGCGCAGGACGAAGGCCATGCGCTCGGTGACCCAGGCGCGGTTCTCGGCCGTGGAGCCGCGGGTGAGCGTCCGGCTCTCGCGCGCCAGATGGATCTGCTCGACGGTGCGCAGCAGAGAGAGGATCTGCCGCTGCGTCATGGCGAGAGTCGCGACCACCACATCGGGCGTGCCCATGGCGGTGAGCCCACGAAGGAGATCGCTCCAGCGCGCCGTCCAGACCACCAGCAGGGCGAACCCGGCGCAGGCGACGACGCGGACGACGAGAGTCGCGGCGCCGGCGAGCCCCGGCTCGGTGAGCGACAACGGGCCCATGTGCACGGCGACCGGCCCCGGCGTGATGAGCCGCGTGGCCGAGGGGGCCGCGATGAGCAGGGCCAGCAGGCCGGCCGACGACCACACCCGCCGTATGAACGAGGCGACGCTCACTCGCGAAGCGGCCGCCAGAGCCAGCGTGACCCCGACCAGAGCGATCAGGACCCAGAGGGAATGGACCAGACTGGCGGTCACGGCAAAGAGCAGCAGGGTGACGAGCTTGATGCGCGGATCGAGGCGCTGGAGCAGACCGCGACGGGTCGCGATCTCCTCGTTCTCCAGCACGTCGGCGACGGCGTGCGCCACGGCATCGGCCGTTCGGCGTGCGAGAGTCCGCCCACGGCCGCGACGGACGACACGCGCATCCGGCAGCCCGTCGGGAGCCGCGCCGGCGTCGACCGCGCCACGCCGCGCCAGCAGTGCCCCGATCCCCCATGCGGCCCCGACCGTGATCCCCACGCCGACGATGGCGGCGATCAGATACCCGAACAGCGGGTTGCCGACGCCGGGCGTCGCGTAGTCAGGCATCACCGCCCGCCACAGCCCGCCGACCTCCTCGAGGTTCTGCGGCACGTAGCCGACCAGGTCGCGCACGTCGCTGGGGCTCCATTCGCCCCAGGCCGTCCCGGCGGCGAGGGCGCCGATGGGAGTGATCAGGATCAGTCCCGCCATGCCGGCCCACAGCCAGCGCAGCGGACGTGCGGCCGCTCTCATGGCCAGCAGACCAGGGTCGGATCTGGCCAGGACCGCCACGACGCCCATGGTCGCCAGCGCCTCGACCCAGCCGAAGAACAGCAGATGCTCGAGCGCCATGGCCGGCACCGCCACTGCGAGCTTGTAGGGCGCGTAGAGAGCCT
>Ga0315282_10007694_pt1 | contig 17626 bp, 15 predicted proteins | sample YL17G07_20_MG_FD_203693 | JGI IMG/M metagenome (GOLD analysis project Ga0315282, IMG submission 203693) | Sediment microbial communities from Yellowstone Lake, YNP, Wyoming, USA - YL17G07_20 | ecosystem: Environmental > Aquatic > Freshwater > Lake > Sediment | place: USA: Wyoming | collected... | reverse complement strand
CAATAAGTCACGGCGTCGCCCCATTTCATTTTGCCCGTCGGTGAAAGCTGCCAGGTCAGGCCGGATGTCGAATCCGTCCACGTATCGCCCGTGGCGTTGTCGTCATCACCCGAAGTGTCATCGTCGTCAGTGGCGCTGTCGTCGTCGATGCTTTTCCCACCGTGGCCACTGCTGCCGCTTGAGGAGCAGGAAAACAACAGGCCAAGTCCCAGCAAAAGCACCGCTAGGAGAATTAGGGAATGGAACTTCTTCATCGGGTTCTCCTCTCTATAACTTTTTGGCTGATGATATGTACTCCCCACCCGCACTGTCAAGGACAGTTCTACGCCTCCTTTTCCACTGCGCCTCCTCGACCGCCTGTACCGCCTTCTTGTCGATGGATAGGGCTTTCTGCAAATCGGAAACGATCATCTCCTTGGGCTTCAGTTTGCCGATCCCGAATTGCTGATTCGACAGGCTCACCACAGGTTGATCTTGGCACTTGTGGTGAGCGAAGCCGAACCATCGAGTTCCTGGCCCTTGAGCATGATGTGCGGCTTCGCGGGATTGGGTTCGAGCTTCTCCAGTTCCGCGATGAAGTGATGAATGACTTAAATCTCGTCAATCATTTTACGGAGGCTGTGATCAAGCGAAGGAAGATTGTTTTTAATGATGCCCCAAATTATTTCAAGATCGATTCCAAAATAGCTATGTATCAAAACATCCCGCAATCCGACGATGCGCTTCCAGTCAACTTCCGGGTTCTTGTTTCTAATGTTCACTGGAATATTCTTGGCTGCTTCCCCTAAAATCTCAAACTGGCGAATCACAGCCGATACTGCCTTTTTATCGGATTTGAAATCGTCAAAGGTCAATCAGGAGGTAAATTCCAGTATATTGCCTGAGGACTCCAGCATGTCGGCCAAAAAATGTTTATATCCCCGGAACATTTTCCAATTCCGACATGATTTGCGGGCGCAGTAAAGGTTTGATCGTTTCAGGAATTACCAAATCCACTTTACATTGAAAAAGGTCTTCAAGAAAAAATTTTAAGTCCATGTAGTTTTCGAAGGTCTTGGTTTCGAACTCAACTATAAAATCCAAATCGCTGTCGTCCGTAGCTTCTCCGCGCACGGCTGAGCCGAAAAGGGAAAGGGATTTTACACCAAAGCCTCTGATAGCTTCCTTATGAAAATCAAGAATCCGAAAAATATCTTCCTTTGCCCTCGCCATAATCCATCGCTCCTTTACTTTTTTTTGAATGTACCACTTTCTCTTAGGCTTTTGAAGCTGCAAAAGACCGATTAATAAAGGTTCGCAGAAGTAGGGAATATGACAGGGAAAGACCGCATAGTTCCTTGAGTTATCGACTATGATGGTCATAAAATGGGGAGTACTCCAGAATGCTGCGGAACGTCCCGAAACAACGCGAAAATCGAATTGTTGGAGGTCTTCGCCTCTTTAGGAAGCGCGGTCTTAAGCGCCTCGATCAGTCTGATCCGCTGAAAGTACCGTGCGATCAACTCCGATCCACCGAAGGCCGAGATCTCTTTCTCCGTGGTCACCTGGGGGAGGAGATCCATTGAAAAAGGGCGAACCAATGCCCACTTATTGCAAATTAACTGCACTTTTCAGATTTAAAATCGGCTGAGCCTGAAATCAATCTGCAAATAGACTCCGGCACAGAAGATTTGGAAATGCCTGTAATATTGATGTCAAATTCCGGTTGATTACTCCGTAATATAAATCGGGTTAGCGTAGATAAGCGGATATTCGCGAATGAAATAATCAGCATCGTCTCCGAGCCATTTGGCCAGATGATGCGGAACGATTCGAACTTCTGCGCGATAAACGCCTGCGTCTTCCACGTCGAAAATAATGGATGCGTCGGTGGTTTGCGCCACAACCGTGCCGCCATCGGCGCCTGCCTTGACGATTCGCAAATGGTACTCAGGTTCAGGCAATGAGGGGTCCATGTTGTACATTTGAGGAACAGAAACATGCAATACCGGATTTGTGCTCAATGCCGCTTGATCTCCCATCTCCGCAGCGCCTTTACTGGTCTCGGCATAAAAATCAAAGCCGACCGGTTCGCCGAAAACCTGGAAGGCTCCGTATGCTCGGCCTTTTTGCAAGGCATCTTCTATGTCGGTTAATTCTCGGTTGGCGACGAGAATATAATTGGCAAACCAGTGCATCATCCTGCGATAGGAATCTGCGCGGTCGCCATCTGAAAGAGGGAAGGGCAAAGCATTGCGATGCGCATCCGTGGCCAATACACCCACCGTAGTACGCGAGGCCAACAGCTTATCCCAATGCGACAAATCCTTGGGGTTCTCGGCTAGAAAGCTCAGCAAGATCAATTCAGCGTCTCGTTGGGATAAGAACAAATAGCGCAAGACGTCAAGGATGAAACTATAAGGAGGCAACCCCATATTCTGGCGACAATCCGGATCAATATTGGCATGGAGATTATAAACCTCTATGCCGTCGACCGGCAGGGCTAAAATTTGTTCGGTTTCCCATCCCTCCGCATGGTTGACGAACACCTCTGCTCCCAGGTCGTGCATCGTGTTCACGGTGGCGACATCCGAGCCGCCCAACAGGGCTGCGCGTTCATCGGGAGTTCCGTCCGGCATCCGTTTCAGATGAATGGGCATCAGATCGTTTTCATTCCCCGCGCTCAGGATCACATAGTTCCCATCATCGCAATGAATGATATTTGCCACCGGATCGCTGTCTTCGTAAATCAATTCGTCGCCGTCATCAGGCAAGTAAAGAAGGACATCCGGAAATTCATAATTGGAAAACGGCTCCGCATGATCCGTAAGCATGATGTACTGTTCGTTGTTGGTGCACATGGCCTTGCGGAGTTGGTTCAAACAAGTCAAATTCGGCTCGCCGCCTGGGAACGGATTGTTGTCGCAGGCATCGTGCGAATAAATCGAATGCAAGTGGATGATTCCGCGGAGTACGGTCAGACCGCGGATTTCCGGATACACTTCAATAGGCGTTACAGTATGCGGTTCCCAATAGAGGGCTCCGGAATCATCGTCTCCGGAGTCGTCATCAATGGCGGAATCGTCATCCGCCGCCGAATCGTCATCGATTGCCGAATCATCATCCGCAGCCGAATCATCGTCGGCGCCAGAGTCATCATCTGCGGCCGAGTCATCATCCGATGTATCATCATCCAGAACGGTGTCGTCGTCTGCCGTATCATCATCAATGCCGGCATCATCATCAATAGGTGGGTTGGAGCCCGTATCATCATCGCCGGAAGATCCGCCTCCGCATGAAATGATCATCACGCTTAGGCATAGAACCGCCATTAACGCAAGACAGCCAATATGGCGTTTCATGGATATTCTCCTAATGTTTTTGCTTATTAGCGTTTTCAATATATTATTCAAAAGCCTCATGACCGCTATAATATCCATCACCTTAACCGAATTTAAATGAAAAGTTAATATTGATGAAGCAGAAACAAATTATTATAATCATATGACAATAAGTAAAAGAGTTGACAACGATAGATGAAAGGGTTACACTCTTACTGGAGTGTTATGGGAGCCTCGTATTTTACAAGAAGGGAGACGGAAATGAAACGAATCGTTATACTTTCTTTTTTGGCGCTGTTCGTTGTGGCGGGAGTGGCCATGGCGGAAATGGCGCCGGTACAGGTTGGCGCAGGCTCGATGCAGATCGGGATGCTGTTTCAGCCTATCATCACTGGCTATGTCGGCGATGAGACAGCTATTTGGGATGATTCCAAAGATGTAAAAATGCTAAGAGCCTTCCCGCGCGACGCAAGAGCCGAATTTTCCATCCAAAGAGCCCGCCTCATTTTAAAAGGAGATTTCATCGAGAAAAAGATTTCTTACTTTTTCCAGGCCGATTTCGCGGGCAAACTGGCTTTTGCATCCAATAAAAAGTTCCTCAATGATGCGACGTTAGAACAAGCTGATGATCTGAAAGTCACTTATACTAACAAGCCCGATTATGTGAGCGGCACTGCCAATTACGCTCCCCAACTGATGGATCTCAAAGTGAGTTTTAATTATATCCCATACACTTCCATCAGCATCGGACGGTACTTGCCCCTATTCACCTATTTTGCGCCGGCCAGCTCTGCAAAGCTATTATTGATCGATTATCCTCTTATGAACCAATTCACAGGCGTCTTGCGCCAGACCGGCGCCAGCATCAATTTCAACACCAAGTACGTACAGGTTGATGTCGGCGTTTGGAACGGCCGTTACTATCGCTTCCGCAATCCTGATATTGCAACCATCGATAAAGATAAAACCGCTGTGAACGGCCTTAAGCCGACCGACCCCAGTGATCTCAATCCGATTTGGGGTCCCTGCTATAAAACTGTCGGCAACTCGGCCAACGCGTTCGGTGATGAAAATACCGCCAAAGATATTTCCGCATATATAATGGTTACTCCGATCGATCCGCTGCAAATTTTTGGCGACTTCTGGTATGGCGTGCCCAAGGAATATGTGGAATACGACAAAGGCGACAAGAAATTTCACAATGACACGGTTTACATGGCCTCGGGCGGAGCGGCTTACCGTCCCGATTTCGGCTTGATTGTGATTGCCGAAGCTTTATGGGCAAACATTAAATACGACGAGAAATATTATAAGAGCCCGGTTACTGAAAAAGAAAAGAACGTAGTGGAATACAACAAAAAAAATGATGCATATCCATCCGCTTACTGGTACACGCGCGGCAAAGGTTTGCCTGACAAAAGCGATTTTACCAACGTCTCGGCTTTCAGCGTTTATGGAATGGCCGGATTCAATTTGAAGACAACCACCGGCGTTCCTGTAGAGTTCCTGGTTCGGTATGATTATCTGAATCCGGATATGTCGGACAAGAAACTCCAGTATGATCCAAGCGATCCGACCAAAATATTGGATACCTCTAAAGATGCGGTTTCATACCTCACCGGGGGCGTGAACTACTACTTTAAGGATTGGACTGTCCTAATGCTGAACTATGTCCATAAATCGGAACAATACAAGTATGGCGTAAGAGATTTAACATCCATGAAGACCAAAACCGGCCTGGATGACGATGAAGTCAAATTACAAGCGCAAGTTTCGTTCTGATTTATAAATCAATACTCGAAATGAAGCCGCCTCAGACAACGTTCTAGGCGGCTTCGTTTTTTATTTGGGAGTGACTCCGCGTGCCTTAATATGAAAACACGATTTCCAAATCGGATTTCGTGGGTCTGCGAGAAAGGAGAAAACACCGGGTAGTGACTGATCAAGAGGTTTTCACAAAATACTCAAAAAAAGGCGCATACCATTGGGCGGAGACGTCGCATGATATTAAAAAACATAATGCGTACGTTTCTGCGCGTTATGATCTGGCCATCAAAGCCTTGGGTGATAACTCAGGCCAAAGAAGCCTCGATATCGGATGCGGCGACGGTGTTCTGGCATGGCGGTTGGTCGATAATGGAGCCGATGCGGTCGGTGTCGACCCCGTCAAAGATGCGCTTCAGTTTGCGAACAGGGTTCGCAATGTGGAATTGAACCGCAAGCCTTTTTTTCTTTGCGCCAATGCCGAAAAGCTGCCTTTTTTAGATGAGAGCTTTTCAAGCGCATTGTGCACAGATGTCATCGAACATTTATCCGATCCGGAGATGCTCTTGCTCGAATCGAATAGAATTTTAAAACCGGGCGGCAAATTCGTGCTGACAACACCGAATAAAATAGCTCCTGAAATGACCGACCCCGAGCATAAAAGGGAATTTACAGTTTCGGAATTAACCGAACTTTTGGAGAAATATTTTGCGAACGTTTATGTATTTGAGTCGCATCCTGAATTTTGGAGACAAGTTTATTTATCTCGACCGTGGTTTTTTAGAAAGAAATCCATTCTGAAGTACCTTATTAATTTTTTGGCAATTTATTTGGGTTACAATCCGTTTTTGAGGGTCAAACGGCTAGGCCAAACTCATCTCTTTACACAATTAACAGCAGTGGCTATGAAATAAAAAATAGAATCGATCCATTCTCGTTCCATGATAAAAATCGACAAAGAAAACCCCGGTTGAGTATTTCAATACTCATTTCTCTTATAAAAATCGGTTGTTTTTACGATTACTTGCGGCTTGAATTTCAAGGTTCGAAGGTGGTTTTAACTCGGGGTTTCCAGCGCAATAATGATCGCTGAAAAGCATGTCAGTCTTTTTCAAAGCTGATGGGCAATAGAAGACTAAATAATAGGTCGGCACAGGAAATATTAACTTGACAAAAAATGAATATATTCAATAATGAATGCATTCAAAAATGAATCAATTCATTTTTTGGATGTAATAAGGAGAAATTTGATGGCCTCGCTGCGTGCGATGAAAATACAACGGACGAGAAAGCGGATCATCGAAGAGGCTTTGCGGCTTTTCAACAAGCAGGGTCTTGCGAAAACAAGCATTACCCAAATAGCTGAAAAGGCTGAAATAGGAACGGGCACGTTTTACAACTACTTTGAGTCCAAAGAACATCTGCTTGGCGAAGTTGTGCGCCAAGAATCCGGGAAGCAGTTGAGGCGAGTTCAAAACGAGCCTGTTTCGGATAATCCTAAAGAAGCGATCCTTCAGATCGCAAGAGCACTCATGAGCTTTAAATTCAAGCGGTCGCTATTGACCGAAATATATTCGACTATTTTCGATAATTGGCGGGGGTTAAAAAATATGCGACCGGAGATCCCGATGAAGGATCTGATAGATGACGACATGAAAACGCTTGAAATCATCCAAAACATTTTTAACAGAGGCCGTGAAGCAGGAAAAATCAGAAAGAACTTGGATGTGTCCCTGGCCTCCCTGACAATTTATTCATGTTTTATACAATGCGTCATCGGGTACATCGTAGGATATTTTCCCAATAAGCAAGCAACTCTTAAAATGTTTGATGCTATGGTCTCCATGATTTTCGAGGGACTTGTATGAGAAGGAAAAGAACATGATTTTCAGAGGGCGTAAACGTGCAGAATCACCGTGCATCGGTATTTTTCTATTCATTTTATTTATTGGCGCGGCGTCATCGTATGCCGGGCCATCCAAAAGCGCGAACGAAAACCAGTCTGATGCGGATGCAATCGCTATTTTAACCAAACTTGACGACCTGTGGAGGGGCGACTCGTCGCACGGGACGGTTATGATGAACATCAAAACCATCCATTGGGATCGCAATCTGGAAATGGAAGTGTGGTCCAAGGGAACGAAAAAAAGTTTGGTCAGGGTTTTAAAGCCGCTGAAAGAAAAAGGAACCGCCACGCTGAAAAACGGCTCTGAAGCTTACAATTATTTGCCGCAAACCGATCGCACGATTAAGTTGACGTCGGCAATGATGATGGCATCCTGGCTGGGCAGCCATTTCACCAACGACGATCTCGTCAAAGAAAGCCGCTTTTCCGAGGACTACACATCAAAGATAAATTTCAAGGGCAATCGCGATGGGCAGGATATTATCGAATTGACCTGCATCCCCAAACCCGATGCCGCCATCGTTTGGGGAAAGCTGATAATCGTTGTCAGAAAATCGGACTGGGCGCCGTTAAGCATTGCATACTTTGATGACGACGGCGTAAAAAAAAGAGAAATGACCTTTGCGGATTATCGAACATTGAAAGGGAAGCTCGTCCCTTTGCGCATGAAAATGGTCCCGATGGACAAGCCCGGCGAATACACGGAATTGGTCTACGAAAATCTGGAGCTGGATATAGACGTCTCCGACCAATTCTTCTCCATCAACCAATTGAAACGTTGATCGGATCGCATTCATGAATACATGGCGGATGGCATGGCGAAACATTTGGAGAGCCAAGCGGCGCAGCCTGGTTACAATGGCGGCAACCGCGTTCGCGCTCGGGACAATGATTTTTTTCGCGGGATGGACGACCGGCTTTTCAACTCAAATTAGAGACAGCGCTGTCCTGATGACCATGGGACATATTCAGATACATCACCCGGAATTTCGGGATTCCTATTCTATTTATAAATTCATTCCCGATTTCGAATCGAAGATAAAGGCGCTAAAAGAGGCGCAGTTCAAAATCTCATATCGCCTGTATGCGAATGGGTTGGCGGCGTTTGAAAAATCATCGGCGGGCGTGCAGATCTGCGGAGTAGACGCCGATCTTGAGAAGCAGACGATCCAGTTGCCCAATCATTTGCTTAAGGGAAACTGGCTTGATCGGACGGATAAAGACGGAGTCGTGCTGGGCAGGTACTTGAGCGAAACGCTGAATGTCAAAACGGGAGATACAATCGTTCTTGTTTCACAGGCGGCTGACGGATCCATGGCGAATAATCTATATGCGGTCCGTGGCATTTTGAAAAACGTCAGCGAAGATATTGACCGCGCCGGGCTTTTTATGAATACGGATACGTTCCGCGAGTTCATGTCGTTTCCGGACGGCGTCCATGAAATCATTGTCTCTTATGAGGGCGATCGCGATCTGAATGCAGCGGCAAAACAGGTAGCGGACATTGTTCCGGATATGGAGGTCAAAACCTGGAGGCAGATTTCTCCGGAGCTTTCCGATCTGAGCAATTATACCGAAACGATGCTCATTCCATTTTTAGTCATTTTTTATACGGCAGTCGCGATTCTCATTCTCAATGCGATGCTGATGGCGGTCTACGAGCGCATCCGCGAATTCGGCATCATGAAAGCGATCGGCATGCAGCCGTTGCGCGTATTTTCCGTTCTGGCGGCTGAATCGCTGTTTATGACGACAATCGGCACGATCATTGGCGCGGCGTTCGGCCTGGCTGTTGCGCTGCATTTTCAAAAAGTCGGCATTGATTTTACACGGTTCTCCGACTCAATCACCCTTTCCGGAGTGGCGTTCGAAAATATCTGGAAGGTGAAGGTTACCGTTCAGTCGGTTGTGACCCCGATTCTTATGCTGTTCGTAATGTCCGCCGTCGCAACGATTTATCCTGCGATAAAGGCTTCGGTGCTCAGCCCTGTAAGAGCCATGCGGCACTTGTGAGGTAGCGTGATGATTTGGAAAATGGCCTGGCGAAATCTGTGGCGATCCAAGCGTCGCACCATCATTACGCTGGTTTCCATCGTGTTCGGGATTTTTTTGGCTGTGATTCATACCGGCCTCTCGGATGGAAGCTACAGCAAGCTGATCGACATGGCGGCGCTCATGGGAGCGGGTCATGTGACGATTGAGCCGATAGGCTACAGAAAACAGCAGAACATCGAGATATTCATTACAGGCGTTTCCCGGATGATTGCTGCGATTAAAACACGCCCCGATGTTTTGCATGCTTCAGCGCGCATCGTGGGACAGGCCATGGCCGCGACCGCAGAAGATTCCAGCGGCGTCGGGTTCGTGGGGATCGATCCCTTCGACGCCAAGGGCCAGCTTGTCATGTTGAATCACATCATCGAAGGGAGTTTCGATGCTCCGAGCAACGCCTCGGTTGTAGTCATTGGCGCCGGTCTGGCCAAGAAGCTCGGCGTAAAACTTAAAAGCAAGGTCGTGATCACCACTACGGACAAAAGCGGAGAGGTGGTCTCTGGGTTGTTCCGCGTCTGCGCGATCTTCAAGACCGGAAGCGATGCCGCGGATAAGTACTCCATAGTTGTGCCGATTGACAGCATACGAAAATTAGTCGGGTACGGGCCTGAAGACGCATCGCAAATTGCGGTTTTGGTCCATGATCAGCGCAAAGCTAAACGAGTCGCCGGCGAGCTTTCCGCTCTGGCTGAAAAGCATGGAGGGGTATCTTTACCCTGGTTCGATGTGATTCCCACTTTGGCGGCTTTCATCAAAATCAAGAGCACGAGCAATTACTTCATTCAGATTCTGGTTTTTCTTCTCATCGCCGCCGGCATTTTCAATACGCTGCTGATGAGCGTGCTCGAGCGTTTTAGAGAGTTCGGCATCATGATGGCCATGGGAATGACGCCTTATCGCCTGTGGAAGCTGATCCTCGCCGAAGCCTCTTTTCTCGCGGTCGTGGGCATATTGTCGGGTATTGTTTTCACAGCGCCGGTATTCTGCTATCTCCATACGCACGGCCTCGATATGAGAGGCCTGGTCGGCCAAAAGATGTCGCTTTACGGCATCATGTTTGATCCTGTGATACGCACGGCTTTATTCATCGATCGTGAATTGATCGTTATCTGCGGCGTATTTGTTCTTGTCCTTATCACAGGCCTTTATCCGGCTATAATCGCGTCTAAAACCAGGCCGGTCGATGCGATCAAAACTCTATAAGGGAGGTAAGTTTTGAGTCGATCAAGGCTTCAGTGTTCCAACCCCGCAACGCCATGCGACACTCGCGAGGCAATATCGTGATTTGGAAAATGGCCTGGCGAAATCTGTGGCGATCCAAACGCCGTACTATTATTACGCTGGCTTCGATTGTGTTCGGACTTTTTTTGGCTTTAACGTTCACCGGCTTTTCGGATGGAAGCTATGGCAAGCTCATCGACTCGGCGGCGCTTGTGGGAGCGGGCCATGTGACGCTGGAGCCTGTAGGCTATCGCAAACATCAGAATATCGAAAAATTTATCTCGGGCGTGTCGGAAATGGTTGCCGCAATTAAAGCACGCCCTGATGTCCGGTTTGTTTCAGCGCGCATTGTAGGACAGGCCATGGCCGCGACCGCAGAAGATTCCAGCGGCGTAGGCTTCGTGGCGATCGACCCAAACGACGCCAAGGGGCAGCTTTTCATGCTGAACCATATTGTCGAAGGAAACTTCAATATTCCTTGCGACGCCTCGGTGATCGTAATCGGCGCAGGCTTGGCCAAAAAGCTGGGAGTCAAACTCAGAAGCCGCATTGTGATTACTACGACGGATAAAAGCGGTGAAGTGGTCTCGGGCTTGTACCGTGTCGGAGCAATATTCAAAACCGGCAGCGATAGTGTAGATAAATACTCAATCATCGTGCCGATAGACAGTATGCGAAAATTAATCGGGTACGGTCATGAGGACGCATCGCAAATTGCGGTCTTGATCAACGATCAGCGCAAATCGAAGCAGGTAGCCGGCGAGCTTTCCGATCTGGCTAAAAAACATGGCGGAGCTTCGTTTCCCTGGTTCGATGTGATTCCGACCTTTGCGGCCTTCATCAAAATCGATAACATGAACAATTACTTCACGCAAATTCTGATTTTCCTTATTATTGCCGCCGGTATTTTCAATACGCTGCTGATGAGCGTGCTCGAACGTTTTCGCGAGTTCGGCATTATGATTGCCATGGGTCTGACGCCTTATCGTCTGTGGAGATTGATTCTCGCCGAGGCATTCTTTCTCGCAGCGGTGGGCATTGTAGCGGGCATCGTTTTTACTGCGCCGCTTTTCTATTATCTACACACGCACGGCCTCGACTTGAGCGGCTTGTTCGGAAAAAAACTTTCGCTTGCCGGAATCATGATGAGCCCCGTGTTGTACACGGCTTTATTCATCGATCATGCGTTGATCATTATCTGCGGTGTGTTTCTGTTGGTCCTCGTCACAGGCATTTATCCGGCTGTGATCGCGGCCAAGACCAGACCGGTCGATGTGATCAAGACTCTGTAAGGGGGTGAGTTGTGGACGACGCTATAGTCAACATGAATGATGTAACAAAAATATATCGCCAGGGTGAAGTCGAGGTTCAGGCATTGCGCGGATTGAACCTCACAATTCAGTCGGGCGAATTTACAGCCATAAGCGGGCCTTCAGGTTCGGGCAAAACAACAGCGCTGAATCTGATCGGCGCGCTGGATGCGCCGACATCGGGCAGATTGATCGTCGACAGCCAGGATTTATCTCAAAAAAGCGCAGGCGAGCTTGCGCGGATGCGGCTTGCGCGCATTGGTTTCATCTTTCAGGCATACAATTTGATTCCGGTGCTGACCGCTTACGAGAATGCCGAGTTCGTGCTTATGCTCCGCGGCGTTCCGCATGCCGAGCGACGCGAAAAGGTTATGGCTATCTTAAAAGAAGTCGGTATGAATTCCATGGCCGATCGGAAACCGGATCAGCTTTCAGGCGGCCAGCAGCAGCGCATCGCAATTGCGCGCGCCGTGGTTGCCGAGCCCGCGCTGGTTTTGGCTGACGAGCCCACTGCGAATGTGGATTCCAAAACTGCCGATGCGCTGCTGGACCTGATGCAGCGGATGAATGAGGAACATAAGGTCACATTCCTTTTTTCAACACACGACAAGCGGGTGATGGATCGCGCGAAGCGATTGCTGAGATTGTCCGACGGGCTCCTTGTCGATGATTATGATCAGGTAAAAGGGTGAATATGTTTCGAACTGTGTTGCTAGTGCTTTGCGTCCTGATGAGTGTCACCCGGCTTGCATGGGGATTCGCAAGCTGGGACGACGGCACATCGTCTGTCGAAGCGCGCGGAGCCGCGGATGTATCGGGAATTTTCAGCGGATATCCGCAGCCCAGGTTCTTGTATCCGGAACAGTATGAAGGGTTGGGGGATGCGACATTCCGCCTGTTGTTCGATGCGCGGAGCGGTAACTGGCTGCGTTTCGAGCTGAACGGCTATCAGGAACTGAGCGGCCTGTCGCGCAATGAATCTCTGATGAATTATTCCGAATCCTACCGAACCCGCTATCTCAAGTACGATTGGATCAAGCACGGCAATATGTCCGCGCCAATCGTTGCGGATCAGGTTAAATTCACGTTTGTGGCGAATCCCATCGATATCCAAGTAGGACGCCAACCAATCAATCTTGCCAACAACTTTTTATTTACCCCGAATGATTTGTTTCATCCGTTTTCTCCCACAGCGGTCGATCGGGCATTTCGACCGGGTGTGGATGCGGTCAGGGTCAATGTTTCGATTTCCAGTCTTGCCAGGCTCAGTGTGATTGGCGTTTTCGGATACAACGACAAAGATTCTCCGGATTGGGAGCACAGTGCGGCTATTTTTTTTGGCGGATTCAACGCCGCCAAATTCGATTGGCAATTCCTGGGAGGCAAGGCCGAGGGCCGCTACCTCGCAGGCAGCGCATTTTCCGGCGAAGTCAGCCGATTCGGGTTGAGAGCCGAAGGCAATGCATCGCTGCCCACTCAGGGTAACAAAAGAATTTACGGTCAGGCGGCGGCAGGGATGGATTACAAATGGGACTATCACAACTTCCAGTTGATAGCCGAATACTATTTCCACGGCAACGGCGAGATCGATCCGAACAGGTATCTGAATTCCCTTTATTCACAATATTTCCTTGATGATCCATACATGGGAACTCACTATGTCGGGGCAAGCTTCCGAGCGGACGCCACGGCGCTGCTGAACGTGCAGGCTACAGTATTGGCGAATGTCGCAGACCCGTCAGGCATATTCAGTCCAGGTCTGACCTACAACGCCGCAAATGATGTGGAATTTATTTTGTACAGCCTTGTGCCCTTGGGCAGACAACCATACATGAAAGACTTTTTTCCACCACCTCCGAGCGGTGCACTGTTACGCAAAATCGATAACTTGCCCCAATTTCCTGCCTTGCGCTCCGAATATGGAACCTATCCCTGGAGTGTGATGGTCCAGACGAGGATCTATTTTTAACGCATCTAAAGCAGAATGTTTTTATGGCTTTATATGGTTTGACTTTGATAAATATCCTTGCATCGTCTATGCATAACTTTATCAAATTCAAATCGGCCGTTATAAATTGCATTTTTTAAATTGAGATGTTATGCCTAAACCAGATTAAAATCCGGGCAGGTTTGCACAGTGGAAGACATTTTTGTCATTCCTGAAATGACAAGAAAAGCCAAATTGCGGGCTATGATTCGCTTTTATGCGCCTCTTTTGTTGCTGCTTGGGATTTTTGTTATTTCATCGATTACGGTCCTCCAATATTCGCCTAGAAAAGATTCTATTGATGCCCATGAGACGGGGTACGCATATTACCCGCTGATAATGGCGTTTGAAACTCGCCATTTACTGCATGATTTCATTAATGGAGATATCAGCGAGCAGTTTTTCACAAAATGGATTTCGACTTGGCGAAATTTTCAGCAAGAGTACATCAAATATAATATGAAGGGGTATTTTCCCGGTATGTTTCTGTATTATTTCGTCATATTTTTCTTTACAGGCAAATCCGTTCTGGCAACGAAAATTATGTATTGCGTCATGCACGCCTTAGCCATAGCTCTGGTTTATAGAATCTGTTTTTATATGGAAAATGACTCTAATCATCAAATGATTGCGGCATTTTTAGCCGGATTTTTGATGATGAACCACCCTTTGTATTTCAGCAATTCGGTTCATACCGAAATACCAGAAGAGGTTGTTTCACTTTTCGTATCGATGATTGTTCTGTACTATTTTTTTAGGAAAGTGATGCAAGGCGGTTCGAGGCACATTATTGTGCTAAGCCTTTTGTGCGTGTTTGCAACGGCTATAAAAATCAGCGTCGGGCTGTTTTGGGTCGTTTGTTTCGTCTGTTGCTGCTTCTTTCTTTTCTGGCGAACTTTTTTGAGATTCATCTGGTGGATGATTCTGTTTGGTGCGGTTTATTGCCTTGGCATCTTTCTGCTTCTAAAAATTACTCCGATTCGACAGCAAATAATTTTCTGGCTGTTCGAAAAAAACATATTCGATCAATTTAGTTTCTCGAAAAATATCTGGCTGAATGTTCTAAAGATGCTTTCTTTGGCAATTCGCGAGGACGTGCCTAAAAAGATACTTCATATCCTGTATCTCAAATATTCCACCGGTCTATTCCAAATCATTCTTTTTATACCCCTTCTCCTTCTTTCAGTTATTAACAGAAATAAAAAAATCGCAATGTTATGGGTAATTTTCCTTCTAAGCATAATCGGATGCAGCATGGCATATTTCCGGACATATAATGCCATCATTGATTTTTTTTACCCGATCTTTCCCGTAGCAATCATCATCATATCACTTGGATATTCCCGTTTGGTGCAAATGATAAAGCTTCAAAAAAAATGGGCATTTGGCGCGGTCATTGTTTTAACGATTCTGGTCGCTTATGCGGGGATATTGCCGAGGGCGTATATTTCGGGGCTTTTAGAAGCTGACAGACCCGAATATCACCGCCTGCTGAGTTTGATGAAAAACAATATCGAGATAAAAGACACCGCGTTTTTCATCTCTGCCCCGGATGTGTACAGATTTTCATCAAAAAATTTGTTGTACTGGTATTTAATCGACGACCGCAACTTTGATTACCTTCGCAGAGCTGAAAAACGAATCATTATTTTTGATGAAACAGAAGGCGCAAAAATCGGGTATGCTTTGGCAAAGGTTCAGCAAGATGTTTTGCATTCTGACTGCAAAGAATTGGCGATTATGGCTTGCCCTGAAAAAATCAACTCATCCGGTTATCCCATCGGAGATCTGTTGGCCAGAGATTTTCAGAAAGCGGGATGGCGCTCCAAAGTGAAAGTATTTTTTGAAAAGCCCAAAGAATATTATTACCTGTCGATCTTGAATGAATCAGGTGCAAAAAAAATATCGCCGTTAAGATTATATTTCTTCAATCAAAGTATGAAAATTTAGCCGCATTCCTGACCGGAAAAGATCAATTTATTTTTTGAACGGCAATGGTCGGATTGGAGTCTCTAAAATCAATTATCATGCAAGGCTTGAATGAATGATAAGCAGGCATTTGATAAAATTTTGAAGACGGATTCGTTACATTAATATGCTCAATGCGAAATCGTTTTGCGCCTCTTTCTCGTATTAATGCAAAAATCGGATATTCCCAATCGTCCTCGCCGCATATTAATCCCACTTCGGAACAAGTCGACGAATATAATTTATCTACGACTTTATTATAGGAATCCGCTAGTTCCGGTCTGTTTATAAAATATTCCGTGGAGCGATCCGTCGTTAATATGTTGTTCCACAATATCAACGGCTTTGATTGATTTAAAAAGATATAAGGCGCCGAAAATATTACCAGCACGACGACGATAAATGATTTAATTTTCAATTGGGTTGATTCAAAAATCACCGTCGAAATTACAGGAGACAACAGAATAAAAAGCGGCAGTTGCAGACGAGAACCCCATGGTTGCCAGCGAATCACCAAACTGAATAGTAGATATCCGGCTATTATGAGCCCGGTATAGGTCACGATTATTGCTGAGTTGTGCATCCTTTTCGAAAGGAGAATATAAAAAAGCGAGATACAAATGAGCAACAGATGAATAGGGTTGCCGCTGGTATCCTCATGGATGTAGTGCTTGGGGACCTCAAATTTCATATTTCCCCAGGTGGTTTTGGGATCATTTACATCTATCCCAAATGGTTTGTGAAATAATTCGATTGTCGATCGAATTTTTTCGTTGATCTCATCGCTTGCAGTGCCCATATGCAAGCCTGCATTTCGCAGAACATTGGAATAAAGCGTTTTGGCATTGATAATCTCATTCCAATATCGATGATTTTCTTTTTCATCGGCAAATGGATTTCCATAAAGATTCAGATTTCGTGACCAATAACCCGCATTTATAAATATCACTGCCATTGCAATGGCGCCTAAAAGGGCCAAAGATTTCCGGCGAAATTTTATTAATGCGATGATTGCTATCCAAATAACAAATGGAGCTGCAAAAACATACGAAGTGCCTTTAGTCAGAAGACCCAATCCTAATGCAGAACCAAAACTGATTGCATTGATGAAATCCCATTTTCGTATCAGACTAAATGCAAAAGTCGATATGCAAGCTATCCAAAAAGAAGCAGCCAGATCATTTTGTGTGCTGGTGCCTTGCAGGATCGCCATAGGAATTGTTACGGCCACAAAAGCAGCGGCCAGTTGACCCGAATATCCGGCGCCTAAAAAACCTGCCAGAACCGATGCCGCTATTGCGCACCCAAACAATGCTATCCACTGAATAATAGAAGCAAAACGATCTGATTCGCCCATAATCCGCAAGTGAGTTATTGCAAATTCGGTCCAAGGATTCTGGTAAAGTTGCCTCGTGATATTAGTGGGATAAAAAGAAACTCCGTTGTTTTGAGCCCAATGCTCTACCCGGGCCATATGATAGGTCATGGAATCCCAATTATTAGGCGGCGCAATGACCCCAATTGTACCGATTGCAATTAGCGTAACTACGATCCATGTGAGAATGACTTTATCCCGCAAATTTAATTGGCTGAACCAGTTAACAATTTTTGGATTCTTAAAAAATCCGATTGCAGATTTTTTTAAATGCAGGACCCATTTGAAGGAAATAAATTGCGGGGTTGATTTTAATAATAATAAAATTAATATGATATTTGGTAGTATCCATATAATGGACAACCAGTTTTTTGTCAGCAGCTTGAATAGACTTAAAATTTCAGTAGTTAAAACAATATAAACGCCCCAAGCTACAGAAGCTTGAAGGAAACTGATGCGCCAAGAAATATTGCGGCCTGAGGATTGTCTATATTGATGTATGACAATTCCCAATATAAAATATCCCAAAAAAATAAAACATATCATTATATAAATAACTCTGAAAAGAAGAGGCTTAATGATGATATGAAGTTTGAATATTGTCAAGCATGTTTCTCAACACCATCTTTTTCGACAGAAAAAACCCCCGAATGTGAACCTTGGGAAATGTTTCCAACCGAACCATATATAAATAGATAAAGAATAGGGATTAAAGAATAGATT
>Ga0315282_10007693_pt1 | contig 17626 bp, 16 predicted proteins | sample YL17G07_20_MG_FD_203693 | JGI IMG/M metagenome (GOLD analysis project Ga0315282, IMG submission 203693) | Sediment microbial communities from Yellowstone Lake, YNP, Wyoming, USA - YL17G07_20 | ecosystem: Environmental > Aquatic > Freshwater > Lake > Sediment | place: USA: Wyoming | collected... | reverse complement strand
TCAGAAATCTTGATCCTTTCTACCAGATTGAAGCAGGAGAGACTTCCCAGCTTCGTGGTGAAAACTTCTCCGATGCCTGTGCCCAGCCAGTCATAATCTTTTTGCCCGGAAAGGTTAGTGAAAGGCGTGACGGCGATCACGACGGGATTATCGGAGGAAATGGGCATCGAAATACTGCGGGCTGATGAAAGGGCCGCCTGCCCTAAGAAGGCCACGAAGAACAAAATTAGGGCGAGGATAAAACGATTCTTCAAGGGAGCCCCCATGGCAACACGCGGGCGAGAAAGCGGGTCATGCCGGTTGCTCACAAATCATCCTTAAGGATAATGATATCGGGGAACCTATGGATCAGTCAAGATTTAAAAGGGCAGAGCGATTGCGAGGGGGCTGTTGAGACGGTTGACTTTGTCCAGGAAATTCTGTATGTTCCCGTTGCCAAGGGGAGGAGGTGGACGGTATGAACGAAAAAGATCTGCTTGGGTCCATTCAAGAGCCTGAAGTCGTAAAAATCTGTCAGGAGTTGGTGCGGATTAAAAGTGTAAATCCGCCCGGCGACGAGCGTCCAGTGGCGGAGTATGTCGCTGCGGCATTGAAGCAGGTCGGGATGGAAGTGGAATTGATCGAACACAGCCCAACCCGAGCCAGCGTACTGGCGCGGGTCAGAAGCTCCCGCCAGTTACCCGCTCTGCTCTATAATGCCCATCTGGATACCGTACCGGTCGGTGCGGAGAAATGGGTCCATGAACCCTTCAATGCTGAGATTGACGATGGCAAGATCTGGGGCCGGGGGACCGCGGACATGAAGAGTGGTTTGGCCGCCCTGATCGTGGCCATGAGAACTCTGGCGAAAGCCCGGGTGCCTCTGCGGGGGGATCTCATCCTGGCAGCCACAGCCGGGGAAGAAGCGGATTCACTCGGAGCGACAGCTCTGGCTACGCGACCGGATCTTGGCCCTGTCCAGGCCTTGGCGATCCCGGAGCCCAGTTACAATGATATTTATGTGGCCGAGAAAGGGGCTTTCTGGTTAGAGCTCACCACCCGGGGAAAGACGGCGCACGGTTCCATGCCTGATCTAGGCTGCAATGCGGTAATGATGATGGTGGCCCTCATCGGTGAGCTGGAAAAGATGGCCTTTCCCCATAAGGAACATCCGATGTTAGGCGGCTTCAGCCTGTCCATCAACACGATTGCCGGCGGCGTGAAAACGAATGTAGTGCCGGATCTTTGCGTGGCAACGATGGATATGCGGACGGTCCCGGGGCAGGATCATCGGGCCATTTTGAGACAGGTGGAAGGCCTGATTGCCGACCTGAAACGGCGAATTCCCGATTTCCAGGCTGCGGTTAAAGTGGCGAACGACCGGCCCCCTGTCGAGACATCCGCGAATGAACCCGCGGTACAGCAATTCGCTGACGTTGTCGCCCAGATAACCGGAGAAAGGCCGGTTCCCAAAGGGGTGCGGTATTACACCGACGCCGCCGCCTTCGTGCCGCACCTGAAAGTCCCCATGATAATCTGCGGTCCCGGCAAGGCCACGCTGGCCCATCAGCCCAATGAGCACGTAGAGATCGCCAAGCTCGTCCAGGCAGCCAAGATCTTTACCCTGGCCGCCGTGAAGTTGCTCAAATAAAAGCGGGCTGCGCAATTGTCAAAATCTAACCACAGAGGACACAACGCGGCAGAGCCGCAACCGAAGAAAATGCCTTAAATGTGCTTAAGTGCCTTAAATGCCTAAAATTTACAAAAAATCTTTACAAAATTTAAAGAGTTTGAACGTTAGCAGTACAGAGAAGTTATCAACTGAAATCCCCCCGAACCCCCCCTTTATCAAAGGGGGGCAGGGGGGATTTCAGGAACGCGTTTGGCCTAAGGCAAAACTGTTTCTTTTGCTTGCGGCTACGCGGCACGGTGACCTCTGTGGTTCCATATGTTGGTTTACTTCTCACGAGCCCCTTTGTCCACAATGCGGGCAATAATTGTATTCCGGGGCCATTTGCTGGTGGCACCGGGGACAGGTCCGGAATGGCTCCTGCTGGAACGGGGGCGAGAGGCGACTGCCGGTTTCCGCAAAGACGCCGCCACACCGGTTACATTCCAGGAAAGGCTCCCCGCGCTTTATCGGAATAAGGGGAATAAAAAAAAGACTCAAGTAGTGATCCAGTCTCTTAAGCCGCGCTGAAGGCAAACCACAGGTAGGGCAGGGCCGCGGCTGGTCATCGACTTGCACCTTCTTGGGTTGCACACCGCCGATGAAAAAGAAGAAGACGCACCTCCTTCAAGGCCACCGGGAGAATTCGGGCCCGGCTGCTAAAGGTTATCTACCTTCGTACTAATAATTCAATTCAGGGCAAACCACTGGTTTTACCAGTGAGAGTCGAAAAGGTTTGACCGTTGAACCATAGCATCCCCCTATGGCTTGATGAGAAAATAGGAACGTGCGGGAGGATGTTAGGGCACAAAGTTATCAGGGTCATGAAAGTCTATCCCATTCTAAGCGGGATTGCAAATCCCCAGCGGGGTTCAAATCCAAAAGGCGGGGGCAATCTTTTTTGGGGCAAGGGCGGCGCCATTTGGGTGTGGCTCCCAGGCGCTGGCCCGCTATAAAGCAGGTCAGATTATTGAAGGGCACCTGATTCTCACCCCGATCGGAGTATGACTATATTTCACGCTGATGAAAAATAGTCAAGACTATTTTTCAGTCTCATGAAATACTGCCAGCATGAAATCTCGCCCCTTGTACATGAAAGTCTGGCGGGAGCTCGCCGCCGAAAAGGCGATGATTTTTCTATCCGGGCCCCGCCAGAGTGGCAACACGACCCTGGCGCAAATGATTGCGGAGGAATTTGCCAATCGCCTCTACCTCAACTGGGATATTTCCGAAGACCGAACCCGCCTGCTTGAAAATCCGTTCTTCTTCCAGGAGATCGAACGTCATGATCACTCGCTGCCGTTGATCGTATTCGACGAAATCCATAAATACCGGCACTGGAAGAGGTCGATTTCCTCCTGGCCAACGACGACCAGCCGTTCCTCTTGGTGGAGGCGAAACTCTCCGAGACCCAGCCATCCCCAGCCCTTTTAAAATTTCAGGCGTTCTTAGACGTGCCCGCTGTTCAACTAACCAATATGACCGGAGGTTATCGCAAACTGTCAAAGGGCGGCTGGCAAATCCTTGTCGCTCCTGCCTGGCAGTGGCTTTCTGCGATTCCCTGAAACATCGACTTTTATGGATTTCAGCGGCATTTCAGGGACGTAAAACTGATTTTACAAAGGGGCTAAATCTGCTCTTGACCGTTATTTTGTTTGAAACTTTTGAGCATTTGAATTTTGGATTTGTTTCGTCCCGCGTTCCGCGGGATTCTATATTCGGATTTCGAGTTTCCCGGCATTCCTATTTGGTTCCGGCTACGCCGGGTTAGGAACTTGACAGGTTTGGAGAAAAGATGGTAATTTCAGCTTCTTCCCAACAGAGGAGGGAAGCCCATGCTAGAGGCTAACCTCCAACCAATTCTTTCCAATCGAGTTGGACGGTATCCAGACCTCGCACTTGGGGCTGCCCCAAAGCCGAAACTCCTGGACCGTTGAGACAGAGCGGCGAATTGTAAGAGGGTACCCGCGGGTTTATATGCGGAAGTCCCTATCGTAGCTCGCTGGTTAACAAGTGCGTCGAGACGGACGTGCCCTAAAGCTCGCAGGCCTACGCACGTTGTTGGGCCGCCCGATATGTAGGAATCGGTTGCCGTTACAAAAAGGAGACACCTAAAATGGGAACGCTGACCTTTTACATCGTTGATGTATTCGCCGAAGAAAAATATGCCGGAAATCAGTTGGCTGTGTTTCGAGGTGGGAATACGCTTACCGATGTCGAAAGGCAGCGCATTGCCAAGGAAATGAATTTTTCTGAAACCACTTTTATCTTGTCTGAAACACGGCGTGAGGGTGGTTTCGATGTACGCATTTTCACTCCGGGCGCGGAGGTACCCTTTGCCGGTCATCCCACATTGGGGACAGCCCATATTATTCGGACAGAGATTGGGCGCGAGCGTGGGGAAGAGATAAATCTGAATTTGAAGGTGGGACAAATTCCTGTTACTTTCACCGATAACGCCGCAGGGGAACCCACCTATTGGATGAAGCAGATCTCGCCAACTTTTGGCGAGACACTGAGTGCGGAAGTTATTGCGCCTCTATTGAGCCTCAGCCCGAGCGAGATAGACCATCGTTTCCCAATTGAGGAAGTTTCCACAGGGCTGCCCCACATTCTTGTTCCGCTCCGAACCTTGGAATCTTTGAAGCGAGCTAGGGTGGCTAAAGATAAATATTTCGAGTTTATTGAGAAGAGGTGGACAAAACCCATCCTGATATTTTGTCCAGAGCCGCATAACTCGCAGAATGACATAAGTGTCCGCATGTTTGCAGATTGTTTCGGCATTCCTGAAGACCCGGCTACGGGTAGCGGCAATGGCTGCCTTGCAGGGTATTTCGTGCGCCATCGTTATTGGGGAAGAGAGAAAATCGATATTCGAAGCGAGCAAGGCTACGAAATCGGCCGGCCGTCTTTATTGTTTTTGAGAGCCGAAGAAAAGGACGGAAAAATTGGCATATCGGTCGGCGGTAAAGCGATCACGATTGCCAAGGGCGAGTTTGTCTAAGCATCATTGCGCTCGTTTTCCCGGTGCCAGTGCATGGGGCGACAGGCATATGCAGCCAAACGTTTCCGCTGGCGGCGGCTGACGCACAGCCGTTAGACGGGTCTCTTGGAGGATAACTTGGTGCATTATAAAGTTGGTTTCAATAATATTCCTTGGGAATTGCCAATGGAAGGCCTACGCCAAAAAATTCATAAAAGCGGCAGCCAACAGCTCAGGCTGGTGGAGTATTCAAAGAACCTATCGCCCCATTGGTGCGAAAAGGGTCATATCGGCTATGTTTTGGAAGGGCAAATGAAAGTAAAGTTCGAGCACGATGTCCAGACTTATTCTCCCGGGGACGGCATCTTCATACCCGGGGGCCCAGAACACAAACATATGGCTACAATCATAACGGACAAAGTGACGGTTATATTCGTTGAAGAGGTCTAACCAGCTCGTGGATATCGACTTCATCTCCCGGAGAAAGGCCTGATGAAGATCGAAGATGAAGAAAAAATTGTTGAGCCTGGTGATGCCATCTATATTCCATCAAATAGGGAGCATGGGATAAAAAATATCGGAAATGAAGTATTGGAATATCTAACAGCAAATACACCCGCCTTTGATCCAGATTATGAAAGTAAGCTTTGGCCGAATAGACCCCAATCATAAGGGAGGCATGGGATGAAGAGAATTGGAATCATTGGGGGTATTGCCCCAGAGTCAACCGTTGAGTATTATCGTTTGATCATTGCCTCATACCGTGAACAGAAGCGAGATGGGAGTTATCCCCCGATCATTATCAACAGCATCGACATGAAGAAGATGCTGGATTTGATAGCGGCTAAGGAGTTAGCAGGAGTAACGGAGTATCTACTGGGTGAAGTGAAGAAACTGGCGCAGGCAGGGGCCAATTTGGGTTTGCTGGCTTCAAATACGCCGCACATTGTTTTTGAGGACATTCAACGGCAGTCGCCTCTACCTCTCATCAGTATTGTGGACGCGGCTTGCGAGGCCACGAAAGCACTGGGGATCAAAAAAGTTGGCCTGTTTGGCACGCGCTTCACGATGCAAGGACGATTCTACCCCGAGGTATTCTCCAGGCAGGGGATCACACTCATCGCTCCTGACTTGGACGATCAGGACTATATTCACGAAAAATACATGAGCGAATTGGTCAATGGTATCTTTCTGGCCGAAACGCGGGATCGATTGCTGGCGATAGTGGACCGTTTGAAGGAAAAGGATGGTATTCAAGGCTTGATTCTGGGCGGAACGGAATTGCCGTTGATCCTGCGGGATGTAGCCGGCAGAGGGATTCCATTCTTGGATACCACTAAGATTCACGTAGAACGTGCTGTAGCTCAGATGCTATCGTAAGGAAGGAGAGGGGAACTATTACGCTGCAAAGAACAGGAGGAATAGAATGAAACATTTCGATAAGCATTTCATTAGGGAAATGAAAGACAAATTGGATGTGGAAATGATCGGAGTGGCTTCCGTAGAAACATCAGCCTCAAAAGAGCTGAAAGAAAAGGCCACTTCCCTTTTGCCGGGGGCAAGATCTGTGATTGTCATGGGCAAAGAAATCTATAAGGAGGTCGTGTGCCTGCTGCGACCTTCGAAACAGGCCGGAGAAGCTGAAAGTGGAGAGCTAATGGGAGCCCACGCCGATTATCTGAGTGGTCGCTTGAACCGGGCGATCCACGAATTGGCTTCTCTCCTGCGCCAGGAAGGGTATCGGTCTTTACCATTACCGGCGGTCGGCCCGACAGACCAGAGATATTTGACGGCCCTCTTTTCTTACAAGCATGCGGCTCAGTTGGCCGGGCTGGGGAGCATCGGACGTCATAGTTTATTGATGACGCCGGAGTTCGGGCCGCGGGAGAGACTGGCCTGTCTTTTAACCGAAGCTTCTTTGGATCCCTCTCCCGTGGTCCACAGGGATTATTGCCTGAATTGTGACGCCTGTATCCGGGAATGTCCGGCTCAGGCTCTGCTGGTTCCCAAACCGGGTGAAGCCTACTCCATGAATAAATTTGCTTGCCGAACCTACCGTCAGGCGGGCTTAACTTGCAGCGTCTGCATGAAAGTTTGCGATGAAGTCATCGGGTGATTCGTTTCCCTTTTTCTGTGCGGAACCCAATGCTCTTATCTCTTGTGCAGAACGATTTTACCTAGTTGCCGCCCGTGAGAAAAACTTCCATAAAGCGTCTTTTTAGCTTCTCCGCTGTAAAAGGAAAGTTCCATTCGATTATCCTCGGGTAAGTTGATGATTAATTTGCCGGTTTGGTCTACTTGCCCATCCTCAAATGGATACGTTCTCACTTCGTTCCCGGTATATTCGGGAATGTAGAGGGTTAGCTTTCCTTTTAGGGGAAGGGTGTCGTTATAAATTCCCAGTTCCGCGTAGGAAAACGTTCGAAGGAAATTGAGCACGATTTCCCGGGTTCCTTCCCATTTCCCTTTCAAATCTGGCAAATCGCTTGACGCTATGGGCTTTATCGGAACCGTGGCACAGGCGCCTAAAAGGGAAAAAACCGCCAATAAAGCAATCATCGATCTTTTCATCTTCGCTACCTCCTTTTCGAGAATTGCAAGGCTCAGGCCGTCCCGCCCGGGGCGAGACCGCCTGAGCGGTGATGCCATCTTAGTTAGATGGGCCTTCTGGAATGGATACGATCTAAAGCTGCCGCATAAAGGCCACAAGGTCTTTCTTCTCTTGTTCACTCAGCCTGAGCTCGAGGATCAAATTGAAGAATTCTGCCGTATCCTCCAACGTCAGTAACCTTCCATCGTGCAAGTAAGAGGGTGAATCCTTGATGCCGCGCAAGGGGAAGGTCTTGATGGGACCGTCGGCACTGGCCATCCGCCCGTTGATCATACGCGGTTTGTAGAAGCGTTCCGCCTTCAGGTTGTGCATCAGATTGTCCGTGTAGTAGGGCGCAGGATGGCAGCTGGCGCAATGAGCGGAGAAAAGGGTCTGCCCGCGCATCTCAGACTGGGTCGCCTTTTTCGGATTCAACTTGCCATCGATCCCAAGTTTGGGGGCTGGCGGGAAATCCAGGAGCGCCTGGAACTCGGCCATGAAGTGCACCTGGCTGCCCCGTTCGAGGATATTGACGCCTTTTTTCGTGGCGATCACGGGGTCTCCGTCGAAATAGGCGGCGCGCTGTTCAAACTCCGTGAAGTCCTCTACGCTCTTCAGCGCACGCTGGGAGCCGAACAATCGCTGAATATTCACGCCTCGCAGCGATGGCGTGTCCAGGCGGTGGCGAAATTCCTGAGGACGGATGTCCCCCACCAGGTGGGTGGAAGCGTTGGTGTGCCCGTTGGCGTGACAATCGAAGCAGACGACCCCGCGGCTCGGGCGCTCTGACCGGCGGTCTTCCGTCGCGTTGAACTGCTGCTGCGGGAAGGGACTCACCAATAGTCTTACGCCTTCCAGTTGCTTGGGGTTTAAAATCCCGTTAAACAGTTCGTAGTAATTTTCAATGGTCACCAGCTTTCCCTGGGATACATCCCCGAGATCGGGACGTGTAGTCAAATAGATCGGGGCCGGGAACTCGGGTAAAAAATGGTCCGGCAGGTCAAAATCGAGGTCAAACCGGGTAAGATCCCGGCCTTCTTGCTTTTTGACCTCGTCGATGTGGAACTTGGGAAAGAGCATGCCCCCTTCAGGGTGATTGGGGTGGGGTAGGGGATAGAAACCCGCCGGGAATACCCCTTTATCACGGATTTCTTCAGGGCCCATGGTCCCCAACTGGGTCCAGGTAAGGCCTTGGGGGAGTTTGGCCCTCACCCCTTCCTGGACGGGCTTCCCCCGGGACATCATCACGCCACTGGCAGGCCGGTTGCTCAAATCATAGCGCATACCAAGCAAATCCATCTGCCGTTTCATCACCTCGGGCTTGGCAGCTTTCATCCGAGCCATGATGGTTTCAAAAGCTTCCGTTATCACTACGGGAGAATAACTGGACGCCATTTTGGCAGCCGATTGGGCAAAGGTTGAAATCGACCACAGAATCAAGAACAGCACGAAGGTTGCCAGCACCAAGCATTTTACTATTTTCATTTGGGTCTTCCTCCTTTTTTTGTAATTCCTCAAGTCAAAAAACTTCTTCACCTCCTTCCCCCCGATCATTCTAATCCGGAACTATTCCGGATAAGTTCCGAAAAAAATATCTCCCCACCGGATATGGGGTCAACGTTTTCTACAGTCCTGACAGTACCCATAATATTCCAGTCGCGTATCGATTACCCAAAACCGGGCCTTCTTGGCCACCTCCTTTGGGTCAATGGCGATGGGGAGCTTGTAATCCATGATCTTATTGCATCCCTTGCAGACCAAATTGATGTGCGCGGCGATGTTTCCTTCGTAGCGGTTTTCCATTTTATCGAACTCCAACATCTTGATAATGCCCTGCCGGGAAAGTTCATTGAGGGTGGCGTAGACCGTGGATAAACTCAGACTCTTGACCTTCTTCCTGGCTTCCTTGTAGATGAGGCTTGCCCCGGGATGGAGGGAAGTCTTTTCAGCCAAGGCATCAATGATGGCCATTCGCTGGGGAGTAAGCTTTAACCTTTGCTCCCTCAACTTCTTAATAATCGATGCTTTCATCCTTTTTCCTAATTCGGAATGGTTCCATACTACTATTATGCCTCCTTTCTTTGATTGGTTGTCAAGCGGTTTTTAAGGTTATTTTGGAGCTTTTCTAAGATTTTTTTTGCGCCTTGCAGAGATAATGTTTCGGCCGGTCGATGAGCTGGAGCACGTGGAACCCTGCACTTTCCAGGAGCGACCTCATCTCCGTTTCTTCTGGAAGGAAATCCTGGCTAACCGGCGCGGCGCCCATGTGGTGTTGCTTGATCTCCTGGCTGCTCAAGGCATGGGCGATGATCAGAGTTCCCTCCCTTTTCAGCACCCGGTGCATCTCTTCCAAAGCCAGCGGCTTGTCCGCAAAATGTGGGAAGGCCCCGAAACAGACGATATGGTGAAAAAATTCGTCGGCGAACGGGAGCGCTTCGACGGCGGACAGATAATATCGCACCCGGGGCTCATCCTTATATTTTTCTCTGCCGATCTCAACCATCTTCGCCGCGAAATCTACGGCCCAGATAGACCCCTCCGGCCCGATTGCGCGGAAAAGGTAAGGGATGATTCCTCCGGTGCCGGCTCCGACATCCAGCACCTTGGAAGCGGGGTGTAAATGAAAAAGCGGGACCAAAGTTTCCAGTTGTTCTTTCAAACCGGGGGTATAGAAATGCTGGTCCCAGGTTGCGGCCATTTGATTGAAGAAAGTCTTTTTATCCATAAAAAATGCCTAAAGTGCGCTAAAGTGCCTAAAATGCCTAAAATTGGCGGACAAAAAAATTATAATTTCCCATGCCATAAAAAATAGAATCCGAAGGCGAGATTCGGATTTACTTCCCCATCCTGGAAGTTCTCCTGGCGCTTTTATCTTTTCCGTTTGTACAATATCGCTTAGATCTTCCGATCTTAATTTTGCCCCTATTCACTGTATTTTCGAATGAGCCTTGAGCCGTAGATGAAAAAGGCAACCGCATATACGGCCAAGACCCCGAGAGAGAATAACCCCTCTTCATCCAGAGATCCTTTCCGCATGACCACATTCGTATGGGTAAGGGGCAGGATATAGATAATCCATTTAATGAAGTTCGGTAGCCGGTCTACCGGGAAAAACGTTCCGCAGAAGAAAGCCATGGGCATGATGAAAAAATTGGAATAGGTCGCCGTATCCTCGTGAGACTTGGTCCGCATTCCCGTTATCATGCCTAAATTCGCGAATAAAAAACAATTCAAGATTAGAGTGGTTATGAAAATTCCGGTGAGGGAAAAAGTGGATGAGGTTAGCAGGCCCACAATGATAATCAGCATAGAGGCAAAAAGGCCCTTGACCATGCCCGCCAACACCTCTCCAGTCAAAATGGACGACGGATGGATTGGAGCCTGCACGAAGATCTGGAAAGTTTTCAAATAAAGTCGGTTCAGGTTCACCCCGCTGGCCACCCAGGTGTAGGAATTATTCATGGAACTCATACCCACCAAGCCGGGAATCAGATAACTGAGATAGTCGCTGCCGGCCATTTTTACGCTGTTACCGAGGCCCAATCCAAAGGCAATTAAATAGATGATCGGTGTCACCATGGCGGAAAAAAGATAACCCACCCGCAATAGCTTTCTGCGGAATAGAAGCATCTCCCTAAGGAAAATGGGTACCCAGCCCGCTACGATCACTCGATTCGTTCTCCGGTCAGTTTAATAAAAACATCCTCCAGGTTTGATTTCCGTATCGTTACACCTTCTTCTTTGTCCTTGGCCAGTTCCCGGGCTTCATCCGGACTCTTACAGATTTGTTGGATCAGCTTTCCTTCGCGGTTGATCTGTTCAACAATAAATTCCCCAACACTCGCTTTCAAGTTGGCCGGCGTATCCAAGGCGATCAATTTTCCCCGGGAAAGAATGCCGACTCGATCGCACAAATTCTCGGCTTCTTCGATATAATGGGTAGTAAGGATTACCGTCCTCCCCTGGATCTTTGTTTTCCGGATCATGTCCCACATTTGGCGTCGAATCTGCGGATCCAGGCCGATAGAAAGTTCATCCAGAAAAAGAATGGATGGTTGGGGAAGAAGGGCCCTCGCCAAAAGAAGCCTTCTCTGCATTCCTCCGGAGAATTGGGTAACCTCCGAATCCTTCCGGTCCCATAGACCGACCATCATCAAGGCGGCCTTGATTTCTTTGTTACGATCCTTTACGCGGTGAAGCATTGCGTAGATCAGCAGGTTTTCAAAGGCAGTCAATTCCCGATCCAGGTTGTTCTCCTGAGGCACAACCCCGATGCGCCCCTTGATATCAAACGCGCTTTTGACCACATCAAAGCCATCGATGGTGCACCGGCCTGAATCCGGCCGGCTCAAAGTGGTCAGCATCTTGATCGTGGTGGTCTTCCCGGCGCCGTTGGGGCCCAAAAGACCGAAGACTTCGCCCTGGGGGATCGTAAACGAAACGCGCTCAACGGCCCGAACCTCGCCATAGTTTTTGGTCAATTCCAAAGCTTCGATCATGAATCAATCCTCGGGGAAATGAAAGCGGTTCTTTTTTTATTGTACCACACCACGATGACCTCCGGATTCCAGGAAAAGCCCTTCTCCAGGCTTACCACGGCGTGCTCCTGCGGAAGCGAAGTGCAGACGTTCCGGCCTCCCGCCAGCGAGATGAGATCATCCACCGTGCTGCCCCCGCAGGAAGTTTCCAGATTTCCCTGGGCCCACATGTAATAGACCCGGGGCCGCCCGGATGGGGGAATTTTTTGAACCACCCCGGCGAAACGAGCAACCTCATTTTGGGTGTAGCGGATGATCTCGGCTGCCCGTCCCTCGGTCCCGGTCAGTTTTCCCAGGGCCTGGACCTCCTGGAAAACGTCTTCCTTCCGGTTCAGGAAGACTCCGAAGACCGGAATTCCCCGCTCCTCCAGGGCGGCGATGGATTCGCCCTGCTTCTATTCATATTCAGACCGTCTGAGTGTTAATTTTACGGGCCATAAAGCCCTTGCCGATGTTCGTTTTCGCCCCTTTCTTCGCCAGTATGAAGGTCGGCGTATATTCAGATTGTTTTTCTTGGCCTAAGTTTTTTCACTTTTTCTCCTCAAGCTTGAAGAGAAGAGGGATTTCCAGCATCACTTTTTCTTTCTCGATCAACAGAGGCGAGGGAAAAGGAGAAGCCCTTCGTAGCGTTGCGATTCCTTCCTCGTCCAGGTCCGGGTACCCGGAGGACTGGATGAGTCTGATCTGCCCCACTTCCCCCTTCCGGTTGATCTCGAAGGAGAGGACCACCTTCCCCTCCCACCCTCTCCTGCGAGCCTCCAGGGGATACCGCTTGGCCTTCTCAATCCTCATGCGGGCATTGCCCAGGTAGGAACCCAGGTCTCCCCTTCCTTTTCCTTCTCCTTCGAAAAAGACGCTGCCCATTTTGGCACCCTTCGCCGGGGCCGTTCCTTTTCCGCCCTCCACGCCTCCCGGAAAACCGGCCTCACCACCGGCGCCTTTCCCCCAAGGGTTTATTGCGGCGCGTCCGCCGGGAATTCCCTTTTGGGCGGATCCTGAATCCGCCGTCAGACTCATAGGCGCTTCTTCTTTCCTCGGGAGAACGGGCTCGGCCTCTTGCGGGCCATCGGCCATTCCCCACCGACCGGGTTCAACCTTTTCCATCCATTCCTCTCTGGGTTTTTCCTCTACCCCGATCTTTTCCTCATGGACCTGGGGAACTTGGGGAACCCTTTGTTCAGCCGCGGAAACGACAACCGGGGAAGGGGCCTCTTCCTCCTTGCGGGGAACGACTGGCTGGGGCGCAGGTTTGGGGAGGACGACCTCTCGAGCCTTCTTCGGCTTCGGCAGGGGAGGAGTCGGGGAAACTGCGGTTTTCTCTTGTTTCTCTTCCACAATTTGAACCATTACCACCTTGGAAGAGGACTCCGGCATATGGGAAAAGGTCCAGGTCATCAGGGCAAAGGCCAGCAAGCCATGCACCAGAAGGGAAGAAAAGAGGGGCCAGGAGGAAAGCCAAGTTCCTTCGGAGGAGGCAGAGGGGTGATGCCTTCGTTTCAAAAACATGCCATTCCCGTATAAAACTACCTGCCGCTCGAAGATACGATGAGTTTCGGATTCCTTTCCGGGGAAGGCTGGAAGGAGAGGGGTCCGTCTCCTTGATATCGCAGTTGGCACATATTACTAATTTGTAGCACGCTTATCAAGCCGAATCGGGGGGCCTCCGGAAGGTTTATTTCACGTTACGGAGGGCGTCCCGGTAAACCACCTGAATGGGGACATTTTTCTCCAAGGCCAGGCGTTTGCAATCTTCATATTCCGGATGAAACTTGATTCCCTCCCATTCTTTCACCCGGACTTTTCCGTAAGAGGTATCGACCTCCAGCCTTCTAGCGATCGCCATCTTCTTTTCCACGATTTGCAGGTGCACTTCCCAGGCCGTCGATTCCCGAAGGATCCAATCCGCCAGCCGGTCGGCATCTCTTTCCTGAACGACGGCCCGCAGGAGCGTTCCTGGGCGATTTCCTCTCCTCCAAAGAGAAATAAAAGAGACGTCCCCCGCTCCATTCTCCAGGAGCCGCTCCAAGAGATAGCCATGGAACTGGGGGTTGGTATCATCAAAGGTCGCCTCCAGAATCGCCGCCCGTCCGGATTTAACCCCATCGTCTGACTCCCCCCATAGAAGCCGCAAGAGATTGGGCCGGTCGGGCAAATTTTTCCTCCCCATTCCATAACCGATCCCTCTCACCTTCATGCCGGGGAATTTCTTTACCCCTGAGCTCAAAGCCTTCACGATGGCTGCCCCGGTGGGGGTAACCAGCTCCTCTTCAAGGGGAACTCCCTGAAGCGGAGATTCTTTCAATATCTCCAGGACCGCCGGCTGCGGCAGGGGGAGGCTGCCGTGCCGACATTCGACAGAACCGAACCCCATCGGCAGCATGGAAGTAAGAATCCGATCGGGCTTGAAATAATCGATCCCCACCGCCGTTCCCACGATGTCAACGATGGAATCGACTGCCCCCACCTCATGAAAATGGACTTCCTCCAGGGGTTGGCCGTGAGTAGCGGCCTCGGCCTGGGCCAAAACCTGGAATATTCTCAGGCTGACCTCTTTAACCCCTTCTTCAAGAAGGCTGGCTTCGATCATTTCCCGAATATGGGAGAGATGGGGGCGCTTTTTCGCTTGGCCACCGGGCAGGATATGCAGGCCCTTGGCATCGATTCCGGACTTTTCCCCCTTGACGATTTCAAGGGAGTAATCCTCCAGGGGAAGCTTTCCTAGTTCGTCGCGGAGCTTCTCCTCGGGGAGCCCAAGGTCGAGAAGGGCAGCCAGGGTCATATCCCCGCTGATCCCCGCAAAACAATCGAAGAACAGAATTCTTGCCAATCCATTTCTCCTCTTCAGAACTTAACAACCCAATGAAGCCCACTTCCCTCATCGACCTTGCTCCCGAGAGGGTCAAGGCCTTTTGGCCTTCCCATTCTTAATCCAGAGCCCCAGTTTTTCCCAGGGGTTGATCCCCATGCGGCAGTAATCCTGCGGGACCTCGCCGGGGGGCAGGTCAAAGGTCTTGAGGAAGTAGACGTACCGGCCGTATTGGTCCCTTTGATCGACCATCCAGCGGACCTGTTGGAGAGAATCCAGAAAAGGGAACTTTTTCTCTTTTCCCGAACTGCTGTCCTGGTGAAGCCGCTGCCAGGCAAAGCCGACCACCGCCCCGTTCCCCTTCCCGGTCTTGGGGTCATAACGGAAAAAGATCCCGGCGGCGTCCCGGGCCTCCGGCACGAGGCTGGCCTGATCTTCCGCGGAAAGAGGGAGGACCGCCATTCCCCGTTTGCCCACCGTCTGATTGAAAATGACCTGAAGGGCATCGTCCTTGCAATAAGAAGGACTGGCGATGAAGAAGTATCTCTGATATTCGGCCAGGGGGAATTGAACCGACAGGAATTGGGCGAGATAGTAGCCGCTCAGCACGCCCGGGCAGATATGGTCATGGAATTGCACGGCCCGGACCAATTCCACGGGAGGGTCCAGGGTCCACAAATGGGCAAGGGCCGCCAGGGAGGCCCAGTTTCCCCCATGGACCCGGTTTTTGATTTCCTTTTCCGTCGCTTCCGGGTCGGTAGAGAGACTGGCCGGGCTGATGTTCTTAAGAACGGCGTGCCTGAAAAGCCGGCTCGGTTCCCGGGACAAGATCTGCTGGAAGGACGCTTTCCCGTCGGCCCGGATGGCCGCTCCATCCGCCTCCGCATAGAAGCTGTGTCCACTCCTGCGGCTGAAGAAGAAAAAATAGAGGGGTTGATCCAGGGCGGAATGGATCAACCATAGATTTCCCTTTCCCGGGGAAGAGCCCGTGACTTCGGTGACCGCCTCGAGGGCGGCGGTGCTGTCCAGCCCGCCCGCCTTTACGTATCCTGCATTGGTCAGGACAAGAAGGGTTCCATCTTTTCCCCTGCCCAGCTTCTCCACCGCCTGCTGGGAAGCCTTCCAGGCCAGGGCATAAAGGGGATTCTCGTTCCAGGGGTTCAGCGGCAGATTCTCCCCTCTTGCCGGAGGGGAAAAGAGGAGAAACCAACCCGCCAGTAAAAAATGCCATAAAAGCAAACGCCTCATGGATTCTCATCCTCCTTTGTGAATGGGTTTTATGACCCGGCCGTGGTCCGGCCGGCATCGGATGCCCTCACCCCCAATCCCCTCTTTCCCAGAAACAGAGGGTTGGGAAAACCGGGATAAAGAAACAAGCGCCTTTCCCCGTCCATCAGAAGCGGTATCTAAGTTCCCCGAGGATGAACCGGCCCGGGGCCAAATCCGTACCGCTCTCCAGGTGCTGGCTATCGAAAACATTTTGGATCATCGCGCTAACGGTCAGGTTTTTCACGATCTCCCTCCAGACCTTCAAGTCCAAGGTGTGGTATTCGGATATGACCGTTTTGATCTGCCTCATTTCATTGGTATAGGCGAACTGGCTGCTCTTGTAATGGTAATAAAAGCCTGCGTTCAGAAGGCGATTCAGCCAATCGATCCCGACTCTTACCTGGTGCTGGGGGGTGTTGGTGAGTTCGGTTCCCTCGAGGGAAGGATTCTTGGTGAAGCTTTTGATCTCCGAATGGTTATAGGTGTAATTGGCAAAAAGGGTGACGGATCGGTTCAAGGCATAGCGGGCATCGAACTCCCCGCCGTAGATCTCAACCTTCCCGATATTTTCCCTCCTGTAGAGCGGTCGCCCCGAAAGGGATCCTCCGGTGGGAACATAATACAGGAAGTCGTGGCCCAAAGAATAAAAAAGCGAGGTGGATAGCTTCAATGCAGTCAGGGGTTTGTAATCCACTCCGATTTCATAAGAATCAACGGTCTCCGGGTTAAGATCGGGGTTGGCCACCTTATAGAGTCCCCACATAATCCCGGAGCGGGAAAGATCGTCCAGAATGGAGGCGCGAAAGCCTCTCCCGTAGGATGCGAAAGCGCTCAAATTTCTCAGAAAGAGATACCGGCCCGACAGTTTGGGGGTCAGAGCCGACCAACTGTGCTCCTTGAGATTTCCGTTCAAGGACGAATAAGAAGCGAGGGTAGAATTATAGGACCCGTCATAAAATTTGGCGTAATCATAGCGTAGCCCGCCGAGGAGGTTCAGGCGGCCGTCCAGTAGATCGACCTCATCCTGGAGGTAAAGGGCGTAGAAATCCATCGCTCCCGTGTTGCGCGTGCGGTCCGGGGAGGTTTTATACTCATCCACTCCGTCAATCTTCCCTCTTTTCAAGTCCGTGCCGAGGGTCACCCGATTATGGGGGAAAAGGATCTTGGAGATGTGGAAGAGGAGCCCTTCTTCCTCGCGGTCCGAGTTTACGTCAAACCGGGTATAGTTCGTTCCGCTAAGGCTCTCGCTGATCCTGCGGTAGTTTTCCAGCTGGTAGAAACCCTGGATTTCCCATTTCAGGTCTTGAACTCCACCCTGGTATTTGAAAGACAGGTTCGTAGTGTCAAAATCTCGGTACATGCCCTCCGGGGCGAGGATTTGAGTTCCCTCTCCCCGTTTGTCGTAGTAATAACTCCCGGCGAACTCAACAATATGGTCCGGATTCAAACGATAGCCCAACGCAAGGGTTCCGTTGGCTTCTTGCAGGAACCTCTTCCTGGTAAACTGATTCCTCTGACTTTCGGGCGTTGAGATGTACCCGTCGCTATTCTGGTAAAACCCCGATATCCGGTAGTATGGGCCGGAGGTTTTGCCCATAGGGTTCCCCGCGACGGCCAAATTCCCGCCATACGTGTTAAACGTGCCGTATCTTCCGCTCACATTTCCTTCCACGACTGTTAGTGGCTTTCAAAAAGATACCAGATATGGCCACGGTGGTTCCTTCATAAAATAGGAGGAGACGCAGGTCTCCCTTAAGCAACTTGTATAGGGGCAAGTGGGTTCTCGGTCTCA
>Ga0315282_10007691_pt1 | contig 17627 bp, 17 predicted proteins | sample YL17G07_20_MG_FD_203693 | JGI IMG/M metagenome (GOLD analysis project Ga0315282, IMG submission 203693) | Sediment microbial communities from Yellowstone Lake, YNP, Wyoming, USA - YL17G07_20 | ecosystem: Environmental > Aquatic > Freshwater > Lake > Sediment | place: USA: Wyoming | collected... | reverse complement strand
CATGCGCCGCCGCTCCTCACGCCTTTTTGTTCATCATGCGTCGTCCTCCATTGCTCAAAAAGCCAGTGTAGCCGACCTTGATGTGTTGTCACGCAAGCCGACCTTGATGTCCTGTCACTCGTCCGCTAACAGCTAACAGCTTCCCCCTCACCCTTCCCTCTCCCTCAAGGGGCGGGGGAACCGAACCTTAGCGGAACGGTACAGCCACCAATTCCCGAAGCGGAACGGTACAGCCACCAGTTTCGCAGGACGAAACTGGATGGCAGTCCCTAGGGGAAGTTGGATGGCAGTCCCGGCGCGTGCGGACAGAAATGCGGGCCCCCGGATGCCTCCGGGGAGGGCCACCGGGGACGGTCCGGGGAGGGCCACCCGGGATGACCCGGGGGGGGGTCGGGGCCGGATTTCGTGCATCCTGTTGTGGATTCAAGGGTTAAGCCCGGTTTTCGGCGTTTTGGAAAGTTGTCATAGAAAGCAAGTCGGGCAGGCGCGCCAAGGGCGCGAATTACCAAGTCCCAAGCGCCAATGACCGGCTTAGGACACGACCCGAATTGTCGGACAATTCGGTCATGTCCCCGCCGTCATGTCCCGCGCCGCGATTCGGTCGTGTCCCGCGCCGGGCGTCCGAAGGGGAAAGGCTAGGTCACCGGAACGTTTCACCTGGCCCGCACCAGCGGGCGCATGGGCGGGCGGTCTTACTGGCCGCTTGTGACTTCAGAGAGCTTGAGCCCGAGCATCCAGCGGAAGGCGAACTCGTGCTTGCGGTCGGCAGCAGAGTAGCGCCAGAAGGGGAAGTCGGCATAGAGCGGGCCGAGGCGCAGGCGCACGCCCGCGTCCAGGCGCGGCTGCCACAGGGAGCCGAGTCCGTCCCCGACGTTGCCGGCGTCAAAGAAGGGCTGGATGGATTTGACCGGCGTGTAGTAGAGGTTCAGGCCCCAGGCGTAGCGGCCATGCAGGTATCCGCCGGCAAAGCCGCGGCAGTTGACGTCCGCGTCGTAGTGCCAGTGTTCCTGACCCGAGGTCCAGCCCTGGTATCCCCAGCTTACCGGCTCGCCCGTGGTCGCGATGGGCCCGCCCGAGAGGTAGAGCTGTTCCTGGCTGGGAACGCCGCCCCAGGCCGAGCCGGCAAAGGCCCTCAGCGTGATGCCCGAGCTCGCGCTCCAGCGGAAGGTGTGGGTCTCTTCGATGCTCGTTTTCCAGTAGTCGGAGTTCCCCCCGAGCTTTGTGAGGCCGCGTGCCAGGTAGAGCCTCTGGCTGCCTTTGAAGTTGCGCTTTTCGTAAGTGTGAGAGAGCTTCAACCGGATGTCGGCGAGCGCGGTCGAGTCCCAAGCGAGCGTATCGCGGAAGCGGAGGTTGTACAGGCTGAGATAGCGATAGCCGAGGTCGATGGTCAGTTTCGGCTGGCCGAAGACCGGGCCGAATTCGTGCACGAGATTCGCTTTGGCACCCGCCTCGACGAGCGAGTAGTCGAGGCCCAGGCTGAAGCGGAGCCGGTTGCTGATGAATTCGAGCGGGGTCTGGTAGCTGAACCCGGTGTGCCAGTCGTCAATCTTCGTCGAGTAGGTTTCGCTCAGGGTCCACATGTGCCGGCCGTGCAACGGACCCGCGTCCACGAACTGCCGGCCCTGCAACCATGCTTCGAGCTGGAGCCCGTGGTAGTTGTCGGCCCAGGCATAAGGGCCGTAGAAGAGCTGGTAGGTATCGAAGTCAGGCAGGGCGAAGATGGGATGCACCGCGACCTTCCTTACCGACGGACTGCGCCAGATGGCCGGCGCGGAGTCGAGTAGGGACATGACCGAATTGTCCGACAATTCGGGTCGTGTCCCGAGTCTCCAAGCCTTGAGCAGACCGACGAGGGTCATGTCGTCAGGGTGGAGGCCCCGATAGCGGCGCACATAGTCACGGAGCAGGGCGTCATACGTGGCGGTGCCGGTTCGTCGTTCGACGTTTCGGAAGAGCAGGCCGGCATGGGATATGCTGGTCGCATCGAAGCTGAACCGGTCGCGGTAATCGGTTGCCGGTGTAACGAGCGGTTCAAGCAGCCGGTTGGACGCGGCGACGTAGTCGTAGAACTGATGGTAGTACTCGGCGCTGAGGCCCGCAAAGAGCCAGTTGAGAACCGGGTTGTCCACGAGGTTGGTTCGGCCGTACTTCGCCTCGAGGTAGCGCATCTCGGCGCGGGCAGCCGGGCCTTTGGCAATCCACGGACAGCGCAGTTCGTCCGGCCCCACGGCGCAAGAGAACCATTGCAGGGCAATCTGGCGCGCCAGCGCCTGCTCGAACAGGCGCGTGGCCGGAATCGGCCGCTGGCTCAGGATTACCAGGCCCGGATAGGAGGCGTCAGTTGCGCAGATGCCGTCCGCCTGCACGATGGTGAGCTGTTCAAACGGGAAGGGCCCGTACCATTGCGTGTAGCTTGTAAGGACGTCGCTTACATACCCGGATGCGTTGAGCCAGTCGAAGCCTACCGGGTAGCGGGCGAGGATGTTTACGCGGACGCCGGCGGCAGAGCCCCGGAGCAGAACGAACCCGGGCCCGGCCGCAAGGGCGAAGTCGGGCACGTTCTCGGCCGTGAACGTCAGGGTCTTGGTCGTGCCCGGCGAAGACCGGCGCGACCCCGGCGGCCAGCGGAGCCAGTCGTCTTCGTCGCCCGGTGAGGACAGGCGGCCGGTCGCAGCGACGGCCATGTCCGATGCCACGGCGAGCGAGACGCTGTAATCGGCGAACTCACCGGGCGAGTGGCCGAACAGGTGAAAGCCGTCGGCATGCCAGTCGTGCTTGTCGTACACGGCGACCTGCGGGTGCCAGTGGGCAATGACATAGCTGCGGCCCTTGCGGCCGAAGTCGGCAAAGGGCGCCGGGATGTTCACCGAGAAGTCGATGACGACGGCCACCGTGTCGCCCGGGGCCAGAGCTTCGGCGAGCGGCAGCTCCATCTCGGTTGCTTCGAGCACCGGCGCCACGGGCGTGCCCTGGACCACGATTCGATGGAGCGAAATCGAGCCGCGTGCACTTGCCCGCGCCAATGCGAGGTCAAAACGACCCGAGCGTTCTAGCTCCCGGCCGTATTCCGTTCCGCGGTCCGCAAAGGCGTCGGGATAGAGATGAAACCAGAGTGAGCGCAGGGTGTCGGGCGCGAGGTTGCGATAGACGATGCTCTCGGTCGCGACGAGCCGGCCGGCCGGCTCGATGAGCCTCGCCGCAATCCTGTAGCTCACGGGCGGCGCGCCGGCCATCACCGGCACGGCCAGCAGGGCGATGCCGGGGAGGAGCAGCCGACAGGTCATCGGGCCGGCATATCCGGTCGCAGTGTGTCGGAGCAGATTGACTGTATCCGTTCCAGAGTCTTGCGGTCCAGCCCCCGTTTTGCCGCGGCCTGAAGCTGTCTCAGTAACTCCGCATCCACGACTTCAGGGCGGGTTGAACTCAGGGAATCGATGGCCATGCAGGAGGAACGCAGAAAAGCGAGGTAGTCCGGATGCCGGCTGGAGATGACCCGGAGCGAACGGAGGACTGCGCGCGTCTTTTCTTCGGCCTCGTGCACTGACTGCCAGAATCTCTGCGCGTGGTCGGTTCGTTCCTTAATCCGGAGGGCGCGCAACTGCTCACGCAGGGGGCGGGTGTCGCGCCGCTTCGGAGGCGGTGACGCCGCGGGAGGCGGGCCGGCCGGCGCCGGTTCAGGAGCCGGGGCCTCCGGAGGCCGGGAACGGGTAGCTGCTGCAACCGGCCGGGGCGCTGCCGTGCCGACGTTCAAGGGCAGGGCATCGGCGATGTCCTGCCAGGTCGCGGCGCAGGCGTCAAGGAAACCGGCGATAGTGCGCAGCGTGGGGTTGGGTACGAGACCCTTTTCCAGACGCAGGACGTACTTGTATCCATGCGTCGGGTCAAAGCCCAGCCGTTCGGCCAGCTTCATCTGCGAGATGCCGGACTTCATCCTCACTTCTCTGAGCCTCGCGCCCAGGACCGTCATGCCGGGCAGGGCCGGGTGGGAATGGCGGCCCATCAGCGCGCCGCGCGGTTTCGGGTATCCATTTGCGGCTAGATATTAGGTGTGAATCTCAGGTTGTCAAGCACAGGCGCGGCCGGGGTTGTGTCTTTGATTGTGGGTAAATGACTGACAAGAGAACGGGCAGGGGGGATTGTATCACATGGAGACAATCCGGACCACCCCGTTTGGACCCGAGAGCACTCTGCCGGGCGATTCTGGGTCTGTCGCAGCGCGCTGTAACTCACAAGACCGCCGAGCAGACTCTGAACGCTGCAATCGACTCCCCAGCCGTGCCAGATTCGCATGCCAATGTCGGATCTGGGGCCGGCTCCGGCCATTGACAAGCGGGCCGTTTCTGGCAAGCTTCTAACCGTGAAGCACATCGAGACAGCGGTGCAAGAAAAGGAAGTCAGGTTCCTTGATCTCAAGTACTCCGACATGCCGGGCCGGCTGAGGCACGTGACCATGCCGATTGACCGGCTTGACCACGTCGTCAAAGAGGGCGTGGGGTTCGACGGTTCGTCGGTCGCCGGGTTCCGGACCGTCGAGGCCGGCGACATGGTCCTGAAGCCGGACATCCAGTCGGCGTTCGTTGACCCGTTTGCCGCGCAGCCGACCGTGTCGGCCTTTGCCGGGATATTCGACCCGGCGACCGGCGAGCGGTACGAGCGCGACCCCCGGTACATCGTCGAGAAGGCGATTGCGGCAGTGAAGAAGGCGACCGGGGCCGACGAGGTGATGGTGCTGTCGGAGTTCGAGTTCTACCTTTTCAACAGCGCCGAGTTCCACACCGACGAGTCGTCCGCGGTCTACCGGATTGAGACCGACGAGCTGCGCCACGACGACCAGACCGGGCTGGGTCTGTTCAAGGGCGCGGCCTACCACGTTGCGCCGCCGTTTGACCGGAGCTCTGATTTCCGTTCGGAGCTGGCGTCGCTCATGGCGGGCTGCGGCATCCCGGTGAAGTACCACCATCACGAGGGCGGCAGGTATTCCCAGGTCGAGGTCGAGCCTCTGTTCATGCCGGCGATGCGGGCGGCCGACGGCATAATGCTCACGAAGTACCTGGTCCGGAATCTCGCTTTCCGGCACAATAAGAGCGCCACCTTCATGCCCAAACCGATTCACGGAGAGGCCGGGTCCGGGATGCACATCCACCAGTACATCAGCCGGGACGGCTTATCCCTGTTCGGGGACGAGAAGGCGGAGTCGAGGCTTTCCGAGCTCGGAAGATACTACATCGGCGGAATCCTGAACCACGTGCCCAGTCTGTGCGCGTTCACCAACGCGAGTACCAACTCGTACCGACGTCTGGTGCCCGGCTACGAGGCACCGGTGCTGGTTTTCTTCTCTTTTGCCAACCGGACCGCGGCGATACGGATTCCGGGCTACATCACCTCGGCGGCACGAATGGCCATCGAGTACCGGATTCCTGACGCCACGGCCAATCCCTACCTCTCGCTGGCCGCCATCCTGATGGCCGGGCTCGACGGCATCAGGTCCAAGGCCGACCCGGGCTTCCCCCTGAAGGGGCGGCTCGATGCCGCCGGGCAGCAGAATTTCGGCGCGAAGCCGGTTCCGCTCTCACTGGCACAGGCGCTCGACGAGCTGAAGCGCGACCAGGAGTACCTGACCGAGGCCGGAGTCTTCAGTTCGGAGACGATAGAGAAGTGGGCCGAGCTGAAGATGGTGGAGGTCGAGGCCGTGGCGCGCCGGCCCCATCCGTGGGAGTTCAACCTCTATTATGGCTGCTAGCCGCGGGTACGAGAGCTTCGCCCAGATGCTCGCCGCAGCCGAGGGGCGGGGTAAGCGCCGGTGCGTGGTTGCGTGTGCCGAGGACTGCGCGACAATTGAGGCGCTGCACCTGGCAAAGCGGGAGGGGATTGCCGAGGCCGTGCTGTACGGCGACGAGCAGCGTATCAGCACCATCGGCGCGAGTCTGAAGGTGGCCCCGGGTGAGTTTACGGTAAGGGCCACGGGTTCGATTCAGGAGTCGATAAGGGCAGCGGTGACCGACGTGGCGCAGAACGGCGACTTTCTGATGAAGGGCCAGGTCGACACGGCCACGTTCCTGCGCGGCGTACTCGAGGAGGAGCTGGGGCTGAGAGGCGACCGCATCCTGAGTCACGTCGCCTTGCTCGAGCTGCCCACGTACCACAAGGTGCTGTTCATCACCGACGGCGGCATCAACACCGACCTGGACCTGAAGCGCAAGATCGACATCGTGCGCAACGCGATTGAGCTGGTCCGAATGCTCGGGGTCGCCCGGCCCAAGGTCGCGCTGCTTTCCGCAGTCGAGAAGATCAGCCTGAGCATTTCGGAGACGCTCGACTGGGCCATCGTTACGAGAATGGGCGACCAGGGCGAGTTCGGGGACGCGATGATTGAAGGGCCGCTGGCGCTGGACATCGCGTTCTCGCCCGAGTCGGCAAAGATAAAGCGCGTGGCGAGCGAAGTCTCGGGCGACGTGGACATACTCGTGGTGCCGTCGCTGGCAACGGGTAACATCCTGGCCAAGGGTCTGCAGTACCTGGGTGGAGCCAAGGTCGCGGGCATCATCGTCGGCGCCCGCAAGCCGATAGTGATGCTCTCTCGCGCGGATACGCCCGAGACCAAGCTGTACTCGATTGCCCTGGGCAACCTGGCATCTTAGAGAACCTGACCGAGAACACAGGAGGTAGCAGGACAATGAGAGCAGACGCAGTAGTCACAGGGAAAGCGCCGAAGCCCGTAGGGCCGTACAGCCAGGCAGTGAAGGTCGGGGGTTTCGTGTTCACTTCCGGCCAGATCGCCCTCGACCCGCTGACCGGTGCGTTGGTCGGCGGCGACATCGTGAAGCAAGCGGAGCAGGTGTTTGCGAACCTCGCCGCGGTGCTGGAAGCGGCGGGCACGAGCCTGGAGCGGGCGGTCAAGCTGACGGTGTTCATCACCGACATGGCCCAGTTCGGCAAGGTGAACGAAGTCTACGCCCGGCATTTCAGCGAGCCGTTTCCTGCCCGGTCAACGATTCAGGTAGCGGCTCTGCCGAAGGGCGCGTCAATCGAGATTGAAGTCACCGCCGAGTGTTAGCGCGGCCTTCGCGCTCGCGCTGCTGCTTGGGGCCGCGCAGGGCGGCGCGGCTTCGGGCGTCTCAGGTCCCTTAGCCCGGCGGATTGTCGATTACAGCTACCGGCAGGAGTACGACTCGGCCGGGGCGATGGTCGGCGGTCTCATCGCCGGCGAGCCGGAGAGTCCGGCCGGACTGTTCTGGCAGGCGACGCTCATCCAGTTGCTCATCTACGATTCAGGTAACATCGGGCTGGCCGATTCGTTTCAGGCCCTGTGCGACCGTACCACGGCGCTGTGCGTCAGCCGTCTGAGGCGCAGCCATGATGATGCTGCGGCGCACTTCTACTTAGGGATGGTCCGACTGAACCGGGCGCGGTTCGAGGGCTGGCAGCAGAACAACGGCGCGGCGTTCAAGACCATGCTCGGGGTGTCGTCTGAGCTGAGGGCTGCGCTGGCCCTGGACTCGAGCCTGGTCGATGCCTGGTTCGGACTGGGCATGGTTGAGTACTTTAGGTCCCAGTCCAGCCGATACACGCTCGGTCTCCATCTGCTGGGCTCGACAAAGCAGGCTTACAAGATGGTGCGCCGCACGGCCGGGAGCGACGGCGCGTTCAGGCCAGCGGCTGAGTTCTCGCTGGCGTACATGATGAAGCAGGACGGCAACTACCCCGAAGCCGAAAGCGCCTGCAAGGTCCTGCTGGCGGAATACCCGGGCAACCGGTCCGCGACAAGGATGCTGCGTGACGCATACTACAAGCAAGGCGACTATGCCCGGGCGGTGAAACTGGCGCCGGTCGTGGACAGCCTGATACGCAGTTCGTTTCCCGGGAACCTTTACGGGCGGGCGGAGAACTGGGTGGTTTCGGCGCGTTCCTGGTTTGAGCTGGGACAGCGTGACAGCGCGCGCGCCTGCGTGGACCGCATCATCGGGCTCGGGCCTCATGAAGCCGACGTGCCGTGGCTGCCGACGTACCTGCGCCAGGCCCGGGAGCTGAAGGCGAAGCTGGAGCCGTGATGGGGAGGCCGGTGCTCGTCGGCGTCGGCAACCGCCTGCGCGGGGACGACGCAATCGGCTGCGCGGTCATCGACGAGCTGGGCGAGCTTGAGGGCGTGAAGGTGATTGACGCCGGCAACACGCCGGAGAACTACCTGGAGCCGATTGCCCGGCTGGAGCCCGAGCGCATTCTTATCGTTGATGCGTGCGACTTCGGGGGCAGGCCGGGCGAGTTCCGGCTGTTCGGACGGGACGAGATAGAACGGCTTTCCTACGGGTTGCTGTCAACGCATACACTGCCGCTGAGTTTGACCGCCGAGATGCTGGCCAGGGAGACCGGGGCCGACATCAGGCTGCTCGGGGTCCAGCCCGCCCGGGTTGAATTCGGGCAGGACCTCTCGGTGCCGGTGGCCAAGGCCCTGCCCGAAGTAGTCGCGTTCGTGCGCGCCTGGGCCGGAGCCTAGCGCTTCGCCTGCCGGTTGCCCAGCGTGTAAAGCTTGCTCGAGCCGCGGCGCTTGACCGCGTTGCGCGCATCCAGAATCAACCGGCTCTCGCGGAAGATGGTCTGGTAATCGAAACTCGTATGGTCGGTGAGGATCAATACGCAGTCCGCCTTCCTTAGGGCGTAGGGGGTGAGGGGCACCGACCGCAGCTTTTTCGGGCCGACGTCAATCTCCGGAACGTAAGGGTCGTGGTAATCTATGCGTTTCACTTTGCCCAGGAGGAGTTCCATCACTTTGATGGCGGGCGAGTGCCGCGTGTCTTCGACGTCGCGCTTGAACGCCGCGCCCATGATGAGCAGGCGCGCGCCCGACGACGGTATACCGTTGACGCCCAGGACTTCGAGCACCCGGTCGGCGACGAAGAAGGGCATGTTCTCATTGGTCTGGGCGGCGAGCTCGATGAAGTTGGAGTGGAAATCGTACTCTCGCGCCTTCCACGCCAGGTAGTACGGGTCGATCAGGATGCAGTGACCGCCGATGCCCGGGCCGGGATAGAAGGGCATGTACCCGAAGGGTTTGGTTGAGGCGGCGTCGATGACTTCCCAGACGTCGACGTTGCCCATTCGCTCGCACATCTGGGCCAGTTCGTTTACCAAGGCGATGTTCACGCTGCGGAAGATGTTCTCCAGGAGCTTGGACATCTCGGCGACGCGCGGCGACGAGACCGGTACGACCTTCTCCACGAACTGCTTGTAGAACAGCTCGGTGAGCCGGGTGCAGGCCGCGGTCACGCCGCCGACCACGACCGGCGTCGTGTGGGTGGTGAAACGCCGGTTGCCCGGGTCGATACGCTCGGGGACAAAGGAGAGGAAGTAGTCGTGCCCGACCTTTAGACCGGTGGCGTCGAGAATCGGCTGCAGGACTTTCTCGGTCGTTTCCGGGTACGTGGTCGAACGCAGGATGACGAGCTGGCCCGGCTTCAGGTGTCGGGCAACTTCACGGCCGGCCTGCTCGATGTACGAGACGTCCGGGTCTTTGCTGGCGGTAAAGGGCGTGGGCACGCAGATGTTGATGATGTCGGACTTGGCCAGCGCGCGGAAATCGGTCGTGGCGTCGAGCATTCCTTCTTCGACCACCGCAGCGACGGCTTTGTCCGGGACGTCGCCGATGAAGCTCCGGCGTCTTCTCACCGCGGCGACCTTCTTCTTGTCCACGTCGATGCCGGTGACCTGGTAGCCGGCGCGGGCGATCTCAACCGAAAGGGGCAGACCGACGTAGCCGATGCCGATGACCGCGATTCTTGCCTGACGTTCGAGTATTTTGTTCGCTAGGTCCATGCTACTCCTTTGCTTAATCCTTCACCATGTCGTGCGGTCCAGGCTGCGATACTGAACCGCTTCGGTAATGTGGGCCGGGGCGATGCTTTCCCTGCCTTCGAGGTCGGCAATCGTGCGCGCGACCTTCAGAACCCGGTGATAGGCGCGGGCGGACAGGCCGAGACGGTCGATGGCCGCCCTCAGTATTTCGTCGGACTGGCTCGACACCGCGCAGAACCGACGGATGAGCTGGGGTCCCATCTGGGCGTTGGCATAGACCGGATGGCGCAGGCCGGCCGACCCGAACCGTTCTACTTGAACCGCACGGGCGCGGGCCACGCGCTCGGAGACAGCGGCCGAGCCCTCGCCGGGCCGGCGGCTCGAGAGGTCGTCGTACCGCAGGGACGGGATTTCCACGTGGATGTCAATCCGGTCGAGCAGCGGCCCGGAAATCTTGCTCCGGTAACGCCGGATTCTGGGAAACGAGCAGGTGCAGGCATGACGGGTGTCGCCGTAGAAGCCGCAGGGACAGGGGTTCATGGCGCAGACGAGCATGAACCGGGCGGGAAATGTGAACGTTGACTTGGCCCGGCCGATGGTCACCTGTCCGTCTTCCAGGGGCTGGCGCAGCGCCTCGAGCACGTCGCGCCGGAACTCGGGCAGTTCGTCGAGAAACAGGACGCCGTTGTGCGCCAGCGATGCCTCGCCCGGCCGGGGAATGGAGCCCCCGCCAATCATGCCCGAGTCGGAAACGCTGTGGTGGGGTGAACGGAACGGGCGAACCGCGACCAGGGGTCGCTCCGTAGTGAGGGCGCCAACGACGCTGTGAATCCTGGTCGTTTCCAGCGCCTCGGCCAAGGTGAGCGGCGGCATCACCGTGGGCAGCCGGCGGGCGAGCATGGTCTTGCCCGAGCCGGGCGGCCCGATCATCAGCATGTTGTGGCCGCCCGCCGCAGCGATTTCCAGGGCGCGTTTGGCGTGTTCGTGGCCGTGGACCTCGGACAGGTCAACCGGCTGAACCGCCGCCTGCCGGAACAGTTCGTTGACGTCGACCCGGGCCGGTTCGATCTTGAGCTGCCCTTTGAGGAAGTTCGCGGTTTCGGTCAGCGACACGACGCCATAGACCGGGAGGTCAGTGACCATGGCCGCTTCCGTGACGTTCTGCTGCGGTACGATGAGACCGCGCAGGCCGGCCTGGCGTGCGGCGACGGCCATCGAGACGGCGCCCTTGACCGGTCGCAGCGAGCCGTCGAGGGACAGCTCTCCCAGAAGGACCATGTCGCGCAGGTCGATGGGCGGTATCGCGCCGGCCGCGGCGATGATGCCGACCGCCATGGGCAGGTCGAATGCCGCGCCTTCCTTCTTTACGTCGGCCGGAGCAAGGTTGACCGTAATGCGGCGGTTGGGAAACGTAAACCCGGAGTTCTTGATGGCCGCCTGTATCCGGTGCTGCGATTCCTTCACTGCGGCGTCGGGCAGGCCGACGATGTTGAACGCGGGCAGGCCCATGCTCAGGTCGGTCTCAACCGATACGATGAACGCATCCACGCCGAATACCGATGCCGATAGAACCTTGGAGAGCACTAGAATGCCCCCCGGATATGCTCGATTTCGGGTTTGCCCGGCCCGAGCACAATCGAGAGCACGTCGAAACGGACTTCGCTCGATTCACGGCGGCGGGATATCACGTACTCCGAGGCCAGGCGGCGCAGCTTGGCGCGCTTCCTGGGTCCCACCGAAGCCAGGGGCGGGGCAAAGTTCGAGCTGGTACGGGTTTTGACTTCTACGAACACCACGGCGCCGCAGTCCTGGCAGACCAGGTCCACCTCGCCCAGGCGCGAACGGTAGTTGCGTTCGAGAATCCGAAAGCCCTTGCGCGTCAGGAACCCGGCGGCCACGTCCTCGCCCTTGGCGCCCAGCAGTTGTCGGTTCACGATGGCTGGGGTAAGGCACACCGGGACAATGGCTGGAACGACCGGCGATGGACGGGCGATGCACCGAGGAGGCTGATGGCACGCAGGTGCTCGGCCGTGCCGTAGCCTTTATGCCGTTCCATGCCGTACCCGGGGTAGCGCCGGCCCAGCCTTTCCATCACGCCGTCGCGAAACACCTTGGCAAGAATCGACGCGCAGGCGATGGAGAGGCTTCTGCCGTCACCGCCGATGACCCCGGTGCAGGGAATGTCCAGGCCGGGAATCGGCCAGCCATCGGCCAGCGCCATTGCCGGCCGTACCGGCAGCTTGTTCACGGCCAGGCGCATGGCGTGAAAGGTTGCCGAGTGGATGTTGTGCCGGTCGATGTAACGATGGCTGGCGGCGCCGATGCTCCAGGCCAGGCAGCGCTGCTTTATCCGGACCTCAAAGCGTCGGCGCCGGTCAGGGGAGAGCTTCTTGGAATCGTCGACCCCGGGGATGCGCGTGCCGGGTCGCAGGACGACCGCGGCCGCGACCACCGGCCCGGCCAGAGCCCCCCGGCCGACTTCGTCAACGCCGCAGAAGAAGGCGCTATTCTTCCACAGCTTCCGGTCGAGGTTTTCCCTCAAGCTTGCGCTCTTTGAGCATGCCCTCGCGGCCGCCTTTGTGGCGGAGATAGTAGAGTTTGGCGCGGCGCACCCGGCTGTGCCGCTTCACCTCGACGCCGAGAATGCTGGGGGTGTTGAACGGGAATATCCTCTCGATGCCGAAACCGCGGCTGACCTTGCGCACGGTGAAGCTCCGGTTCACTCCGGCGCCCCGGATTGAGATGACCGTGCCTTGAAACGCCTGCGTGCGTTCCTTGTCGCCCTCCGTGATTCGGAGCTGAACGTTGACTATGTCGCCGGGCGAAAGAGGCGGGATTTCCGCCGCAACGCGGGGCGCGAGGGGTGCTTTCTTGTCAGCCGGCTTCTTCTCAGTTGTTCTGGCCATTGAGAATCTCCTTTCCGAGTTCGCGGCAGAGGAACTCGCGTTCGGTTTCGGTCAGGACTTCGTCGCGCAGCAGTTCGGGCCGGCGCAGTGCAGTGAGCAGCAGTGCCTGCTCCCGACGCCAGCGGGCGACCGCAGCGTGGTCGCCGGTCAGGAGGACCTCGGGCACGACCCGGCCCCGGAACTCTCTGGGCCGCGTGTAGTAGGGTGCGTCGAGCAGCCGGGCCGTGAAAGAGTCGGTGTTGACCGACTCCTCATGCTCCACCGCTCCGGGAAGCAGCCGGGCGACCGCCTCGACGACGACCACGGCCGCTGCCTCGCCGCCGGCCAGGACGTAGTCGCCGACCGACAGTTCCTCATCGACGACCGTGTGCACCCGTTCGTCCACGCCTTTGTACCGGCCACAGACCAGCACGACGTGCCCGGCGCGGCTGAATTCCAGCGCGACCGACTGGATGAACTGGCGGCCCTGGGGCGAGAGCAGGACCACGCGGCTCCCGGGCTGGCGCACGCTTTCGACCGCCTGCACCAGCGGCTCGGGTTTCAGGACCATGCCGGCGCCGCCGCCGAACGGGTAGTCGTCGACGGTGCGATGCGGGTCGGCCGTGAAGTCCCTCGGGTTGACAAAGCCGACGTCGAGACTGCCCGCCTCCCGGGCCATACGGGTCGGGCCGCAGTCAAACGGACCGCGGAAGTACTCGGGGAACAGCGATACTATGTGAACCCGCATCGGAACAAGGACTCGGGCGGCCTGGGCGGCCGGCTACTCGAGAATCTCGAGCTGGGCGCGCTTGCCGATCTTCATCGCGGCGGCGGTGATGATTGCCCGTATGGCCTTGGCGGTCCGGCCTTCCTTGCCGATTACCTTGCCGAGGTCGCCCTGGGCTACTCTCACCTCGTATATCAGCGTCTTCTCGCCGGCGATCTCTTTTACCACGACCTTGTCCGGGTTGTCGACCAGTGCTTTGGCGATGTATTCAACCAGTTCCTTCATTGCTGACTCCTTGGCTCGTTGGTTCAGTCGCTGTAGTGGGTGCCGATTCCGGCGCGGGCGCCGGTTCCCCGGCCGCCTCCGGCACGAGGACCGCCGCGCTCTCCGGGGCCGGCGCGTGTTCTCTGGTGTAACGCCTTATAAGACCGCTGACCATATCCGAGGGCTGGGCGCCCAGGGAGAGCCAGTAGTTCACTCGTTCCAGATCAAGGTTCAGTAGTTTGCTGCGCGGATCGTAGTGGCCGACGGACTCGATGTATTTTCCGTTCCGTGCCCGGCGGGAGTCGGCGGCGACAACGCGATAAGTCGGGCGGCTACGAAGTCCCATACGTCTAAGTCGAATTCTTACCAAAAGCTTCTCCTTTACGGCCTAGAAGATACCGAAACCGCAGGCAGTGTCAACACCGGTGGGACGCGGCCCCGGGTTCGCCCGGCAGGCGTCAGATGCGGCGAGCGATGAGCAGCTTGGCGGTCGCCTTGCCTTCGGCCGAGTCCAGCACTAGCACGTAGACGCCGGCCGGGAGCTCGCGAGGCAAGGTCCAGGCGAGGCTGCGCGCGCCGGGCGCGAGTGAGCCGACGCGGCAGGCGAGCCGGCCGTCGGTGCCGTATAGCGCAAGCGAGGCGGCGCTCAGCGAAGGCGCGAGCCGCACGAGCGCCCGGCCGGTGACCGGGGTCGGCGCGACCCAAAGCCTCGGTTCGACCGGCGGCGTGCGTCCCGGTTCCTCGACGCCGATGACGCCGCGGCCGAACAGGCTTGCGCCCGCCGCGCCGAGGTAAACGGCAGACGGAATCGCCGGATAGCGCAACAGGAAGAGGACGGTCCGGGCGTAGAGCCCGACCGTGTCGCGTTCCCAGTCAAGGCCGCCGTCGGTGGTAACGTACACCCCTTCCGTGTCGGTGCCGGCCCAGAGCTGTTCCGGGACGGCCGTGTCCGGGAGGACCGCGGATACGTTGGCGAGGCCGAGCCTGGTCCAATGGAAGCCGCTGTCCTGAGACCGGAACACGCCGGTGGGAGTGGCACAGAACAGGAGGCTGGTGTCGGCCGGACCGAGCGAGAAATGCCTGACCGTGCCGCCCGAAAGACCCGAAGCGATAGCGGCCCAGTTCCGGCCGCGGTCGCGGCTGCGCAGGAGCGCCGGTCCGTTGTTTGCCCTGCCCCATGCGTAGAGCGTCTCGCCAGTGGCGTTCGTGCTGAAGCCGAGACACTCACCCGGGCCCGGGCGGGACAGGTTCACGGTCCAGGTTTGACCCTGGTCCGTGGATTTGAACACGGCAAACCGGGTCTGCCCGGCCGCCGAGTCGCGCAGCCCACCCCAGGCGTAGAGCGTGTCCGGCCCGGCCGGATGGTACGCGACGCCGTTGGCCTCGAAGTGACCGGCTATCGCGAAGGAGACCCACGAGTCGCCCCGGTCGGTCGTCATGTGCAGCCGGGAGTCAATTCTGGTAACGCAGACCAGGGTATCCGGGTGGCGCGGATTCGCCGCGACCGACGTGCAGAACCCCAGACCCGGGAAGCGGCCCAGCTCGGTCCAGGTGCGGCCGCGGTCGCGGCTCGACAGCACGCCGAGCCCGGGAATCGCGGCGAACACGGTGTCAGGGTAGCCGGACACGAACCAGAGTCCGGGTACGTTCAACAGTGACATTGACGACGTGCGTTCGGTCCACGAGTATCCGCCGTCAGTCGAGTAGAATATGCCGCGGCCGTTGCCGGCATAGAGCTCGAGGGGAAGATTCGGGTTCAGACCCAGCCAGCGGGTATCGGTCCCGGCAAAGGCCGTGGTCTCCGCGAACCACGTAGCGCCGTTGTCGTTCGAGCGGTACACGAGGTTGTCGGAGCCGGCGTAGCCGTAGTGAGGCGAAGCGCGTGCGAATGCGGCCGAGTAGGCCGGGAACGACCCGCTCCGGGTCCAGACAGAGCCGAGGTTCGTCGACCGGAACAGGCCTGCGTCGGTGGCGCAGACCAGAATCATGCTGTCGCCCGGGCTGACCGCAACGCCGTAGGCGCAGGTGCCCGAGAGACCCGACGAGACGTCAGCCCAGCTTGCGCCGTCATCGTCGGTCCGGAAGGCGCGGGCGGTGTTGCCGAGGGATCCGCCGACGAAGACCCGATACGGCCGGGACGGGTCCATGGCAAGAAGCACGGTGCGGGCGTCGTACGATGAGTCCAGGTCGACTTCGGTCCAGCCCAGGCCGCCGTCGGTCGAGACAAAAGCCGCCAGGCGCTGCGTGTCGGCGCCCGCCACGTCGGCCGCAGCCCACAGCCGGTTGGCGTCGAGCGGGTTGACGATGAGCTCGTGGACCCGAACGCCTTGCGGCAGGCTGCCGCGGACCTGCCACGTCTGGCCGCTGTTGACGCTGCGGTACACGTTCCGCGTCTTTCCCGCTGCATACATGACCGAGACCTCGCGAGGGTCGACCGCCAGAGCGCCGATGAGGTCGGGGATCGTATCTCTTACGGTCCAGTTCTGGCCCCGGTTCGATGAGTAATAGAGCCGCGCCGGGAACCCGTCGGAGACGAAGTAGATGTCGTCCGGGTATCCCGGCACGTTGGTCATGGCAACAACCGACACGCCGTGGGGTCCGAACTGCTGCCACGGCTCCTGAGCCCGGCATGCGGCCACCGCAATCCCACAAACCAGCAGTACAACGGTTCTGTTCATCCGTCACCTCCGGGCAAGGCATCATTGGCGGCTGCTACTCCCGGGCCGATTTCCGAGCTCACCGCCAGCTTTCCCTCAAAAGTAGAAAGGCGTCTCGACGCGTCGTCGTACTTGCTCCGGGCGTGCGTGAGATGCGTTCCCATCATCTCGAAATCCTCGCGGAACCGGCCGAATTCCTGCTGCAACCGGCCCAGGTGGCCCAGAATCTCCTGCGCCTGCTTCTCAATCTGCATGCCGCGCAGGCCGAAGACAATCGCCTGCAGGTAGGCGTAAAGGCTGTTGGGCGACACGGGTATCACCCGGCGCTGAACCGCGTAGCTGGCGACGCTCTCCTCTTCCTCCTCCTCGCGGATTATCGTCTCGTAGTAGACGTTCTCGGCCGGGATGTACATCAGGGCGAAATCGAACGTCCCTTCATCGGGCTTGATGTACTTGGCGCTGATTGCGTCCACGTGTTTGCGCACGTCGGCAAGGAACTTCCGGCGCAGCGCGCGCCGCTCGCCCTCGTCAATCGAGCCGGCGAACTTCTGGAAGTTCTCCAGCGGGAACTTGGCGTCCACGGGCACGAGCTTCTGGCTCAGCCTGATGACGGCGTCCACGGTTTCGCCCGAGGCGAACCGGTGCTGAAGCTCGTAGTTGCTGGGCACGACCTGGGCGAGCAGATTGCCCAGGAACAGCTCTCCGACCAGCCCGCGCAGTTTGGGCGCGCGCAGGATATTCTGCAGCGACGAGATGTCCCGGCCGACCTCGTAGACCTGCTGCGTCGCCTTCGAGAGCTGGCCCATCGTCGCCGAGACGTCGCGGATGACGCGCACCGCGTTGTCCAGGCGCGTGTTCACCTGGCCGGTGATGTCGCGCATGCTGTTGTCGAGAGTCGTCAGGCGCTGGTTGACCTGAAACGTGATGTCCGAAGTCTGCTGGGTGATCGTCCGCGTGTTCCGGTCGATGGCGTCCGCGGTATCGCGGCGCATCGAGTCCATCTGCTGCTGGATGAGGGAGAAGTTCTGCGTGTCCGTGCTGGGCTTCTGCAGCCGCTGGTAGAGCCTGACGAGAATCACCAGTGCGGCAATCGCGGCCGCGAGCACGAGAATCAAAAGGGCGGTGCCCATATACTGATGACAGCATAGGGCAACTGACTATCGGGTCAAGCGAAATCTGCCGACGGTAGTATTCTTATCTGTGTGTAACTTGGCTAGAAAAAGGGTCGGGCCGGGTGTATCCTTCTGGCCTGACCGAGTATATGACCGTAAGGCTATCAAACCATGGAGGATAAACCCATGCCCGAAC
>Ga0315282_10007690_pt1 | contig 17629 bp, 19 predicted proteins | sample YL17G07_20_MG_FD_203693 | JGI IMG/M metagenome (GOLD analysis project Ga0315282, IMG submission 203693) | Sediment microbial communities from Yellowstone Lake, YNP, Wyoming, USA - YL17G07_20 | ecosystem: Environmental > Aquatic > Freshwater > Lake > Sediment | place: USA: Wyoming | collected... | reverse complement strand
GCTTGGCCTTGACCCTGGGGCTGATCGGACGACTCTTCCTCAACCTTAACAGGGGACATTTTCACGTTGCACTTAAGGGGTCATATTGACGTTGCTTAAACACACGGGCCAGACCGTCCAGCACGGCCTGGCTGAAACCGACCGATCCGATGCCGGACATGCGGCTGATCTCGGGCACGACCAGGCGGGCGTGGCTTCCATCCGGGCGGGCCACTTGATAGGCCAGGTCCACGGCGGCCAGCAAGGGTTCGTCGTTGGGTGCGTCTCCGACCCCGATGGTCATCACCCGGCCGTATTTCTCTCGATAAAGCCCGGTCAGCAGACGCACGGCCCGACCTTTGTCGTTGCCGGCCAGCAGATGATACAAACGGCCGCCCTGCGTCACGTGCAGGCCCAGTCGACCGGCTGCCGCCTCGAAGGCCGGCAGGGAAACGCCTTCGCGGGTGAAGAGGAAGGCCTCCCCGTACTCCCGCTGTTGGGCGGCCCGGGCCTCCTCGAGGCCCAGTCCCACCAGGGCCGCAGCCTCGGCCGTCGGCATCCGGGAGAAGGCCCGGATCGGGAAGTCCCGGGCCAGACGGTCGAATTTTTCGGCTATCTCCTTGAGGCCGGCGCCCAGAACGATCACCCGATAGCCCTCCACCTGCCGGGCCGAAGCCGGGGCCGCGAGGCCGCAGGCCTCGGGCAAATAGACGGCGCCTCCGTTTTCCGGGATGAAGGGATCTGAATTGTCGAAAATCCGGCGCAGGGTTTCGATTTCAAGCCGGGTCTTGGAGGAAACGAAAACAAGCGGCGTATGAGACGTCCGGAGGAGTTCAAGGGTCTCCCGGGCTTGGTCCCAGGCGTAGGTGTTGTGGTCCAGAAGTGTGCCGTCCAGGTCGGTGTAAACGATCGGGTAGGTCACCGGCGGTGCCTCAGTTGCGAAGCGCGCCGCGGGTTGGCCGGCTGGCAGACCGGGCAGAAATAGGTGCCCCGGCCGCCGACCACCATGCGCTCGATCTGCGCGGCACACACCGGACAGGGTTCTCCTGCCCGGCCATAAACCCGGTGGCGGTTCTGGTAACTCCCGCGCCGCCCGCTCGGCGTCAGGTAGTCGCTCACGGTCGAACCGCCGCAGCGGATGGCCTCGGTGAGGATGGTTTTCATCTCCCGGAGCAAACGGGTGGCGGCCTTCTCGGTCAGCGCATCGGCCGGAGCCAGAGGATGAATCCCGGCGGCAAAGAGGGTCTCGTCGGCGTAGATGTTGCCCAGCCCGCCGAGAAAGCGCTGGTTGAGCAGCAGGGGTTTGATGCGTCCCTTCCGTGCTCGAAGACGCTCTACGAACTCGTCCGCGGAAATCATGAACGGGTCCGGCCCCACCCCTTGCGCCTGTTGCCAGGCCTTGAATTCGGCCTCCTCGAAGCCGAGCAGGTAGCCGAACTGACGCACGTCCTGGTATAAAAGCCGGCCGCCGTCTTTGAAGAGGATGGATGCGTGCACGTGCCGGGGCAGATCCTTGGGACCCTCGGACCAGAGGAACCGGCCGGTCATCTTCAGGTGGACGACCAAGTACCGGCCGCCGCTTAGAGATATGACAATCTGTTTGCCCCGACGCGCCACGCCCAACACCAAAACCCCGGAAAGCAAACGCCTCAGCCGCCGCGGGCCGGTGGGCACGATCTTGGGCAACCTCACGAAGACTCGGTCCACCCGCCGTCCCGTGATGAGCCCGGCCAGCTCCCGGACCACGCACTCCACTTCCGGCAGTTCAGGCATGGGCCGACCGCTCCCTGGAACCCGCCAGGCGACTCATTCCTTGGCCCCTGCCGGTTCCCGCGGCTGCACCACGTACCGAATTTTGATGCGGTCCTTCGCCCCGGCCGCGAGCTTCAACATGGCCGACGAAAGCGAGGGCTTAACCTCCAGCGTGCCTGACTCCTTGATCTGGTCCAACGGCACCGGTTCCGTGTACACAGTGGACAGGCGCCCCAGAAGCTGGCTGCCGCCGATCACTTGCAAATGGGTCGGGGAGAGCGTCACCTGGGTCAAAAGGAGATGGTCGGCCAACCGCCCGGTCCAGTCCACCTGGAGAGGCAGGGTGCGCGTGACGGGCACGTCCAGCATGACCCGGATTTCCGGCGGGTCCGCCTGCTGCAGCCGGATGCCCGGCGGCAGGTTCACCTGGTCGGCGCCTACGGTGAAAACCTTCGAGCCCACCCCGGCCTCTTTCAGGTCGACGCGCACTTGCACCTGCTCCGGGCGCATGAGTTTGATCAGGGCGGCCGACCCGCTCAACCGTAGGTGCACCGTCTGAGAGGACGTCTTCAAAATCTCGATGTTCGGGTCCCGGTTCGTGTATTCGATCGGTACCTCGAGGGAGGTGATGGTATCCATGCCCTGGGTGAAACTCAGCCAAGCGGCGATGACGAAGAGGAGGGAGGCCAACCCGGCCAATCCCAATCCGAGTCGTTCCCGCCGGACAGGACCGCGGCCCTCAACGTCCACGCCCAAATGCTCAGCCAGGGCCTTGATCAACGAAGCCCGCGTGCTGAAGATCCGAAAACGACCCTCACGAGCCGTGGCCACGGTCCCCCGCTCTTCGGACACCACCACAACCAGGGCGTCGGTCATCTCGGCCAGACCCAGCGCGGCCCGATGCCGCGTGCCGTAATACGAAGGCAGATCCTGAGAGTGAGACAGAGGGAGAATGGCGCCGACTTCGATCACCCGGTCTCCCTGCACCACCGCGGCCCCGTCGTGCACCGGGTTATCCGGCCAGAAAATGCTCAGCAGCATCTCCTTGGAAAGGCGGCCGTCCCAGGCGATGCCACTGTGCAGGACCTCCTCGCCCAAAACTTCTTTGCCCGGCATGACGATCAAGGCGCCATGGCGGCGCTGGGCCAGTTCAAAGGCGGTGTCGGCGATGATGTGGATGGGGGTTAGCCGCCCGAGCCGCGGGATCCCCCACAGCACGGTCCGCAACGTCTTGGCCTGAAAAACGGCCCGCAACTCGTGCCGAAAAACGACGATGATGACCAGCGCCGCCACTGCTGTGACGCCCTGCAGCATCCAGGTGGTGACGATGAGCCCCTCGTAGGAGGCCAGCCGCTGCACAAGCCACAACACCCCGATCCCGATCAGGATGCGGAAAATCATCGTCCCCCGAAACAGCACGTACAGCCGAAACAGGATGTAGCCGACCAGAATCATATCGACCGCGTCCTGCCAGCGGAGTACGTTCAAGAAGGGAAAAGTCCAAAACATGTCCGGCTAGTCCACGATGCTGAAGCGCAGGGTATGCAGCACGCGCCCCTGTTCGTCCTGGAGTTCCACGCGCCAGGGGCCTTTGTCCGACTCCCGCAGCTGGATGCTGCTGAAGGTCGCCCAGCGCGGGGGTTTCAGGGTCAGTTTCCGCGTGGCGCTCAGGACATCCCGATGGTACCAAACATGATAGATGACCGCCTGTTCAGGCACCGGGTCGAAAAGACTGAAGCACACCACCTTACCGATCATGGCCGCAAAGACAATTGCCGGCTGGATGGGGCTGGAGCCCTGGACGTCTTCGCACATGACCGCCTGTACCAGAACCGGATCCCTTGCGGATGACCGACTTTCGCCCGACCCGGGGGGAGCGGCCGCGACCGATCCCATTCCTACCAGAAGGAAAAGCACAAGCAGCCCGCGTAGCCATAGGTCGAAACGCATCCGGGTCATCCTTAAACCGCTCTCGCCCGCTTGAGGGTCATGGCCGTTTAAGGTAGCACATTTTCGTGGCGATGCCTACCGGCCGGACCGAAATTCCTACAGGGCTGCGACCTTCGGCCATGCGGCCGGGCCGTCCGCCGGGACATGAAACTAATGCTTGCAATTGCCGGCGTTTTCCGCTATGATTTCATCATTAATCAGGTGCCGTACGGATGACGGACCGGCGGATATTTTGTATAAATATCAAAAAGGTCGGAACGTAGCCGGCCGGTATGAGGTAGCGTTGCATGGCCGAAGTCGTCAAAAAAAAGTCCAGCTTCGCCTCCACGATCCACGATCAGACGGGCAACCAAGCCCAGTTCAAGATTGGGGAGATTCTGAAAAAGGAAGGCCAGATCATCCAGACCCAACTGGATGAAGCCCTGGCCGTTCACAAGAAAGACGGCGGGTTTCTCGGCTCCATTCTTCTGAGAAACGGCCATATCGACGAAAACACCATCCCGAACCTGCTTTCCCGCAAGTACAACTACCCGATCATCAATATCGCCGAACAGGAGATCGACGCCGCCGTCATCAAGATGATGCCCTTCGAGTTGGCCAAAGGGCATTTCGCCTTCCCGGTGCGGTTCAAGGACAACACCCTGCTGGTGGCCATGACCGAACCGACCAACACGAACGCCGTGGAGGAGCTGACCACCCACGTCAAGGTCACGGTTCGGGTGGGCGTGGCTGCGGAGAAGGACATTATCGAGGGCTACCGCAAATACTACAAAATCTCGGACGAGGACTACCAATCCTTCTTCCATAAAACCACGACCGAAGAAGAAGACGAACAGATGTCCCTCTCGGACGTGGAAGACTTCGGAGACCTGGTCGGGGCCGTGGCCGAGGACTATGACGCCGCCGAAGAGGAACATGTGGAAAGCCAGTTCCAAGCCTCGGACGCCCCCATTATCAAGCTGGTCAATGGCATCCTGCTCAAGGCCATCAGGGACGGCGTCTCGGACGTCCATATCGAGCCCTTTGAAAAGGCGTTCTACGTGCGCTATCGGCTGGACGGTTCGCTGTATAAGACCATGAACCTCCCCCTGGAAATCAAGAACGCCCTCATCGCCCGCTTCAAGATCATCTCCAACCTGGATATCACCGAACGGCGAGTGCCCCAGGACGGCCGTATCAAACTGAGAATCGGGCCGCGAAAGGAGGTGGACTTCCGCGTCTCCTCCCTGCCCACCCTCTTCGGCGAATCCATCGTCCTGCGCATCCTGGACAAGACCGGTCTGAGCGTGGACTTGGCCAAAATGGGCTTTGCCCAGGAGGACTACGCCAAGTTCATGGGGGCCATCGCCCGTCCCTACGGCCTGATCCTGGTCACCGGCCCCACCGGCTCGGGCAAGACCACGACCCTCTATTCCGCCTTGGCCGTCTTGAACACGGAGGACGTGAAAATCCTCACCGCCGAGGACCCGGTCGAATTCAACTTCAAGGGCATCAACCAGGTCAACGTGAACAACGATGTCGGCATGACCTTTGCCGCTGCCCTCAAGGCCTTCCTACGCCAGGATCCGGACATCTGCATGATTGGCGAAATCCGGGACATCGAAACCGGCTCGATCGCCACCGAGGCGGCCATGACCGGCCACCTGGTCTTTTCCACCCTCCACACCAACGACAGCCCGGGCACGATCACCCGCCTGGTGGACATGGGCGTCGCGCCCTTCAACGTCTCGGCCGCGGTGACCCTGGTCACGGCCCAGCGCCTGCTGCGCCGCATCTGTCCCAAATGCAAGGCCCCGCTGACGAAAATCAGCGCCAACAAGCTCCTCGAGGCCGGTTTCGATAAATCGGAATTCTCCAGCCTCCACCTGTACGAAGGCAAGGGCTGCCCCAACTGCTCGGGCACCGGCTACAAGGGCCGGCTGGGCGTCTTCGAGGTCATGGAGATGACCGAAAACCTGGCCCAGGCCGTGGCTTCGAGCGTGACCGAAGGCCAGCTCCGCAAGATCGCCCTCAAGGACGGCATGCACACCCTGCGCCAGGACGGCCTGCTCAAGGTCAAACAGGGCCTGACCAGCCTGGACCAGGTCTTGGAGGGCACGGTGATGCAGAAGGAAAGCCTGCCCGCCTATTTATTGGACCCGGATGAGCTCGTCTTTGACAATGGGGATATCATCATCCGGGAGGGGAACGCGGACACGAATTTCTACAAGCTGATCCAGGGGGCCCTCGAAGTCCTCAAGGGCAACGAGAAGATCGCCGAAATCTCGGAACCCAACTCCTATTTCGGCGAAATGAGCTCACTGGTGGGCGGCAAACGCTCCGCGACCATCCGCTCGCTCGGAAAAAGCATCGTCAAGGTCTTTCCCGGCGATAAGCTCTGGGAGACCATCCAAAACTACCCGATCATCGCCAAGCAGATCATCACCACCCTCTCCAACCGCCTCGAGGACACGAACAAACGGCTCATCGAGGTCGTGAGCGAGAGGACCCAGGCCGAACGGACCCTGCGGGCCATCAGCTCTTCGCGTCCCGCCGCCGCAAATTCCGGCAACAACGCCGTCCAGCCCTTGCGCAAGGTCCAGGCGGCTGGCAGCGGCGACCCGATCCAGCCCTCCTAGCCAAGCCCTTGGCATACCCCCGCTCCGAGCGCTGCAACCAGTGCCCGCCAGCCCTAAAAGTCTGCCCAGGCCGAAACCGCTGCAAACCAAGAGGATTCCGAAACGAAATCGAGGAGGGCAAAGAGTTCGGCTTGAAGCCGCACAGTTTTACACTGGTCTCACGCCTGCCGGCTGAAACCGCGCGTCAGTAAGAAAACTTCTCCGGCGGCCGCCGCTCCGGAACATAGGCATGCGGTATCCGGCCCTCGTTCCAGTCCTTAGAGACGTACAGGTTGCAGTAGCAGCTCCCGTACTCGGCCACGTCCGGCACCCGGTAGATACAGGGACAAATGATGTCCTTGTCCGCCTCCCGGTCTCCCGAGGCCAGCCGGCAGGGGCAGCACATGTACCCGTAGCGCTTCCTGTTCACCAGCAACGCCTCGAGCAACTCCATGGTGCGAGCCATGTCCGCGTTGAACGGGTAGCCCCGCGGCTCCTGGACTTTGCGCAGCATCTCGTACAGCTTTTCCGCTTCGGCGCTCATAAGCCGAGGGCCTCCTTGATCTCGTCTTCGCGATAGCCCACGATCACCTTGTCTCCGATAATCAGCGTGGGAAACGAGGTGGCCGGGTTGTACCGCTTCATCTCGGCGATGAGAGCCCTGCGTTCATCGCCGGTGGTCAGGTCCACGTCCACGGCATCGAAATCCACGTTGTATCTTTTCAAAAGCCTCTTCGCGCTCCAGCAGTGGCTGCAGGTGCTGAGCGTGTACATTTTCACCCTGGGCATACAGACTCCTTTTCATTTTCCCGTCTTCCCCAGTCCATGCAAGACGTGGCCTCTCAATGCTGGGCTTGAAAGTGATATTCAAGATGCAGGCCGGTCACGGATTTACTGCCGCTTACGCTGAACTCGAACCTCGCGATCTGGCTCGGCTTGATGTAGGTCGGATTCAGGAATGCGGAGGTCATGCCTAAGAGCTTCCGGTTCTGGTCAAAAACGGTCACCACCAGGTGCACGGCCTGGAGACTTTCCTCAGTCCGGTTTTGGGCCCGGCCCGAGACCTCGACACGGTCGGTTTGAGGCTGAAGGTACCAGGAAAAATCGAGGATTTCGAAATTGAGGCCCTGGGCCTTCTCGTTTCGCGCGGCCGTGTCGTGCCTGGCGGCCGGCGCCGGCTTGGCCGGTTGCATAAAGCCGCAGCCCGCAACGGTCAAAACCAGCAAGGCCAGCACCGATATCAATCCCGCCCGCGACCTCTTCCCCGGGCGTTTCAGGGCGATCCAGCAGGGCCATGGACCGGATTCCGTTCCCGGTGTCTTTTCGGCAGCGCGCGTCAACAGCGACCTCTCGGATCCCGAGGGACCTCCGGTCTTTAGGCCGCCTTGCGGGTTTTCTTTTTCAGACGGTTGATCTTCCTGCGAAGTTTTCCCAGGTCCTTCTTCTCGGCCCCGCTGTCCAGGGCCTCGATCCGCTTGGCCTTGAGCGCCTTGATCTTCTGCTTGATCTCCCGGACGTCGGCGCCCCCGGCCTTCTTCTCCTCCCTGATGCCCCGCGCCTTCTTGATGGCGGCGATCAGCTCGGCCTTGTTCATCCCGTGCACGCCGCTCACTTCCGGCATGGTCAGGCCCAATTCCCGCAGCTCCTTGGCCGTCATTTTCTCCAGGGGCCGTTCCTTTTTCCCCCTCTTTTCCTTCTTCGCCATACTCGCTCCTCCACCCCGGCTCCTTGGCCGGCACGGTGTTCGTATTTCCGCAAAGATACCTGGGGGCTGGCCGGGATTCAAGAAAAAAACGAAAACCTACCCGGCCGCGGACTTCGCTCCGGCCTCACCCCGAACAATATCCGGCTCCCCAAAACACGAGAGGACAATCGGGCCGCTCGCCTATTAAAATAGGGGGCGATTCACGAACCGCCCCCCATTTCGGTCCTCTCCAGCCGTCCGACTTTAAAAAATGCTGATGCGCGTCCGGCAGCCGGGGCCATCTTAAGCTCAGGTCTTGCTCGGTTCCTTGCCGCCGCCGGATTCCAACTTCTTGGCCAGCAGCTCAGCCACGCTGAGGAAGGGTTTAAATAAGTCGATCGGCACCGGGAAGATGGTGGTGCTGCTGTTTTCCGAGGAAATCTCGCGGAGCGTCTGGAGATATCGGAGCTGCAGGGCGATGGGATGGTCCCGGATGGTGGTGGCCGCCTCGGCCAACTTGGCCGCGGCCTGGGCCTCGCCCTCGGCGTTGATGACCTTGGCCCGCCGTTCCCGCTCGGCCTCGGCCTGCTTGGCCATGGCGCGCTGCATATCGGCCGGCAGGTCGATATGCTTGAGCTCCACGTTCGAAACCTTGATGCCCCAGGGGTCCGTGTGCTCGTCCAGGTATTCCTGCAGCTTGGCGTTGATCTTGTCCCGCTGGCTGAGCAGCTCGTCCAGTTCGGCCTGGCCGCAGACGCTTCTAAGCGAGGTCTGGGAGAGCTGGGAGGTGGCGAAGAGAAAATCCTCCACCTGGATGATGGCCTTGATGGTGTCCATGACTCTGAAATAGACGACCGCGTTCACTTTGACCGAAACGTTGTCCCGAGTGATGACGTCCTGGGACGGTACGTCCATGACCACCAGCCTCAGGCTGACCTTGACCATCTTATCCACGATCGGGATGAGGATGATCAGCCCGGGGCCCTTGGCCACTGGCAAGACCTTGCCCAGCCGAAAGATGACCCCGCGCTCGTATTCCTTGAGAATGCGCAGGGCCGAGGACAGAAAAAAGATGACGAGAATGATGATTACCGTGGCGCCGTACATGGTCATGGACAGACCTCCTTAAATCGTTTTTATACACAACGTCATTATACGATGCGCATACAGAGCGTCAAAACAAAGCAGACCAAGGCGCGACGAAGGCGAGGAATGAGGCGTACGTTTGAGTACGCCGCAGTGACGAACCGAGGAGTAACACAGGTCTGCGAAGTTATGGCGCTCTGTATAGATCACGCGGGCGTGCCCGCCTTCCTGACCTTCAAGGTCAGACCGTCCACGGCCAGGACCTCGACCTGATCGCCCGGCCTGAGTTCCTCGTCGCTCACCGCCTGCCACCATTCCCCATAGACAAAAACCTTGCCGCGACCGCCGCCCCACTCCTTGACCGGCCCCTTGAGCCCCAACAGGCCGGTCGGCCCGGTCATGGAGGTCCGAATCCGGGCCTTGACCACCAACCAGGTCACCACCACGAAAAACCCCCCGACCACCAACACGGTCGGCAGAACGACGCCCAAAGAAACCCTTAAATAGTCCTGCGGGGTTCTGAACAGCATCAGCGAACCCAAGACCAACGCGATCAGTCCGCTCACACTGAGCAGGCCGTAAGACGCGACCTTGATCTCCAAAATGAACAGAACGATGCCCAGAATGATGAGCAGAACGCCGGCGAAATTGACCGGCAGCGTTTGGAAGGCATAGAAGGCCAGGATGAGGCACAGGCCGCCCACCACGCCCGGCAGAACGGCCCCGGGGCTGGACAGCTCGAAGTACAGACCGGCGAGGCCGATCATCATGAGGATGTAGGCGATGTTCGGGTTGGCCAGGGCCTTGAGGACCTTTTCGCGCAGGCCCTCCTCGAGGTAGACTATTTTGGCCTGGCTCGTATTTAAGACCACGTCCAGCCCCTCGCGCTGGATGTGCCGGCCGTCCAGCTTTTTCAGAAGGTCTTGGCGGCTTCCGGCCACGAGGTCCACGACGTGGAGCTTCAGGGCTTCGTCGGCCGAAGCCGAGACGCTCTGCCTCACCGCCTTTTCGGCCCAGGACACGTTTCGGCCGCGCTGCTTGGCGATGCTCTGCACCAGGGCGACCATGTCGTTGACCACCTTCTTGGCCATCTCGCCCTCGATGTCCTTGCCTTCGGCCGACACCGGATGGGCGGCCCCGATGTTCGTCCCAGGCGCCATGGCCGCCACGTCCGCGGCCAAGGTGACCATCACACCGGCCGAAGCGGCCTGGGCGCCCGGCGGCGCAACGTAGACGATGATGGGCAACGGCGCGTTCATGATGTCCTTGACCATGGTCCTCATGGACTCGCCCAGTCCGCCCGGCGTGTCCAGTTCGACCAACAAGGCCTGCGCGCCTTCGGCCTTGGCCCGGGCGATGGACGAGGTCAAATAGTCGGCCGTGGCCGGGCTGATGGCCCCTTCGATCCGCATGACATACAGCGGCTTGACCGGGGAAGGCGCCGCAGGCTTCTCCTGACCCCGCCCTCCCACGGCCAGAAGACCCACGACCGCCAGCGCCGCCCAGAAAAGGACCCGCGCGGAAAATCGCTTGTTAGCCATAAAAGACATTTTACAGCAAAAACCGGAAATTTCAAGAAAAAAGACCTTCTAAGCTCCTTTCCCCCACACCGCGCACGCGAATCGGACCGCTCGTTTTGCCCTTGACGAAACCGGCGACATGGAATAGAAATAAGCGACACTTGGATAGGTCTCATGCGTGTCGGTCGGGAACACTTGGGAGAGCGGGGAAAAGAAGGTCGTTTCAGCTATTTTTCGGCAGGTCGGCATTTCCATCAAGACAATCAGGCAGGCCGCCGCGCCCTGACCGCTGCATCGCGACAGCGGTGAGCGGAGCGCGGGCTCTCCGACCGCCGGAGGCGGTTCCAGGCGGCCGCGGCCTCTATAAAAAAACGGGAAGGGTAAACGATGGCCTCCATGGAAGGGCAGCTGAAGGTGCCTCCGCTGGATCCGAATTTCTTCATTCTGGAGGAAGATCGACGGAACCTGGCGCGTCTTCATATGATGTCGAGAAGACATCCGGTCAACATCCTGACCACCGGGCAGCAGGGGTGCGGCAAGTCCACGCTGGTGCGCCAGTTCGCCCACATCTACCAACGTCCCATGGCCACCTTTCAGGTGGGACTGCTGCTTGAATCCGGACAGCTCTTCGGCCAGCAGCGGCTGAAGGAAGGGGAGACTTACTACCAGGAATTCCTCTTCCCCAAGGCTATCCAGACGCCGGGCTGCGTCATCCACCTCGAGGAGATCAACCGGTCCGAGAGCCCCCACGCCCTGAACGAACTTTTTTCCGTGCTTTCGGAAGACCGCAGCATCTGGGTGGATGAACTTGGACTCGTCGAGGTCTCCCCCGGCGTCATCTTCTTCGCCACCATGAACGAGGGGGACGAGTTCTCCGGCACCGACCAGATGGACGCGGCCCTCAAAGACCGCTTCTATCGCATCCATCTCGAATACCTGCCCCACAGCGTGGAAAAACAGGTCCTGGTCAGAAAAACGGGCGTCGCCCCGGAACACGCGGACCATATCCTCCGCGTCATCAACAAAATCCGCAACAACGACCAGATGGCCTTGAGCGTCTCCATCCGCCACTCCCTCATGATCGCCGAGATGATCTCCCTGGGGTCCACGCTCCGCGAAGCCCTTATCTACAGCCTGCAAATCTCGAAAGACACGCTCGAGTCGCTGCTCCTGTCCGTCCAGGCGGAGACCGGGGAGACCGAGGTGGCCAAGGGAGAGTATGTCCTGTATCTTCCTAAGGAGGGCTGACGGACCGACCGGAACGCCCGCGCCATGAGCCGTTATTCCCAATACTGGCGGGTGAACCGCTCCCGCGACGAGGCAACCGAGCTGGCCCTCGGACTGCGCGCCCTGCGCAAGGTGGGCCAACACGTCGGCCGCAACGTCAAGCCGATCTACTGGAAGGGGATGGTCGAGGACGAATCGAGCCACATCGTTCTCGAGCCCAAGTCCATCCAGGGCGCCTACCCCATCGCTCACAAGAATTTCGACCTGCTCGTGGCCGAGGTGATCCACCGCGGCCTGGCTTCCGTGGAATGGACCGAGCACGTCACCGACCGGGTCATGCGGAGCTTTCCGGCCCTGCCCGTGGACCAAAGGCTTTTTTTAGGAGATCTCCTCGCGGCCGCGGAGACCATCTATATCGACGCCGTGGCCGATGCCAACGTCTTTCACCGCCTCTACCTGAAGTCCTATTGGGCCGACGTCCTTTCCTCTGAGGTGCGGGACCCGTCCCTGCCGCCGACCTCGGCCAGCCTGGCCCGGGTGTGGCTTCAGCAGGAGCTGACCGGCCCGCCTCCTGCCCGGCTGCATTTTTACTACGAGGACCTCCTCCCCATCCTGAGCGAAGCCGCCGCCGCTATCCGGCAGGTGGCTCGGCAAACGCCGACCAGGGTCCGGCGGGACGCCCGCGTGGACCTATATCGCGATCTGTGGGACCGCGTCATAAAGGCCATTTCCGATTGGGAAACCTTTTCGGCTGACCCGAACGCCGTGAACCTGTACGACGAGGGAGGGCCGCCCGGGGACCTGGAAAAGCCTGAGGACGCCGCCGATGGCCGGGATCCCGAGGAAGAGGAGCAGTCGCCCTCGAACGGCGGTCTTTCGCCCGAGCTGGTCGAGGAGGTCAACGCCATTCTCGAGGATGAGGAGACCGACCTGACCCAGAACGTGGCCGTGGCCGTGCAGGACCCGGAGGCCCGATCCATGGAAACCCTTTTCCGGCGCGGCATAGCCCGATCGAGCGTTTCGCCGGACGAGCTGCAGGTCAAGCGGTTGCGCAGGATTTTCCGGCGGCAGGAGACCCTGATCCGCCAGGCCCGCCGCAGAAAGGTGCGGCGGGGGCTGACCGGCGGCAAGCTTGACGCGCGGCGGCTGAGTCGTGTGCCTCTGGACGGACGGACCTTCAAGGATAAACAGGCCCCGGGCGACGATAACTACTGGCAAATCTGCATCGTGGCCGACGCCTCCGCCTCCATGACCGGCAAGGGCGGCACGTCCAAGCCGTGGTACACCGCGGAAAAGACCTTCGTCTCCCTGGCCGAGGCGACCAAGGGTTTTCGCAATGTCCTCGAGATTTACGCGTACAACGCCGAGCGGCGGGTCTGCAACCTGACCAGGCTCTACCACGGCGGGGAGCTGTACTCGGTCATGCCGGCCGGCCGCACCCCCTCGGGCCAGGCCATCCTGGCCGCGGCCATGCTTATGAAAAAGAAGTACAAGAAAAGCATGATTATCCACATCACCGACGGCGCGGCCAACTGCGGGCTGCGCCTGGCCGAGGCGGTGGACTACTGCCTGAAATACGGCATCGACGTTTTCACCATCGGCTGCGGCTGCAACCAGCAGACCCGGGATTTCCTGAGGGTCTGTTTCCCGCCGAACCGTCTATATTTCATGCGCAACATCAACTACCTGTCCGAAGGCATCGAGCGGTTGTTCTCCCAGAGGGTCCTTTCTCCCATTCGATGAGCCGGCCCGGCCGGCCCGACCCTACGACCGGAAGGAGCTGTTTTCGTGGACGAAGAAACCCAAAGGCAGCAAGTGTTCGAGCTCTGCCGGCGCCTGGAGGAGCATCTGGCCCAGGGAGAGCTGGAAGAGGCCCTGGACTGTTGTGCGGCCTGCCGCGAGCTGATGGCGGCCCTCGGCGAGAAACAGGGCCAGGCCATGATCCTGAACAACCAGGGGTTGATCCACGTCCAGCAGGGCCAATGGGACCAAGCCATGGACAGTTTTCAGGATGCCTACCGCTTGTTCGTCACCGTGAACGATCGGCAGGGTCAGGGAAGGCAACTGGAAAATATCGGCTCGGTGTACCGGGACCAGGGCCGCTACGATGAGGCCCTCGACCCCTACCTCGAGGCTTTGAAAATCTTCGAGGAGATCGAAGATCACTTCGGCCTGGCCAACCAGTACGCCAACGTGGCCTACATCCACATCATGAAGAACGACCCCCTGACCGCCCTGGAATGGTACCGCATGGCCCTGCCCCTGTACGAACGGATCGACCACGCCGAACGCGCCGGCTTCACCCGGCAGAACATCGCCCACCTCGAGAAAATCCTCAGCCGCTGAGCGCCGCCGAGCCGGGAACTGGAGCGCCGGCGCCGACTCACCCCGGCCGGAGGGCTTATGACACGCCGCGTCCTCGTCATCGGAGGCAGCTACTTCGTCGGCCGGGTTTTTGTCGAAACCCTGCACAGCACGGCGGACTGGGAGGTCTTTGCCCTCAACCGCGGTCGGGCGCCGCTTCTGATGGAGGGCGTCCACGAGATCGTCTGCGACCGCCACAGCCCCAAACTTGTCGAGGCCATCCCGGGACTCGACTTCGAGGCCGTGGTGGACTTCTGCGCCTATGAACCGCAGGACGTCGGCGAGCTCATGACCGCCCTGCCCCGCGGCCGGGTGCGGCAGTATATCCTCATCAGCACGGCTTCCGTGTACCAACCCACGCGGCGCCTGCCCGTCACCGAGGAGGCGCCCAAACTGGACGGCCCTCAGCCCGAGCTCGGGCCGGCCGCAAACTACGGCTTTGATAAATGGCGGACCGAGCAGAGGCTCGCTGCTTTATGCAGGGAGGCCGGGCTGCCGGTCACGGTGTTCAGGCCGACCATCATCTACGGCCCATACAACTACGCCCCCCGGGAGTCCTACTTTTTCAATCTCATCGAAAAAAATGCGACCATCTATCTGCCGGAAAACGACCTGGCCCTCTTCCACTTCGTGCTGGTCTCGGACGTGGCGGACGCCCTCCTGGCCTCGATCGGCTGCGAGGCGGCCTACGATCAGGTCTTCAACCTGGCCGCCGAAGACCTCGTTTCCTACCGCCGCCTGGTGGACGTTTTGGAGGAAGTTGTGGGCCGGCGGCTGCCGGTAAAAACCCTGCCCGCTTCCGAGATCGACCGCCGTCGCCTGCCCCTGCCCTTCCCCCTGGACAGCCACCTCATCTACTCGGGCGAGCGGATCAAGAGCGCGCTCCATTTCGCCTACACGCCCTTTGCCGAGGGCATGAAACAAACCTATGCCTGGCATCAGGCCAGAATCCGCGGTCCGGCTGACCGTGGCTGAAACCAGGAGGGACGCCATGAGCGACGCGCCCAAGCAGACATTGATCGAGCGCATATTGAATCTCGAACTGGCCATGTTCCTGAGCGTGCCAGTGCTGCAAAAGGCCGGCTGCCAGGAACACCCGGAGGAGTTCAAACGCACGCGCCGGGCCCAGTTTCTGACCTGGTCGGAAAAGACCCTGGCCAGCTACCAGGAAGACCTCCTTCAGGCCGAGGCCGAAGGCCGGAACCTGATGACGCACAAGTACGCGCGCATGGACGGGCTCATCCCCAAACTTGAGGACGACCCCCTCATCGAGCAGATCGTGGAGATCGAGTACGCCTGGCAAAAGGAGATGTTCCGTCGCTACCCGCGCCTCATGGGTGGGGCCCGGCCCCTGGCCAGCGCCGAGGACTCCCCCTTCCAGACCTCCTTCGAGACCTACCTCAGCGGCGAACTGGAAACCTATTCCAGGCAGACCCTGGCCGCCCTCTTCCAGGACATGACCCAGGCCCTGGCCGAAGGCCGGAGCATGACCGAGGACCTCTACACCCACCTGGTCAGGAGCTACGGCTACGCCTCGCTCGAAGAAGCCGAGGAAGCGGCCGCCGGAAACGGGCCGATCCAAGGCTGATCCTGCCTTGAGTTTTCCAGCGCCGGATTCAGTCTGATACTAGAGAAATCTTGTGGAAAGCGGTATCCAGGCCGTCAAAGAAGATGAGCCGGCCGGCGTTGGCCGGCGGGCGCCCGCAGAGCAGCCTCACCGCCTCCTGCACCTGGAGGGAGGCCACCGTGGCCACGACCGGCGCCAGGACCGACGGCGGAGAGTCCTGGTCGCGGCCAGCCGGATAGATCGCGTCGAGATTCAGGCCATCCTGGGGCATAAAGGTTGAGGTCTGGCCGGACCAGCCCTGCACCGCGCCGTGAATGAAGGGGACCTGCATGGACAGGGTCAAAGCGCAGGCGCTCTTTCGGCTGGAGACCTTGTCCAACCCGTCCAGAACCACGTCCGCGCCCTCCAGAATGTCCGGCCCGTTTTCCGGCGTGAAGCGCGTCTGCCAGACCGTGGTCTTGAGCCCCGGCTGGACGGCCCGGCAATGAAGGGCCGCAGCCTCGGCCTTGCCTTGGCCCAGGGTCTCGAGCGTACACAGCACCTGGCGGTTCAAATTCGTGGGCTCGAAAGCATCGCCGTCCACCAGCACCAGGTGGCCGATCCCGCAGCGGGCCAGCAGGGCCGAAAGGTGGCCGCCCAGGCCGCCGAGGCCCAGGACCACGGCCCGGGAGCGAAGCAGACGCGCCTGTTCGACCGCGGTCAAGGTCGGATGGTTGCGCACGAGCGGTTCGGGCCAGAGGCCCTGCCCCAAGGCCTCCAGCATGAGCGCGGCCAAATCAGCGCCTTCGCGGCGGGACAGGTCCAAAAGATGTTCGAGGCGGACCAGGAGGACCTCGACCCCTTCCACGACCACTGTAACCGGAGAAAAAACCGCCACGCCCGCTCCCGCGCTCAAAGACCAGAGGCCGCCGTTCTACTGCTGCCAGGGGCTGAAAATCTCATCCGGGTGCTCGTAAATATAACGCAACCGCTCGCCGGCGTCCTCCCGGATGAGAAACTTCGTCACCTTGTTCAAGTTCTGGGATTCCAGCCAGCGCTCGAGCAACGCCCCGCCGGGTTGCCAGAGCTCCATGGTCTCCCGCTCCGTTACCCAGGCCTTGAGCTTGACCCCGTGCTCGGCCAGAATCTTCCACACCTCGTCCCGGTCCCGAAAGTCGCAGTAGACCATGAAAACGCATTCCCCGATGCCCAGGTTCCGGGATGGAACGCGGTCATACTTGATGACCGGGATCTCTTCCGCCTCGACGTACGGGTCCAGCGCACGGGCCAGTTCGTCCAGCCGGGACCTCAAGCCGAAGACAAGCCACTTGCCCCAAAATTTCAGCACCTCGCCGTTGGTCAACTCCCGACCTTGACGGACCGTGTACTTCTTTCCCTCATAGACCTTGGGGTGATAGACGAAGATGAAGTGGGAGCCGGGGTCGTCCACGATCATGGGCCTCAGCCTCCCGCGGCCAGGGGCACGATGCCGATTTCGTCGCCGTCGCTTACCGGCGTACCCAGCCCGTTCCGCTTGCGGATGTTGTCGCCGTTCAAAAAGACGATCACGGCCCCGATCTCCTTATCCGGCGTGAGCAGACGGTCTTTGAGCCCCGGAAAGCGCCGGCCGAGCTGGTCCAGGCACTGGCCCACGGTCGAGCCTTCGCAAAGGACCTCATCCGCTCCGTCGAACCAGGACTTGAGGGAGCCTGGAACCATGACCTTGACCGACATCGTCCCACCTCGAACAGGATGGAGCCTTATTTTTTCGCCTGCACCTTTGAAAAAACGCTATCAAATCGACCCGGCCCTGTCAACCGCCGGCGGCGTGTGCCTCGACCGTCTGGGACAGCCGGTAAAACCGCAGGTCGTTTTTCAAGGTCGCCAGGGCCCGATACGGGCCGGCTCCGGCGCGCACCTTGAG
>Ga0315282_10007689_pt1 | contig 17629 bp, 11 predicted proteins | sample YL17G07_20_MG_FD_203693 | JGI IMG/M metagenome (GOLD analysis project Ga0315282, IMG submission 203693) | Sediment microbial communities from Yellowstone Lake, YNP, Wyoming, USA - YL17G07_20 | ecosystem: Environmental > Aquatic > Freshwater > Lake > Sediment | place: USA: Wyoming | collected... | reverse complement strand
CGCCGTCGCCGAATGCCACCGGCAGGCCGGCCCGAAGTTCATCGTCGGAGCCGGCTGCGAGGTGGTGCGGGACTCTCCGCATGTGAACCTGCGCGCCCTTTGCCAGTACAGGTGTCGGCTGTCAGCCGAAGGGTTGTAGGTTCGAGTCCTACCTGAGGAGCCATTCTTCTCGGAGGTTCCGCATTCCACATTCCGGCCGCTCCCCAGAGGTCAACGGTGTCGTACCGCTGGCGCCCGCCCCGGCTGGCCGTGGGTCCCGCCGGCCGGCCCCTCTTCGGATCGCCACAACGCGCGTTTCCGCAACTCGATCACTCACCGTTCCAGGTTGGCGCTGTTCAGCAGGCGCTTGGTATCCTATAATGGTGTTGGTAGAATTGAGAATCGTCTCGTCAGCGCGAGATGGCCTTCACTGACGGAGGCACGCGATGGATGCATTGGTGGAAAGGCTGGACGCCAAACTGCGCGAATGGAAGCCTGAAACGGCTGCAGAAGTGCGGCAGTCTGTGGCCGAGATTATTGCGCTCGCCGACCAGGAGGCTTTGGACCTGCTGAGGTCGCGGGTTGTGGAACAACAGGTCCTGGATATGCTTGATGAACCCGCACCCCGGTGAAATCTGGTTGGCTGACCTCGGTTTGTCAGCCAAGACACGCCCCGTCGTGATTGTGTCGCGCTATGACCCTGACCCACCGCGTGCTTTGATACTCTTTGTGCCGTTAACCAGCCAGAACAGACAGACCCCATATGAAGTGGCGCTGCCGCGGCTCGGGTTTCTCGACCGTGAGTCGGCGGCAAACGTGCAAGGACTTGGTTCTTTGCCGAAGGTTCGATTGGAGCGCAGGCTTGGCAGGCTGCCCGATGAAGCGATGACCAGCATCAAGCGCGCGCTGGTATTCGCTCTCGACCTAGGTATGGGGTGACGGGCCGCGGGCCCTCCCGCCGGCCCCCTTGCCGAGCGGTGCCGTCCCTTGCTACTCTGTGCGCCATGCCAGCGACTTTCGAGGAAGCCTTCGCCGCAATCCAAAAACTGGTCGCGGATTTCCGCGCCAACGAAGCCAACTTCCTCTCCCCGGCGTATCAAGAGCAGGAGGCCCGCAACGACTTCATCAACAAGTTTTTCTTCGCCCTTGGGTGGGACGTGTACCACGACCTGCAAAAGAATCCCTTCCAGCAGGAAGTGAAGCTTGAACGGGGCGTGGCAATGGGCGCATCCGAGCGCAGGGCGGACTACGCCTTCTACGTCGCGCCGCATTTCCGGAGGGACAACGTGCGCTTCTTTGTCGAGGCCAAGAAGCCCGCCGGCGAAATCGCCACCCCCGACAACTGCTTCCAAACCATCCGCTACGGAGCGAACGCGGGCACGCCCCTCGCCGTCCTGACCAGTTTCCGGCAACTGGCCGTCCTCGACAGCCGTTACAAGCCGGACATTGAAACCGCGACAAAGAGGGTAGTTCGTTCCTACGACTACACCGAATACGCGGAGGAGGCGAAGTTTCGGGAGATCTTCCACCTGTTTTCCCGCGAGGCCGTTGGGGGCGGCGCGCTGGAAGCCTTCGCCGAATCACTCCCGACGAAACGCGGCAAGGCCGTTCCCGGCGGGACCGGCGCCCTGGTCATTGGCGACGCGTTTTTACAGGAACTCGACGCTCGCCGTGGCACCCTGGCCCGCGCCTTCAAGAACCGCAACCCCGGTCTTGACGGCGAAACGCTCACCGAGATCACTCAGCGTACCCTTGACCGCCTCGTGTTCCTGCGCTTCCTCGAGGACAAGCTCATCGAAACCAAGGAAAGCGTGGCCAGTCTTGGGCGACGCGGAAGCAGGTGGCAGGATTTCGTAGCCGCGTCGCGGAGGCTCAACGGCATTTACAACGGCATCGTCTTCAGGCACCACGACCGGCTCGACGGCCCGGACTTCCAGGTCGACGACAGCGTTTTCGCGGATGTTTGCCAATGGCTTTCCGACCCGCATAGCTCTTACGATTTCGACAAAATCCCCATCCACATTCTCGGCAGCATTTACGAGCGGTTTCTCGGCAAGGTCATCGTCACCACCGACAAACGCGCCAGCGTCAAGGAAAAGCCGGAAGTGCGCAAGGCTGGCGGCGTCTATTACACGCCCGAGTACATCGTCCGCTACATCGTCGAGAATACCGTCGGCAAACTGATTAAAGGCAAGACGCCTGCGCGGATTGCCGAAATGCGCTTCGCGGACATCGCTTGCGGCAGCGGCTCGTTCCTACTGGGCGTGTTTGACCTGCTGTTGCACTACCACCGCGACTGGTTCAATGCCAACCCGGACAAGGCGAAGAAAGCCGGTTGCGTGCTGCGGGATGACGGCGCGTGGCATCTCTCGTTGAAACAGCGGCGGGAAATCCTGCTCAACAACATCTACGGCGTGGACATTGACCACCAGGCCGTGGAAGTGGCGCAACTCTCCCTTTACCTGAAACTGCTGGAGGAGGAAACCACCGCCAGCGCCCACGATTACCAGTTGGAGTTCCGCGAAACGCTCCTGCCGTCGCTCGACAAAAACATCGTCTGCGGCAACTCGCTCATCGGCACCGATATTTCGACCGGCCTGCCTTTCGACACCGGCGAGGAGCGAAAACTCAACCCGATGGATTTCCAGCAACGTTTCCCGGAGATAATGAAGCGCGGCGGGTTCGATGCGATTGTTGGCAATCCGCCGTATATCCGCATGGAGGAATTCAAGCCGATCAAGGATTATCTGCGCGAGCATTATCAGGCTCACGCAGACAGGGCGGACATTTTCTTTTACTTCATAGAACGCGCCATCGGAAGAATCTCCGACAAGGGCAGCTTGGGTTACATCGTCAGCAACACGTTCACGCGCTCGCGCTCTGGCGAAAGCTTGCGGGCATATTTGGGAAAGACGCTCAACGTCCAAACGATCGTTGAGTTTGGCGATTTCACCCCTTTTCCAGAGGCGGAAGTTTATCCGCTGATTCTCATCGGCAATAAATCCAGCTCGCAGCAGAACACTTTCGATTTCGTTTTGCAGACGTGCGACCCGAACAAAAATGCGGACAAGTATTTCAACAACGTTTTGCCGCTGGAACGCAGTTGCCTCGCAAATGAATCGTGGGTTTTTGAAGAAACCAGCACGAGAATTTTACGCGCCAGATTGCTCAAGGAGTTTCCGCCGCTGTCCGAAAAGTATGGTGCTGTGCGAAGGGGCATAGTATCAGGATTGAACGAGGCGTTCATCATCACCGACGAACAACGCGCCAAAATCATCAAAGAAAATCCGGGGGCTAAAGACGTCATCAAACCGTATTTGGGCGGCGAAGATTTGGACGATTGGTGTCACCAGTGGCAAAACAAATGGATGATTTACATCCCGCACGGGTTCAGGATTTCGAAGTTTCCCGCCGTGCGGAAACACCTTGAACCGTTTCGCGAAGCTCTTGAAGGCCGTGCCACGGAGCAGAATTGGTACGAGTTGCAGCAACCGCAAGAAGCTTACGCGGATTTGCTCGAGAAGCCCAAAATCGTTTATCCCGATATGTCGCGTTATCCGAAATTCAGTCTGGACACACGGGGGATGTACTTCAGCAACACGGTTTATTTCATCGCGTCAGACTCGTTGTTCCTGCTTGGACTGTTGAATTCGTCGCTGCTCTGGTTTGTCATTCGCGGACTGAGCAACGCGCTACGCGGCGGACTGTGGCGTTTTCGACTGTTCTCGGTTCACGTCGAGAAATTGCCTGTCCGCACGATAGATTTTTCCAAACCCGCCGACAGATCCAGGCATGACAAAATGGTTGCGCTGGTGGAGCAAATGCTGGCGGCAAAGAAGCAACTGGCCGCCGCGCAGAGCGACGCGGACAGGGATTTTTACGGCAACAAGTGCGCAGGGCTGGACCGCCAGATTGACGCGCTGGTCTATGAGCTTTACGGCCTGACGGCAGACGAGATTAAAATCGTGGAGGGAGCCGCCGCCTGAAATCGGCAACCGTCGCCTCACCAGTGCGATATCCGGTCGAGAAAAGGCCCTACCGCAAATCCCGTGAGCGGCCACATGAGATCGGCGGTTGCCGATTGAATGCCCTGGTGGTTGTTCGTCTCTGGCAGGCGGGGGCAGTGGTCCGCAGGTCGCAGGCTGCCAGTCGCGAGCCGCCCGTCGCCAAGGCCGCGGTGCACGTCGCCCACCGCCCCGCGCGACTCGGGCAATCTACGCATCTCCCGCGTGGGTCACCCTCGGTACTCACGTCGCCATCCCCTGTCGGCATTGCAGAAAACCAAACAGCGCACGGACGCTTCCTATATTTCGGGCTCCTCTCCCAGAAGTGTAACGCATTGACCGATAAGGGAAAACGCAGCAACAAGGACTGGGGGCGCAACGTCGCGAAGCGACGGAACGAACTTAGCCCGCCGTTTCAACGGCGGGGAACCGTGTGGGGAACAGGCGCCGCGAAGCGGCACAAAGAATCATAGCCGGGGGTGAGGGCCGCGGGTTTTGCGGCCCGAACCCCCGGACAAAAACGGAAAAAAGCAATGCGCCGCGACAGCGGCGCGAGAAGGACCTGGCGTGTCGGCGTTCCCAGCGCCATTCTCCGCGCCCTTGCCAGGGCGCGGCGAATGTTCACGCTGGTTCCGGGGGTTGCGGGCCGCAAAAAGCAGCGGCCCTCCACCCCCGGCTAAGATTCCCGGCGCCGCTTCGCGGCGCGGCTTTCCTGTGCTTCATGACCCGCCGTTAAAACGGCGGGCTAAGATCAGGCGGTCGCTTCGCGACCTTCACTGGCGTTCCTCTCCGGCTGTCAGGCGTTACACTTTTGGGATACGAGCCATATTTCTAATAGGAGTTACTATTGTGACACTTGACAGCCGTGAGATAATGGAAAATTGGATGTTCCGAGAGAGGGTGGCGCGGGGACGCTGCCCCCGACCTTTGACAATTCGAGGCCCTGCGGGGATGCGCCGCCGCACGGATATTTTGCGACAGTGTTGGCTCGTTCTCCTGTTTTACACCTGTTTTAGCTGGTGGCATTAGCTGGCCAGTTTGCCAACACCTAACCTGCTGAGCAGACGGTGGATAGCGGTAAAACCGGATGGTTTTAGCATCAACCCCTGGGTTGTCCGCAATGCGCAGAAAACAGGCAGGTTAGCCAGTCATCTCCTGTTATTTACGGAATAAAAGCTCTACAAATCATAAATCGCAGGCGGCGCGGGCCGGCCGTTTCGCAATTACGGGGTGCGTTTTTTTTCCCCGCAGCACTGTTTTTCCAATCTCTCCAGCACTCCACAGCAAACCCCGTGAATTGCCCCGCCGCACCTGTTGGATGTCGGGTGTTAGGTGCGTAGTTGAAGCGGTTGGATCGGTCTGATAAACTGCGATTTCGCGCGAGCACCGCATGCCGGAGAAGGTCCCATTACTCCCCATCACGGAACCGGAGGCAGGCGAAGACCAGGACCGCGGGCTGGTGAACGAGGTCCTGGCCGGCAAGCTGAATGCCTTCGAGGAACTGGTGCGGCGGCACGACCGCCGCATCTATCGCGTTACTTTGGCTATCACGCAGAACAAGGAAGACGCCGAAGACGCCATGCAGGACGCGTTTCTGAAGGCCCTGGAGCACCTGAATCAGTTCGCCGGCGCCGCGCGCTTCTCCACCTGGCTGACCCGCATCGCGGTGAACGAGGCGCTGCAGCGGCTGCGCAAACGCGGCCGCTTCGACTCGCTGGAGGAGCCCATCGAGCTGGGCGACAGCCTGGTGCCGCAGCAGGTCGAGGACTGGCGCGACAACCCCGAGCAGCAGTACGCCAAGGAGGAGTTGCGCACGCTGCTGGAGAAATCCATCGGTTCGCTGCCGGCCATTTACCGCGCGGTTTTTGTCCTACGGGACGTCGAGCACCTGAGCAATGAAGAGGCCGCGACCATGCTGGAGCTGAGCGTGCCGGCCATCAAGTCCCGTTTGCTGCGGGCCCGCCTGATGATGCGCGAGCGGCTGTCGCGGCACTTCGCGGCCGCCCCTTCGGGAGGATCCTGATGGATTGCCGAAAATTCCTGGAAGAATTCTCCGATTTTATCGACGGACAGAGCACCATCGGCGTCCGCGAGGCGATTCAGGAACACATCGCTCTGTGCAAGAAGTGCGAGGTGCTCTACAACTCCACCCAGCGCACCCTCAAGATTGTCGGCGACCACTCCGAGCAGACCTTCGAGCTGCCCGCCGACGTCAGCGCGCGGCTGTACGATCGCCTCCGCACCCGCCTGAAAGAACTGCAGAAATAGCGGGAAATACAACGCAGAGCCGCCGCGGCACGCAGAGGGAAACGACTCTCTGCGTTGAACCCCCGGCTGCGGTTTTTTCGAGCTACCGCTGGATTTCCGCCGCTTCGTCTTTCAGCAGCGCCATGGGCTTGTCGAAGTGCGGGGTGTCCATCCACTCCACCCGCCATTGACCGTTCTGTTTCGCCAGCAGAACGCGGCCCTCGTATTCGCGGTCGGGTTCGGGGGCCGAGGAGAGCAGGGCGCGGGCCGGCGGAGTGATTTCCACCCAGCGGTAAAGGAAGCGGACTTCCCGCTTGCCCTCGCGGTCCTGATAGCGCTCGATCTTGGTGACGGCGCGGCGGCCGGCCCCCACGATGCAGACCATCGCTTCCGGAGTCTCGGAGAAATAGGGGCGGCCCGCGGCCGCCAGCACCATGCCGGTCGGCGTCCATTGCCAAAAGCCCGCCTGCGCGCCCCGCCCCAGCACCCCCAGCGAATCGTATTTCATGGTCTTGGAAACCCGGATGCGAAACTCGGGAAGCGTAAACGGATCGTAGCTCTTGATTGCCTCGCGGACGTCATGCTCGGCCTTCACCGTCAGCAGCACCCACGGCAGGAAGACGAGCAAGACGGCAATGCCCAGCAAGACGGGAATGGGCAGCGGGAAGGCTCGCCCGGTGGAGTGCATATCAGTTAAGCGGCGGCCCTCTTCTGCGCTGCGTTCTTGAGGACCTCGATGCCCTTCTTCAGAATGCTGTCCTCTCTGGGAGCCTGGGGCTGCGCGGGGGGCGGTTCGAGCTGTGGTTCCTCGGGCAGCGCGGCCACCTCCTCGGGTTCGGTGTCGGTGACCGCGACGTTGGGCGTCACCCCGGTGTCCTGGATGGCCTTGCCGCCGGGCGTGTAGTACTTGGCCACCGACAGCAGCAGCGCGGAGCCGTCGTCCAGCGGGATCAGCTTCTGCACCGAGCCGACGCCGTACGTTTTCTCGCCCACCACGTCGCCGCGTCCGTTCTCCAGGATGGCGGAGGCGAAGACTTCGCCCGCGCCGGCCGTGGCGCGATTGACCAGCACCACCACAGGAACGCGCACCGTGGCCAGCGCGGGATCGGCCGGGAAGTTCTGCCGTGGGTACTTCTGCCCCTGCAGATAGGTGATCAGGCCGTGGTCGATGAACAGGTTGGCGGCGGCGATTCCTTCCGAAATCTCGCCCTCCGCCGCGCCGCGCGCGTCCAGCACCAGCCGCTCGGCCCCGGCATTCAGCAACTGCTGGGCATGGGCCGCGATTTCCCTGGCCCGGCCCTGCGGGAAGCCGTCGATGTTGAGGTAGCCGATGCCGGCCTCGACCATCTTCCGGGTGACCGGCGGTGCCGCCACCACTTCCCGCTTCAAAACCATCTTCTGCGGTTCGCCGCGGCGCACGCGCACCACCGACAGCGTGACGCTGGAACCGGGCTTGCCGGCCAGCACCGTCTTCACCTCTTCCAGCGACATCTCGCGGGTGGAGTCGCCGTCGATGGCTTCAATGATGTCGCCGCTCTGCAGGCCGCCCCGCGCCGCCGGTCCGCCGGGGGTGGCGCTGATGATGGCCACGTAGCCGAATCTCTTGGAGAGGACCAGCCCCAGGTCCGCGTTGCCCTGCGTCTTGCGCTTCTGATAGCGGGCGTACTGCTCGGGGCTCAGGTAGCTGCTGAAGGGGTCGAGCGATTCCAGCAGGCCGTGCAGGGCGCCCACGGTCACGCTTTTCAGGTCCGGCTCCTCGACGTAGTCGCTGCGGATCCGGGAAAGAACCTCGCTATAGACGGCCAACTGGCGATACGGGCCGTCGGAGGTTGTGCTCTTGCCGAGCAAGCCCCCGATCAGCATCAGGATCACCAGCAAGGTGGAAAACAGAACAACACCGACTTTGACCCTGCTATGCATGAGATTGATTCCATCTCGCCACTTGGAAACTCGGCTGGAACCTCACCAAGCGCCAGTATACCACGCGGCAACAGGGTCCTGCCGGGTTGTTTCACAGGCCCGGGCGGCGGCTTCGCTGCGGGGCCGGCGGGATGTCGCTACAGCGCGACTATCTGGGGCAGCCCCGGCAGGGGCGAGACCCACTTGACAGGGACCGTCGGGATGAATAGGCTAGGCGCCGACTCTACAAAAGGGGCTCGGGAGGAACAGAGCAAAAACAGTATTCTTGGCGACAAGCGAAGGGGTTCTGGACTCCTGGCGCTTGTCCGGGGAGGAATTCATGCATTCGCGATCCGAGATCCGCAGGGCGCTGTTCGCGGTTGTCGTCCTGGCGCTGGCCACCGGGCTTGTTTACGGACAAGCGTTCACCTCACTGTCAGGGACGGTCGGCGACGCGACCGGCGCCATGGTGCCGAGTGCCGCAGTCGCGATCAGCAACGTTCAAACCGGCGCCCAGAGAGAAGCGACCACCGACAACGCCGGCCGGTACAGTTTTGCCCAGGTGCTTCCGGGCACATACAAGGTCACGGCCAAGGCCCAAGGTTTCTCCGAGTTCGTCCTGAACACGGTGGAGTTGCTGGTCAACTCGCCGGCGACGATCAATATCACCTTGCAGGTAGGGGCGGTGACGCAGAGTGTGCAGGTCGAAGCGGCCGCGGTGCGGCTGAATACCACCGACGCCTCGCTGGGTAACGCCATCGGCACCACGGCCATCGTGGAATTGCCGTTTTTCGCGCGCAACGTTACCGGTCTGCTTCAGTATCAGCCCGGCGTGACGAGCTTCGGCGCGGGCGACGACCGGGACGGCGCGGTCAACGGCGGCAAGTCCGACCAGGCCAACGTCACGCTCGACGGCGTGGACGTGAATGACCAGAACGGGCGCGCGGCCTTCACCAGCGTGCTGCGCGTGACGCTCGATTCCGTGCGGGAGTTCCGCACCACAACCAGCAATGGGGGCGCCGATTCGGGCCGCGGCTCGGGCGCCGACGTGGCCCTGGTGACCAAGCAGGGCACCAACAGCTACCACGGCTCGCTTTACGAATACCATCGCAACACGGTCACCGCGGCGAACGGTTTCTTCAACAACCGCGCCAAGGTGCCGCGCGCGCCGCTGCTGATCAACGTCTTCGGCGCTTCAGTGGGGGGACCGATCAGGAAGAACAAGGCCTTCTTCTTCCTGAACTACGAAGGGCGGCGCGACGCCAGCTCCAGCAGCGTCACCCGCACGGTCCCGACCGACACGCTGCGCCAGGGAATCGTCCAGTTCCGAGACAGCAAGAATGTGTTGAAGCAGATCGGTCCTGCCGAGATCAAGGCCCTCGACCCGCTCGGTATTGGGGTCAATCAGGCCGTGCTGAAGATCTTCCAGAACGACTACCCGCGTGGGAACGACAATTCGATCGGCGACGGCATGAACACCACCGGGTTCCGGTTCAATGCGCCAACGCCGTTGCACCAGAACACGTACATTGCCCGGCTCGATTACACCCTGGACAATGCCGGCAAGCATCAGCTTTTCTGGCGCGGCAACCTGCAGAACGACGGCTCGATCACTTCGCCGCAGTTTCCGGGCCAGCAGCCAAACTCGGTCGGCCTGGCCAACAACAAGGGCTTTGCCGCCGGCTATACGGCGCTGCTGCGTCCCAATCTGATCAGTACTTTGCGCTGGGGCTTAACGCGCCTCGGCACTGAGAGCACGGGCGTTCGGACGAGTTCCTTCACCTACTTCCGCGGGTTCTCTGACCCCTACGGCACGAGCACCGGATCGGTTCGAATTGTGCCGGTCCACAACGTCACCGAAGATCTCGCCTGGGTGCACGGCGCGCACGATATTCGCTTCGGGGGCTTGCTGCGTTTTGTCAACAACGGATTGTCGTCGTATGCCCGCGCGTACAACAGCGCGGTCACCAACGCGTCGTTCCTGGCCGGCAGCGGCGCCGACATCACGCCCGCCTCGCTTGACGTCAACAGGAATGACACCACCAGCTACACTTACGCGATGACCGCCCTGATGGGCCTCATTACCCAAGGCAATGGCAATTACAACTACGACATCAACGGCAACACCCTGTCCACCGGCACTCCGGTCGGGCGCCACTGGAAGAACGAAGAGTATGAGTTCTATGCTCAGGACACCTGGAAGATACGCCGCAACTTGACCATCACCGCGGGTTTGCGCTACGCGCTGGAGCCGCCGGTGCATGAGGCCAACGGCATCCAGACCTCCTCCAATAAACCGTTTGCCGATTGGCTGGACCAGCGCGGAGCGCTTGCCGACCAGGGCCGCTCCCAAGCGGAGGCCGGCGACCTCCAGGCCATACTCGCCAACAGCCCCGGGGGCAGGCCCTTGTATCCCTACCATAAGAACTGGTCGCCTCCGCCTGGGCATTGCCTACACGCCGAACGGCGATAGCGGCCTTGCGAAGTTCCTGTTCGGCAATCACAAGACGGTGATTCGCACCGGCGCCGGCCTGTACTACGACCTGATGGGGCAACCGCTCGCCGGGACGTTCAGCGGCAACATGTTTGGTCTGTCCTCCTCGGTCTCCAACCCGGGCAACGTGTTGACCGCGGTTACCGCCCCGCGCTTTACCGATTTCTGGAGCGTGCCGGCGTCCCTCGTCCCTCCCGCGCCGAAAGGCGGTTTCCCGGTGACCTTCCCCAAGGCGTTCCAGATCACGGGCGGGCTGGATGACAAGCTGGCCGCGCCCTATACCATGAACCTGAACTTCAGCATCGCCCGCGAGCTTCCCCGCGGCTTCCTGGTGCAAGGCTCCTATGTCGGCCGCCTCTCTCGCCGTTCCCTCATCCAGCGCGACATCGCCATGCCCACCAACCTCAGGGACCCAAAGTCCGGCCAGACCTACTTCCAGGCGATGACCCAATTGGCATTGCTGGAGGACTACGGCGGGTTGAGAACCGCCATCAGGAACAACAACGACGTCAGCCAGGTGCCCAAGATCCCCTTCTTTGAAAACATGTGGGCGACGGCCGCCACGGGTGGCTACACCGCCACCCAGATCATCGCCAAAGACCTGGCGCAAAACAGCGCCATCGGGGACTTCACGAACACGCTGGCCAACATGGACGAATATTGCAGCACCTCAGGCACGAAGATGAGCGGTGCGCTACTAAAACCCAGCGCAATCGCATGCTCCGTCCTTGGCCCCAACGCGATATTCAACGGGCAGTTCTCGGCCTTGTCCGCCTGGAGTTCGATTGGCAAGGGCAACTATCACGCCATGCAGTGGACCGTCAGCAAGCGGATGGGCGATTCGCAATTCGACGTCAACTACACCTTCTCGAAGTCCATTGACCTCGCTTCCGCCTCCGAGCGCACCGGCAGCTATGGCAGCGCGTTTCTCATCAACACCTGGAACCCCAGCCAACTGCGGGCTGTGTCGAACTACGACGTGACGCATAACCTCAACGCCTGGTTCATGGCCGGACTGCCCTTTGGGCGCGGAAAGATGCTGGGCCGCAACGCCAACCGTATTCTCGACGCTTTCATCGGCGGCTGGCAGATCACCGGGACCTTCCGCGCGTCGTCCGGTTTGCCCACCAGCGCCACCGACGGTTCCCGCTGGGCCACCAACTGGCAGCTCAGCAGTTTCGCCACGCCGCTAGGCCCAGTGCCGGCGACCACCAGCACCAAGAACGGGCCGGCGCCGTCGACCGGCGCCACTCCAGGCCCCAATCTCTGGAGTGATCCAGCCGCGGCCCTCGCTGCTTTCTGGAGCGAGACGATGCCCGGACAAACCGGAAGCCGCAACACCATCCGCGGCCAGGGCTACTTCGACATCGACAGCGGCCTCGGCAAGAGCTTTACCATGCCCTGGAGCGAGAGACAGAAGCTCCAGTTCCGCTGGGAGAGCTTCAACCTGACTAACACCGTGCGCCTCGATCCACGCTCCGCCAGCATTGGCTTGACCTCGACAAGCAGTTGGGGCAAGCTCTCGGGCGTGCTCGGCGCGGCCCGGCAGATGCAGTTCGCGCTACGCTACATGTTCTGATCGGGAAAGACAGCAAGCCACGGCGGCACAGGGGCACGGAGAGAAACATTTCTCCGTGTCCCTGTGCCGCCGTGGCTTCAGTTTTTAAAACTCGTAGCGCAGGCCGAACTGCATGACGCGCGGCTGCGTCAGCGTGGCGCTGTACTTGCCAAAGCTGTTCGGGCTGCCGATGTTAATGGAGGGTGAGTCGAAGCGCACCGAATTGGTCAGGTTGAACGACTCCCAGCGGAACTGAAGAGTGTGCTTCTCCGAGTAGGGCATCCGGAAGCGTTTGCCCACGCTGGTGTCGATGGTGAAGAAGCCGTCGACGCGGAGGCAGTTGCGGTTGCCGGTCTGCCCGGGGTAGGTAAAGTCAAAGGCCGCAAACGCCGCCGCCGGATCCGCGAACATGTTCGGCCCGCTGGTTCCCGCCTTGGTCGGTGCCGGTCCGTTCCTGGTGGTTTCCATGCCCGGCACGGCTTTGGTCGGGGTGGCCCAACCCTGCCACTGGTAGTTGGTCGGCCAGTTCTGTCCGTCGCGCACGCTGATCGGCAGGCCGGTCGTCTGGCGGTACAGCCCGCTGACCTGCCAGCCACCCAGCAGGGCATCCAGGACGCCGCCGTGGTTCAGGAAGCGTCTGCCCTTGCCGGCCGGCACTTCCCACACCCAGTTGGTGTTCCATTGGTGAGTCATATCGTAGTCGGAGACCGCCTTATTCTGCCCCGGGACCCAGGGATTGATGATGAACCCATAGTTCGAGTTGGTGCCGTCGTTCTCGGCGCGCGAACTGATGTCGATCGACCTGGACCACGTATAGTTGAAGGTAAACTCCAGCCCCTTCGAAAAACGCTGTCGAACCGTCCATTGCATAGCGTGATAGTTGCCGCCGGCGATCGAGCGCCAGGACGTGAATGAGGCAAACTGCTTGTCGTAGAACAGGAACGATCCCTGCTTGCTGCACGTCGGCCTGCAGAAGCGATCGAGCTGTTCGGTAGCGCTGACCGTGTCGGTCGGATAGGCCAGGAACTGCGTGTACACCGTCTGCGTGGCGGTCTGGCCCGCAGCCGCGGTCCACATGTTTTCCCAGAAGGGAATCTTGGGCACGTTTGCCGCAGGCACCTTGGCCCTGGCGAGCGCCGCAAGCTGCGTGGCCGCCTGCCAGTAAGTCGTGCCCGAAGCCGGATCGGTCAGATTGGTCGGCGTGGCCACATCCACCTGCGCCGCCGAGCGGCGCGAAAGCCGGCCAACATAGGAACCCTGGATGAACAGGCCATTCTTGAACTCCCGGCCAATGCTCAGGTTCATGTTCATGCTGTAGGCCGGGCGGATCTGCGAGTCGATATTGCTCTGGCCCGAGTATTGGAACGTGCTGGGCGCAACGATAGGGAAGGACATCTTGGGAGCGGGCGGCACCAGCGCCGCCGGCAGGTCGTAGAGGCCGGTGAAGCGCGGTCCGGTCTTCTCGTCGTAAACACTGGCCACGCTCATCGAGGTCGCCAGGCCTTGCCCGCCGGAATCGGCGCGCAGGATCATGCTGTTGCCAAGCTGGTCGTAATACATGCCCCAGCCGGCGCGAATCGAGGTCGCACCGGGTCCGCCGAACAGTTTTCCCAGCAGGCCGGTGGTGGATTGCGGCGACCAGGCCAGCGCCAGCCGCGGTGCGAAGTCTTTCTTGGGAAAATCGTAAAGCGGGCTGCCGCCGGGCGAGTTGGAGGGGACGTAGGTGAGTGGCGTCACCAGCGACGCTGCCTTCCCTTTGTCGGCCAGGCCGCCGCGCTCATCGAACCATGCGCCCATGGATGGACTCAGCGAAATCTGCAAGCCGTCGCGTTCGTGAATGGGCGGAGGCAGTTCCCAGCGCAGGCCATAGGAAATCGTGAGCGCGCGGTTGAAGCGCCAGGTATCCTGCAGGTACATGCTGTACTCGCGCATCACGAAATTGCGGGCCACCGGCGCGCCTACCGGTTGCACGTTGCCGTTCAGATCGTAGTTGTAGTAGGCCGTGCCCGTGGAGATAACGCCCAGCAGATTGATCACATCCTGGCGGTAGTTGGCCTGGTCGCTCCTGCCCAGGTCGGCGGGGTCCTCCAGCACGCCGGATCCGACCAGCCGGGAGGAACGCACCTGCCCCCAATTGTAGGCGCGGCTGTAGTCGTTTCGCGAATTGCTCACGAGGCGGATCAGGCTGCCGAACTGTACGTTGTGGGCGCGCTTGTTCCAGGTGAAATCAGCGGTCTGTGTGTGTACCGGCAGGATTCGTACCGCCGCCGTAGTAAAGGCGTAACGGTCGTCCATGTTCAGGAAGCCGACGTAGGAACTCGTCTGCGTGCCGCTCGATTCCACGCCCTGGCGGGTAAAGCCATAGCGGAAGTTCGCCGTCAGCCGTGGGTTGACCAGCAGGGTGTAGCCGGCAGCCAGGCCCTTGCTGTTGTTCAGGTTGACACTGCTGGGCGGCTGGTCGGGAAACTGCGGCATCGAAATGCTGTGATCGTTTTGCAGGTTGGCGCGCAGGAACAGATTATGCCGCCCCGAATCCGTCGGGTTGTAATCCCAGCGCGTTACATATGTGTTCCAGCGCAGCGGAAGCGGCGCGATAAAGCGGTAGCTCCCCATGTTGAGACTGGGAGTGGTCGTTGTATTGGGCAGCGGGTAGCTCTGGAATACTTTCATGACCGCCGCGTTCGGGCCGATGTGCAGCGGATCGAGCGCCGTTACCTGGGCCGGCGTCAGCGTGCCGACCGTCCCGTCAGTCTTGACGTAATGCATGATGCCCTGGCGGAAATCGGCGTTGGGAACGGTTCGCTGCGACGTGCCTTCCTTGGCATCGCGCCGCCCCTCGAAGTTGAAGAAGTAGAAGAGCCGGTTCTTCTTCACCGGCCCGCCGACCGCCGCGCCGAACGTGTTGCGGATCAGCTTGGGTTTCGGCAGCCCCGCCTGGTTGTTGAAGAATGAATTGGCGGTGGTGACCGTGTTGCGCGTGAACTCATAGGCCGAACCATGGATGCCGTTGCTGCCGGACTTGGTCACCAGCGCGATCTGCGCGCCGGAGCCGTGGCCTTGCTCGGCGTTGGCATTGGTAGTGGTAACGCGGAATTCCTGCACCGAATCCAGCGTCACACGCAGCACCGAGGTAAACGCGGAGCGGTCCTGCTGGTCGTTCACGTCCACGCCGTCGAGCGTCACGTTGGCCTGGTCGCTCTTGCCGCCGTTGACCGAGCCGCTTCTCGACGTTCCGTTGTTCTCGCCGAGGAACGTCACGCCGGGCTGCAGCGCCAGCAGGCCCACCACGTTGCGCGCCTCCAGCGGAAGCTGCAGAATCGGGCGCGTGCCGTAGGCGTTACCGATGGTGGCGTCGGTGGTGTTCACCTGCGCGCCCTCCGCCGTCACCTGCACGGCCTCCGCCACCGCGCCCACCTTCAGCAGGATATGGACCGTGGTGGGCGTGCTGACCAGCAGGCGCACGTCGCCGATCAGCGTTTCCGAGAAGCCTTGCGCCTTGGCGCGGATCCGGTAGTAGCCCGGAGGCATTTGCGGGAAGATGTAGCGGCCCGCGTCGTCGGATGTCGTTTGGCGTGTCGCCTGGGTGGCGACATTTTCAAGAATGATTGACGCCCCCGGAACCACGGCGCCCGATGGGTCGGTGACGATGCCGTTCAGCGACGTCAGCGATTGCGCGGGCAGCAGGCCGGCGCCCAGAAACACGATGCCAATCAGAGTCAATAGTTTGGTCATATACCAACACCTCGCCTTTCGGTTGGCGCACAATATCACTACCGGGCGCGTTCTGCAATATGGAGCCAAGGGCTGAACCGCGGAGCCGCAAAGAGCGCGGAGAGAAACTCTCCGCGTTCTCTGCGTCGCTGCGGTGACTAGCCCAGGCTATGCGCGGGCGGTAGCAGCGCGGGCCCGCGGCCGCTCGTTGACGTGCACCACCTGGGCCGGCGGGAAGCCGTTGAACCGGGTGGCCGAGGCGCTGCTGTAGGCGCCGATGTTTTCCGAATACACCAGGTCGTCGATGGCCAGGTCGGGCAGCTCTTCGGCCTGGGAGATGGCGTCCAGCCCGTCGCAGGTCTGACCGAAGACGGCACAGATCTCCCTCTTGCCCCGCTTGAAGGCCTTCACGCGATACTGGCAGTGGTCGAAGATGATGCCCGAGTAAGTGTTGTAGATGCTGTCGTCGACGTAATAACAGGTCTTGCCGTCGCGAATGGCCTTGCCGATGACGCGGGCCACGCACACCGCCGCCGTGGCTACCAGGAACCGGCCGGGCTCGGCCAGAATCTGCATATCGGCGGGAAACAGGCGGTCGATTTCGGCGTTGATTCTCTCCGCCAGCAGGCTGAAGGGCTTCACGTGGCGGTTGTAGGGCGCCGGGAAGCCGCCGCCGATGTCCAGGATCTTGATCTCGTGGCCGCGCCCGCGGGCTTCCTGGATGACGGCCGCGGCCATGCTCACGGCCTGTACGAAGTTCAGGAAGTTCGTGCACTGGCTGCCGACGTGGAAGCTCAGCCCTTCCACCACCAGGCCAACCCGGAACGCTTCTTCAAGCAGGTCTACCGCTTCGCCCGGGTCGCACCCGAATTTCGACGACAGCTCGACCATCGAGCCGGTATTCGGCACGCGCAACCGCAGCATCAGGCCGGCATGGGGAGCGTGCTGCCGGATCTTGCGCAACTCCTCGAAGTTGTCGTAGGTGACCAGGGGCTTGTACTGGTCCAGCGCCCGCAGCGTCTCGGTGGGCTTGATGGGGTTGGCGTAGACGATCTTGTCCCAGATGAAGTCCTGCTGCTCCTTGGCCGGCAGGTGCTTGATATTCTCGTACACCAGCATGAACTCGGGCAGCGAAGCGACGTCGAAGCTGGCGCCGGCCCGGTAAAGCGTGCGGATGATTTCCGGGGCGGGGTTGGCTTTCACGGCGTAGTAGGCCTGGACCTTCGGCAAGTGCTTCTTAAAGTCGGCGTAGTTGGCCCGGATGATGTCGTGGTCGATCACCACCACCGGCGTGCCGTGCTCCTGTGCGATGGCCTGCAGTTGCCGCGTGTTCATGCCCACCCCCTTCCGTGAGAGTCCCGAGGGCCGACGCTCGAGGTCCTCAGGTCTCAGGTCTCAAGTCTCAGGTCTTCGGTTCCGTGCCGTCCACCATCTTCACCTTGTTGTGCAGGAAGTACTCCTTGGTCAGCGCTCTCATCATCGCCGCGCGCCGGTCGTAAAGGCGTTTCAACTTGCGCGGCTTGTGCCTGGCCAGCGCGTAGTGCGTCAGGATGGGCATGGCGATGGTAGAGTCGGTGTAGCAGACCAGGGCATCGGGCAGCCGGTCCGGATCCACCTTGCCCCAGCTCACCGCTTCGCTGGGCGTGGCCCCGCTCAGGCCGCCGGTGTCGGGGCGCGCGTCGGTGACCTGGAGGAAGTAATCCTGCCCGAATTCCTTGATGCGCAGCACTTCCTGGA
>Ga0315282_10007688_pt1 | contig 17632 bp, 14 predicted proteins | sample YL17G07_20_MG_FD_203693 | JGI IMG/M metagenome (GOLD analysis project Ga0315282, IMG submission 203693) | Sediment microbial communities from Yellowstone Lake, YNP, Wyoming, USA - YL17G07_20 | ecosystem: Environmental > Aquatic > Freshwater > Lake > Sediment | place: USA: Wyoming | collected... | reverse complement strand
GTGCTCGCTGGCGCAAGAACGATCATCAGGACTGGCACTCCTGCGCCGGCCGCGAACGTGACGGCCGACGCCGTCGCCGCCTGGAGAGGACGTGCCGCGAATTCCTTTGTCAGGCCCAGCTCGTCGCGCGCGTGCGTCGCCAGCGCGTCTTTCGCCATCAGCTGGCGGGCGACGGTGCGCGCGAGGTCTGGCTCCAGGCCGCGCCGCGCGTAGATGGCGGTGAGCTCGTCCTCCTCCGCTTCCGGCTGCGTCGCCAGTTCGTTCCTCTCTCGTTTGAGATCCGCACGCTCGGTGTCCGCCTGGGAACTGACTGACACGTATTCGCCGGCCGCCATCGACAGCGCGCCCGCCACGAGCCCCGCGACGCCCGCGACCAGTACTTCCTGCCGGGTCGCCTTCGCCGCGGCGACGCCGACCACGAGGCTCGCGGTCGACACAATGCCATCATTTGCGCCGAGCACCGCCGCACGAAGCCAGCCGATGCGATCGCTCCGGTGTTGCTCCCGATGTTTCATGGACACCCTCGCGCTTTCGTCGCGTTTGGACCGACCGGCCGCCCGACCGCGGCCGGCCGGCACATCGCGAGATCCGTGGTCTCGCTGCACCGACGGCGAGCGGCGTCTCCGGCTACGCTGCCAGTGGAGGTCACGCACGGCATTGTAGCAACGAGCTCGTCCGCGGGCGCCTCTTACGAACGCGCCAGCGTGGCGCGGGTCTGATGTTCAGCTCTCGATCGGCAGATGGTGCCGTTCGTTGGTAACATAACCATATGCCGATGGACGAACGCGCCTTCTTCTCGGAGAAACCGGAAACCCGACAGGCCCGGTATCAGTGTCCGAAGTGCAAGCGAACCGGTGACTACAGCATTCGATGGGTGCGCCGCGCCAAGAAGGCGCATCTGCCGCCAGGGGCGGACGAGACCGATCGGGCCAAGTTCGCCAAGATGCGCGACTACCTGCTTCGGCTCGACGACGACGTGACGTGCAAGACCTGCGGCAAGAAGTTCGAGATCCCGTCGCAGCATTCGCTGATGTTCGTGGACCAGCTCGCCGGCCTGCCGAACCACGACGAGCTCGAGCGGGAGATCGCGGCCGCTTCGGGGGAGCCGGAGTCTGCACCCGAGAAGAAGCCGACCCTGCCCGCGCGGTTCACGCGCAGATCGAGCGGCTGGAAATAGGCTCGCTGGTCAATGACGTGCAGGCACGAATCCGGCTAGAGCCGGATCCCACGAGCCCAGCGCTGCACCTCGCCGCTGCGGATGGTCAGCGTCGGGAGGATCCGGTCGTTGACGAACAGCACGTTGCCTTCCCGCCATTCTCGAAATCGACGCGGCCCTGCGGCGAATCGGGTGGCGGGCCGGGTGGGCAATGGACGGGCGGACGAAGCGTGCAGACCGCCGACCACGCGCAGGTCGTGCGCACTATCAAAGGTCTTTCGCATGCGGCGACCCCGCGTGTGACCGCGCAATTCGTCCGGGCTGTGGTCATCTATCAGCCTCACGCGGCACTTTCAATCTTGTCCACCGGCTGCCGGTACCGGGGTTTCCGTCAGCCGGTGGGGTGCACCTGTGCCGTTTCCCGAGACAGGCGTCGAAGGGAGCACGACGGCAGAAGGTAGAAGGCGCCCGCGAGGGCGGGCTTGACCAGAACTCGACACAATCTCGATCGAACGCAGACCTCGCGATCGTGACTTTGGGTCCCAGATGAGCGAAGCTATGCGCGCCCGCCCATGGCAACGACGCGCGCGTGGCGTGGCGCCTCACGGCGCCTCATCCTGTCGTTCGTCCTGGTGCTGCTCGTTCCAGCCGCGGCAGTCGTCTGGCTGGGCGTGCGGCTGATCGAGCAGGACCGCGCGCTCGCATCCCGCCAGCTTCGGGAACGCCGGGAGAGCGCCGCCGACCGCCTCATCGCAGACCTCGAGCAGGCCGTCTCCTCCACCGAACGGCGTCTCGACGGCGAGCCGGCAGGCTGGCGGATCCAGCCGGACGATGACGCCGTGCTGCTGACGCTCGGACCAAGCGGCATCGAGGCGCACCCGCGAGACCGTCTGCTCTATCTTCCGGCGATCCTTCCCGGGCCTGCGGAGCCGACCGCGGCGTTCGAGGCCGCTGAAGCACTCGAGTTCCGCCAAAACGACTATCGCGGCGCCGAGGCGGCGTTTCGTGCGCTGGCGGCCTCGTCCTCGCCGGCGGTGCGAGCGGGCGCGCTGCTGCGCCTGGCGCGGACGCTGAGAAAGGCGGGCCGCGCCGACGAGGCATTGCGCGCATATGCCGATCTCGCGCACATCCCGGACATGCGCCTGTCCGGAGTGCCGGCGGATCTGGTGGCGCGCCGCGCGCGGTGCGCCCTGTTACAGGAACTCGGACGAGGCGCCGAGCTTGGCAGCGAAGCACGGTCGCTGCAGGCGGATCTCCTCGCCGCGCGCTGGGCAATCGACCGCGGCACATTCCTGGCGTACGCCGCGCAAATCAAGGGCTGGCTGGGCGCCGAACTGCCGATCGCCGCGGACCGCGACGCCCTGTCGGCCGCGTCGGAGTGGCTCTGGCGGCAATGGGCCGATTCCAATCGTGCGGAGCTACGGACGTCAGGCCGCCGCGCGCTTCGTTTCGCGGGGGTCGCCGTTACCGTCTTGTGGCAATCGCCCGGCGCCCGGCTCGTCGCCCTGGTGGCCGGTCCGCGTTACCAGCAGAGAGAGTGGTTCGACGCGCCCCGGTCGGCATTGGACGCGCGTGGACTCCGCGTGGCACTGGCTGACGCGGACGGCCAGGCTGTCGTCGGCACACTGCCGTCGGATACCTCCGCCACCGAGCGCCGCGCCACCGAGACGACCCGCCTTCCGTGGACCGTTTTCGTCACCAGCGCCGACGCGACCGCGGATCTCGACGAACTCGCGAACCGCCGCCGCCTCCTCCTGGCCGGCCTCGCGCTCCTCGTTGGCCTCGTCATCGCCGGCGCGTATTTCATCGTTCGCGCGGTCTCGCGGGAATTCGCCGTGGCCCAACTGCAGTCGGACTTCGTCTCCGCCGTGTCGCACGAGTTTCGCACGCCGCTGACGTCGCTGCGGCAGTTCACCGACCTGCTCAACGACGATCCCGATCTGCCATCCAGCAAGCGCCAGACGTTCTATCAGGCCCAGGCGCGCGCCACCGAACGCCTTCGGCGCCTGGTCGAATCGCTGCTGGATTTCGGTCGAATGGAGGCGGGCGCGCGCCCTTACCGGCTCGAACGATTGCCCATCGCGCCGCTCGCTCGCGGCGTCGTCGAGGACTTTCGACGTGATGGAGCGCCGGACGAATTCACCATTGAGGCTTCGATTGACGAAGAGAGCGGTGTGGTCGACGCGGACCCCGACGCGCTCGGGCGAGCGCTCTGGAACCTGCTCGACAACGCCGTCAAGTATTCGGGGGCGAGCCGGACCGTCTTCGTGAACGTGGACGTCCGGGACGGCTCGGTTGCGATCAGCGTCCGCGACCAGGGCCTGGGCATCCCGCGTCACGAGCAGGAAGCGATCTTCGAGAAGTTCGTGCGCGGCGCGGCGAGTCGGACGCACGGCATCAAAGGCACCGGCATCGGCCTCGCGATGGTGCGGCACATCGTCCGGGCGCACGGGGGCGAGGTGCGCCTCGAGAGCGCGCCCGGCGCCGGCAGCACGTTCACCATCGTGCTGCCGTCGGCGAATTCGACTGCTGAAGAGTCGTAGGAGATCACCATGGCTCGCATCCTGGTTGTCGAGGACGAACGGGACATCGCCCTGGGTCTCGAGGAAGACCTCACGCGACACGGCCACGAGGTGGAGGTCGTCCGCGACGGCGACGCAGCCGTGCGTCGTGGCCGCGAGCACGGGTGGGACGTCATTCTGCTCGACATCATGCTGCCGTACCGCGACGGATTCGAGGTCTGCCGCGAGCTGCGGCGCAGCGGCGTCAAGACGCCGATCATCATGCTGACGGCGAAGACGCAGGAGGCGGAAAAGATCCTGGGCCTCGAGTTCGGCGCCGACGACTACGTCACCAAGCCGTTCAGCGCGGCCGAACTGCGGGCGCGAATAAAGGCCGTGAGGCGCCGCTTCGAGGAGGACTCGGCCGGCGTGTACCGCTTCGGCGACTGCGAGGTCGACTTCGACCGCGCCGAGGTCCGGCGCGGAGGTCAGAGGGTGGACGTCACCGCTCTCGAGTTCCGTCTGCTGCGCACGCTGATTCGTTGCCGGGGGCGCGTCCTGACCCGCGACCAGTTGATCCAGCAGGCGTGGGGACCGGACACGTACATCGGCGACCGCGTCGTGGACACCCACGTTCTCAATCTGCGCAAGAAGATCGAGTCTGCGCCGGCGCGGCCCGAGTTCCTACACAGCGTGCGCGGCATCGGGTATCGATTCGACGGGTGAACACTGAACACTGGACGCAATCTAGACATCGGCGCATCGGAAGCTTGACGTGCGATCTCCAGAGTGGAGGGCGAAGGAGAACCTGCCATGAGGCGTCTCACTCGACCGATGCTCGTGCTTCTTGTCGCCATCCTCGTGCTCGCGGCCGGCCCCGCCGCTCAAAAGACGGATTCCGCGCAGGCGCTGCTGCGCGCCGCCACCGACAAGGCCATCGTTGACGGCGATCTGAGCGGGGCGATCAAACAGTTTCAGACGATCGTGGAGAAGTTCAAGACGGACCGCGCCGTTGTCGCCACGGCGCTGGTTCGCATGGCCGAGTGTTACCAGAAGCTCGGCGACGCGCAGGCGCGGAAGATCTACGAGCGCGTCGTGCGTGAGTATGCCGACCAACGCGACCCCGTTGCGCAGGCGCGCAGCCGCCTGGCCGTTCTGCAGGACCAGCGCACGCCGCCGGTCCCGTCGGGCATCGTCACCCGGCAGGTGTGGACCGGACCCCAGGTGGACGTCCTGGGCTCGGTGTCTCCCGATGGCCGGTTCGTGTCCTTCGTTGACTGGCAAACCGGCGACCTTGCGGTACGGGACCTGACGACCGGCGACAACCGGCGCCTTACCAACAAGGGTGGCTTCGATCAGTCTCCCGAGTTCGCCTTGTTCTCGCGCATCTCGCCGGATGGCCGGCTGATTGCGTACAACTGGATGACCAGGACGTTCGGATGGGAGATTCGCGTGGGGCCGGTGGACGGGTCCTCATATCGAACCCGGTTTTCGAGCAACACCAACGATGTCTACGCGCAGCCCGAAACGTGGTCGCCCGACGGCAAGCAGCTTGCGGTCCTCCTGTTTGCAGACGGCATCAGCAAGATGGGTCTGATCGACGTTGCAGGCGGCTTGCCGCGCGTTCTCAAGTCGTTCGACTGGCGATCGCCTGGAAGCATGCTCTTCTCGCCCGACGGCAAGTACATCGCCTACAGCTTCCCGCCGGCCGAAGACTCGTCGGAGGGCGACATCTACGTGTTGGCCGTCGACGGCAGCCGCGAGGCGCGCCTGGTCGAGCATCCGGCCGACGATCATCTGCTGGCATGGATGCCCGACGGGCGGATCCTCTTCGCGAGCGACCGCAGCGGCACCACTGACGTCTGGACCCTAGCGGTGTCGGAAGGCAAGCCCAGGGGCGCGGCCGAACTCCTGAAGAAGGACATGGGGAGCGTTTTCTCGCTGGGATTCACGCGCGCGGGTTCCTTGTACTACGGTCTGAGGCTGGGCGGCAAAGACGTCTACACTCTGCCGCTCGATCCGCAAACCGGGCAGGTCGTCGGGACGCCCTTCCGGGTTGCGCAGCGCTTCGTTGGGACCAACGGCGATCCGGACTGGTCGCCCGACGGCCGGCGCCTCGTTTATGTCTCGGACAGGAGTGCGCCGTCGACCAGGATCGGGGCCGTGGTTCTTTGCATTGCCGATCTCGAGTCGGGCCTGCGGCGTGAATTGCCCATCCGGCTCGGATACGTCGCCCGGCCCCGCTGGTCTCCAGACGGCCGCTCGATCCTGTTTCGCGCAAACGACGAAAAAGGGCGAACGGCCTTCTTCGTGGCCGACGCGGACACCGGGCGCACGACCTTGCTCGTCCGCCGGCAGGGGCTATCAAGGGGTCAGTGGTCTCGTGACGGCAAGACGGTTTTCGTCCTGACCACCGACTTCCAGGACGCGGTCAACAAGACCGGGCAGGCGAGCTGGATCGTGGCGCGGGACGTGACGACGGGCGAGGAAAAGGAACTGTTCAGGGAGACGGCGCCCGCGCCGATGGGTGACGTTCAGGTGAACGATCTGGCGGTTTCGCCGGACGGGCGGCTATTGGCGTTCACGGTGGTTCGAAACAAGTCGAAAGCCGTGATGATCCTCCCGAGCGAGGGCGGAGAGCCGCGCGAGATCTTCCGCGCTGGCAGCGACTTTCAGATCCCCAACTTCGCCGGCCTCGCCTGGACACCAGACGGAAGCGCGATCCTGTTGCTGAAGACGGGCGGAGATGGTCAACAGGAACTGTGGGCATTGCCTGCGCGGGGCGGCGAGCCACGGCCCTTGGGCCTCGGTATGAGAGGCCTCCGGATGCCGGCAGTTCACCCGAGCGGGCGGCAGATCGCGTTCCAGGCCGGCGTGGGGGCGTTGGACATGTGGGCGCTTGAAAACCTGCCGCGCCCGGTGCGATAGGAAGTTACTCCCGTCGCGGGCGAGGCGGCTACGGCGACCGGCGAGCCCTGAAGCTCTGCGCCATCCAGTCGAATACCGCCTCGCCGCGCGGGTAGTCCTCGCTCCTGAACACGCCGGTCATCACGTAGAAGCGGTTCGAGATGCCGACGAAGACAACCTTCGCCAGCACGCCTTCACCCTCGTACAGGCCTTCGTACGCGTTCTCGCCGTCCACTGTCATCACGCGTCCCGCGCGCTTCCTGCCGAGCAGTTTTCGACGGGGCAGGTCAGTGGCGTGTTGCGATTCCAGCGGTCAGCCGGACGCTGGGAGCGCAGAGGTTGGACCCGGACACTGCCATCGGCGGTCCCCACAATCGATTCCCCTCGACCCATCTGTCGCTCATCGAGGCGGTCGCGGCCGGGCTGCCGAATGATGCGCTCGACCTCGTGATCGCCCTCTAGGGGATGATCGTCGGGCTGCTCACGGGCTGGTTTGCGCGCAGGGTCCGCTCGACGGTGTGGGGCGTGGTCGTCGGCTCCGTGGTCGGCCTGCTGTTCGCGTTCCTCGTCGCGGCGATGAACACCGTGAACGGCCAGCATGAGTACCTGGAGATCATGCTTCCCGGCTTCGTCGTCGGTGCCATCATCGGCTTCGTGACGCAGAAGACGGGGAAGCCCGCCCGGACGCAGAACGCGCGCTTGTGACGTTGTTCAGTACGACCGCACGTCGAGTTGCGAAATTCTCTGGAAGTGTCTCGCGTTGCGGGTGACGAGGGGCGCGCCGTCCAGGATCGCGGCCGTGGCGATGAGCAGATCCATCGCGTGCATTGCGGCGCCAATGCGCTCGAGATGCGCGTGCAGGCGCCCGTACTGCGCGGCGAAGCGCTCGTCCGGGTACGCGACGAGCAGCGCGTCGCAGAGGCGGCACAGGCGTTCGTGCTCGCCTGCCGGCGCCGCCGCGTCCATCGCGCCCGCCATGCACTCGCACACCGCGTGAACGCTGACCGCGAGGACTTCATCGCCGGCCAAGCCCTCGAGCAGCGTCGAGGCGGGCCCGAACCGATCGCGACGCCGTTCGCGGAGCAGATCGACAAGGAAGGTCGTGTCGAGATGGATCACAGCGCGGGCGCCCTCGCGGGAGATCGCTTGCGCGAGCGCACGGTCTTGTCGATCGCCGCGAGCGTCCTCTCCGACAGGGAGGTGTCGCGCAACACCGCCCGGAACGCGTCGACGCTCTTTCCCCGCCGGAAGTGTTCCTTGATGACCTGAGAAAACGACTGGCCGGGCTTCTTGTGGCGCGCGAGGGCATCGTAGGCTTCGAGGTCGATGGTGATGGTCTTCACGGCCATGCACTTATCATGCACTTACAACGAAACCGGGTCAAGCTGGCGTCAGATGGGCGCGGTGAAATACGGGCCGGTCATTTGACTGAAATCGGATACTGCGACATCGTACTGGACCGCGTTGATTGCTCCGGTTCCAGCCGGAGCCCCGGTCGACACCTCGTGAACAATCGAGCGACGCCATGGCAACCGTACTGACGGCGCGCGGCAATACCTTCGAACGGGTTGACGAAGCGGCGTGGAAGAACGCGGTGGCCGCGCATGTCACGCACATGCCGCAGCGCCTGGCGTTCATGACGCCGGCGCATCACCGCGTGCGCAACGCCGCCGTGCGCCTGCTGCCCGGCAACGGCGGCCGCCCGCTGTCGGTGCAGCAGCTCGCCGCCGCCGCGCGCGTTCCCGAAAGGGAGGCGCGCGCGATCGCCGCCGAACTGGAGCGCAACCTCTTCTTCGTGGTTCGCGAAGGCGAGGATCACATCTGCTGGGCGTTTCCGGTGACCGTGGCCCCGACACCGCACGAGCTGAGGTTCGGGTCGGGCGAGACGATATTCGGCGCTTGAGCGGAAGACGCATTTGCGACGCCCTTCGTGCAAGGGCGCTTACGCGGCGAGATGGTTCGGGCATCGGTGCGATCCCGGTGCGCGGCCTGTGACACTCGAATCGCCTTCACCGTGGACAGCGATTTTCGCTGGCGAATGGACGAAGGGCCGCCGTCGCCGCTGGTGTTCGAGCCGTCGATCGACTGGACAACCTTCCGGGCCCCCACCATCGTCAACGACTATTGAAAGCGGTGCCTGTTCTTCTGTTCAGAAGAACACGCCCGTCAGTTCCGCAACACGGTCCATCAGCCGGACGGCGAGTACCTGACGTTCGAGCAGGCGGCCTTCTCCGACCGGCTCGCGCAGGCCGCGCTCTTCCCCGTGACCGGATAACTCCTGAAAAGAGGATCCATGGGCTGCTCGCGAAGAGATTTCCTGGCCCGTTCCGCGCTCGGGGTCGTCGCCGCCGGCGCGGCCGCGTGCAAGGGGACCACCGGCAAACCGGCGCAGCCCGGCGGGCCGGCCGCATTGCCGCCCGGCACGCCGCCGGCCTTCGGCACGGCTCCGCCGGTGGGACCTGAAGTCGGCGCCGCCACCATCGCGGAAGCCGGGAAGCTGGTCCAGGTGCAATACACCGCCGCCGAGCGCGCCCTGGCCGCGGGCAACTGGCAACGGGCGATGGCGCCGCTCTACGAGCGGCGCACCGGGCCGCGGAAGGTGGCCATCGAGCCGGCGGTTGCGCCGGCCACCATTTGGAATCCGATGCTGCCAGGCGTCGCCGCGGGGCCGGCGAAGGACCGCTTCGTTCGCAGCGCGGCAGCAGCGCCGCCACTGCCGGCGCGAGACGAGGACATCGCCTTCGCTCCCGTCGCGTGGCTGTCGCGCTGGATCGAGTCACGTGCCCTGACCTCCGACCGGCTGACGCGCATCTACCTGGAGCGTCTCGAACGCTTCGATCCGAAGTTGCGCTGCGCCATCACGATCACGCGCGACCTCGCCCTCGCGCAGGCTCGGCAGGCCGACCAGGAGATCGCCGGCGGCAAGTATCGCGGCCCGCTGCACGGCATCCCCTGGGGCGCGAAAGACCTCGTCGACACCGCGGGCATCGCCACCACCTACGGCGCCGAGCCGTTCAGAAACCGCGTTCCCGCCGCCGACGCTGCCGTCGTCGCGCGGCTGCACGCGGCCGGCGCGGTGCTCGTTGCGAAGCTCAGCATGGGCGCACTCGCGCTCAACGACATCTGGTTTGGCGGCCAGACGATGAATCCATGGTTGCTGGAGGAAGGATCGTCGGGGAGCAGCGCCGGGCCGGGCGCGGCCACCGCAGCCGGGTGCGTCGGCTTCGCGATCGGCAGCGAGACCGGCGGCAGCATCATCGGGCCGTCGATGCGCTGCGGCGTGGCCGGCCTGCGGCCGACGTTCGGCCGCGTGCCGCGCACCGGCGCGATGACGCTCTGCTGGTCGTTGGACAAGCTGGGGCCGATGGCGCGCGGCGTCGAGGACACGCTGCTGGTGCTCGCGGCCGTCACCGGCCCCGATGCCGGCGACCTGTCGTCCGTGCCCTGCAGGTTCGACTTCGACGCCTCGAGAAGCGTGCAAGGGCTGCGCCTCGGGTACTTTCCCCGCTGGATGAACGAGCCGCCCGCCACCGACGTGGACCGGGCCGCGCTCGAGACCGCGAGGCGGCTGGGCATGGCGCCGGTGGAAGTGTCGCTTCCCGACTGGCCCTACAGCTCGCTGAGCCTCGTCTTGTTTGCAGAGGCGGCCGCGGCGTTCGAGGAACTGACGCTTTCCCACGGCGTGGACCAGCTGAAGGTGCAGGTGCCCGACGCGTGGCCCAACACCTTCCGCCAGTCGCGCTTCCTGTCGGCCGTCGATTTCGTCCAGGCCGATCGGCTGCGCCGCAAGGTGGCGCAGGAGATGGCGCGCATATTCCAGACGGTCGATCTGCTGCTGGTGCCGTCGTTGCGCGACGAGATTCTCACGATCACGAATTTCACCGGTCATCCCTCGCTGACATTGCGCGCGGGCTTCGTCGAGGTGGACAGGGCGCGCAGCGACTGGGCGCCCGACCCGGCGCATCCCTTGCCGACGTTCTCGCCGAAGCGGCGCGTGCCGCACGGCGTCACGCTCATCGGCCGCCTGTTCGACGAAGGGACGATCGGCCGCGCGGGCCTGGCGCTCGAGAAGGCATTCGACGTGGCCGGCGAGCGCCCGGCGGGGTTCGACGGGCCGAGCCGATCGTAGGGTGAGGCTTCAGCCCTGTCGGACGCGCGTGGTCGTCTCAACATCCGTCAGCGCATGACCGGCAACGTGACGTACGACGGAAGTGCCTTCGTCCGGTACACGCGCTCGGTGGCCTTCACGTAGTCCGACGGCTTCGCGTGGTAGATGTCGGTGAACTTCTGCGGGTTGCGGTCGAACATCGGGAACCACGAGCTCTGGATCTGCACCATCACGCGGTGGCCCTTCAGGAACGTGTGGTACCGATCGCCCATCGGCACTTCGATGCGCGTGGTCTGGCCCGGCACCATCGGCCGCGGGTTCGAAAAACTCTCCCTGAACTTGCCGCGCAGGATGTCGCCCGCCAGCAGCATCTGGTAGCCGCCCATCCGCACGTTTGAGGGATTCGGCTGGGGATCGGGGGCATTGCCGGGAAAGACGTCGATCAGCTTCACGACCCAGTCCGAGTCGGTGCCGGTCGTCGAGACATGAAGCGTCGTCCCAATCGGGCCGGCGATGGTGAGGTCCTCGGTCAGCGGGTCGGTTTCGTACGAGAGGACGTCGGGTCGGCTCCACGCGAACCGCTGGTCCTCGACGGCGAAGAGTTGTCCCTCGGTGGTCGTCACCTGCGCGGTGTAAGGGACGGGTTTCGCGGGATCGCTGACGTAGGAATCGAAGGCGGCACCGCCGGCGCCGGGCGGTTCGAACGACAGCTTGCCGCCCGCCTGGAGATACAGCTTCCTCGCCGCCGCCCGCGCCGGTGGCCACTCCTCGCAGCGCCGCCACTGGTTCCGCCCCGTCTCGAACGCGAGCGCGCGCGGCAGATCCAGCCGACCCTTGTCCTTCAGGTAGTAATTGAAGAACGGCAGCTCGACCTCCGCTCGATAGTAGGCGCTGGTCTTCGACGCGAACTGGATGGCGCCCAGGTGATCGCCGTCGCCGCGCGCCCACGCGCCGTGCGACCAGGGGCCGACCACCAGCACGGTCCTGTCGGCGTTCTTGTCCTTCAGCACGCGGTGCATCCGGAACGGGCCGTGGAAATCCTCCGCGTCGAACCAGCCGGCGACGATGAGCACCGGGTGCCTGACGCCGCCGAGATCCTTGGGGACGTTGCGCGCCTTCCAGTACGCGTCGTACGTGCCGTGCTGCATGTGGTCGTTCCACGTCGGCACGGTGTCGCCGAAGTACTTGATCGCGTTTGCGGCGGCGCCGAGGTCGAGGAAGAAGCGATACCCGTCCGGCGTGCCGTAGTCGAATCGCGCGGTTCGTTGCTCGGTCGGCGCGCTGCGGGCGCGCGCGTTCGACGACATCCAGGCAAAGCCGTAGGACAGCTGGTACGCGCCGCCCGAGTGGTAATCGTCGCCGAAGAACTGGTCCTGCGGCGGCGCCTGCGGCGACGAGGCCTTCAGCGCCGGGTGGGCGTCGATCATCCCCATCGACGTTTCCCAGCCGTCCCACGAGATGCCCCATTGCCCGACGCGCCCGTTGTTGTTCGGCACGTTCTTCAGCAGCCACTCGATGGTGTCGTAGGTGTCGGTGCTCTCGTTGGGCCGGCCGGATCGATCGAACGGCAGGTGGTGGATGAAGCTGCCCTCCGACCTGAAGCGGCCGCGCGCGTCCTGGTACACGAAGATGTAGCCCTCGCGCGTGAACTCCTCGCCGGGACCGAGCACCGTGCGGTAGGCGTCCGCGCCGTAGGGCGGGATGCCGTAGGCCGTGCGCGTGATCATGATCGGGTAGCGCGCGGACGCGTCGCGCGGGCTGTAGACGATCGTGAAGAGCTTCGTCCCGTCGCGCATCGGGATCATCACTTCCTGCTTCGCGTACTTCGCCTTCACGTCGAGCGGCTCCTGCGCGCGCGGCACGGCCCCAGCTTGCCTCGGCCCCGCGACTCCCGGGACCGCGACGGCGAAAACGACGGGCAGGAGGGCAATCCAGGCAGATCGCGAAGCCGTGGCGGACATCGATACCTCCATGTTCGGCGTGCAAATGCGCGCGGGGAGCGGGGAGCCGCGGACCATCGAATGGTAGGCGCGAGGCAAGCGTCAATCAAGGGCGGGTGGGGCAGGTAGGGCGGGTAGGGCAGGTGGGGCAGGCAGGGCAGGTGGGGCTGCGGCCCGCGTACAATACTCGCCTGTGCCCGTGCCGACCGGGCCACACGCGTGACGGCGCGTCACGCCGAGCGGAATGCCGAGGCCTGTGGAATCAACGACTTACGGCGGGCGCGGCAGTTGCACTTGCGCAGGCGCATGAAACAGCCATCGCTTCTCCTCGTTGTTCTCCTCCTGTTCGGCGCTCCCGCCGTCGCCCTGGCGCAGCACGCGGGCGGGCGCGACCAGAATCCCAACGTCAACTCCCGCTATCTCGTCGAGAACGTTTCGCTCGACGGCATCGACGATTCGGAGGTCGGCAGATCGTTGCGCGCCGACATGCAGAAGCTGGTGGGCCAGAAATACGACCGGGCGGCGGTGAACGATCTGGCCGGACGCCTGCGAAAGGAACTGCGAGGGTACTCCGTCGCGGTGAGGGTCCGGCGCGGAGAGAAGGCGGACCACGTGAAGATCATCTTCGACGTGGAGAGGAACCGGAACGCGCTCTATTTGCGGGCGGCGCCGTTCATCTACCACTCGCAGGAGTCGTTCAGCCTGGACCTGGGTCCCGCCTTCGAGACGCACCACAACTACGTGTCGGTCAGCTACACGACCACGGCCGACGAACTCCTCGAGCGCAACGAAGGCTGGCGCCTGCGCTACGAGCACAGGCGAGTGGGAACGAACATCGTGCAGGTCGGTGTCGAGTACGACTACTTCCACCCCACCTTCAAGGCGCCCACCCTGGCGGCGCTCGCGCTCTCGCCCGGAATTCCCGGCGCGTACCGCGTGCGCGAGAACTTCGCGCCGTCCCTTTCCGTGCTGCCGGTCAACGGCGTGAGACTGACCGCCGGCGTCAGCCTTCAGAATCTCGACTTCGACGTCCCGGCCGCGCCCACCGCGCACGCGTTCGCCTTCACCTTCGACGCGCAGCTGCAACGCAGGATCGTCACGAGCGCCGGCTACCGGCAAGAGATCAACGCCGACTACAGCCTCCGGCGGGCGGCGCCGTCGCTCGAGAGCGATTTCGACTACACCCGCCAGATGGTGGCCGGCGACTACACGCTGTCGAGGCATCGGCATCTTCTCGGCCTCCATGGCAGGCTCGGCACGACCGACGGCGACGCGCCGCTGTTCGAGCGGTTCTCCATCGGCAACAGTTTCCTGCTGCGGGGCTGGGACAAGTTCGACGTCGCGCCCCTCGGAGGCTCGCGCCTCGCGTACGGCTCGCTCGAGTACCGCTATCGGCCATTCCAGATCTTCTGGGACTTCGGCAGCGTCTGGGACGCGAACCAGACGGCCACGGTTCGGCACAGCATCGGGATTGGCCTGGTGGGGAAGAACACCGCCGTGGGCGGTTGGTTTCTCTCGCTGGCATTTCCCGTCCGGCTCAACGACGTCGGACCGGTTGTCATGTTTGGAGTCCGGCGGTGACGCCGCGGATCGGGCTGCATCTGCGCGTGCTCGTGCTCGCGTGCGAGTGGGCGATCGTCGTTGCCGCCGGCGTGCTGCTCGCCCAGCAGTCGAGCCTGACGGTCGAGCGCCAGGGCGACCGCCTGCACCTGTCCGCGCGGAACTTTCACTTCCTCGAGGGCAAGCCACTCGAGCAGCTCAAGAACGGCGCCGCGGTCCCGTACGTGTTCACCGTGACCATGCAGCCGGCGCAGGGAGGCGGCCGCTGGCTTCATCTGCAGGAGCGCTTCGTCGTCAGCTATGACCTCTGGGAGGAGAAGTTCGCCGTCGTCCGGGACGGACAGCCGCGGCAGACCACGTCGCACCTGACGGCCGCGGCGGCCGAAGCCTGGTGCCTCGACAACCTGCTTCCCACCGTGTCCGCGGTGCGGGCCGAAGAAACCTTCGTGGTAAAGTTGGAGTGCTCGGTCGTTCCGGACGAAGAGCCGCAGTCCGGCGAAGGCCTCACGCTTTCGACGTTGATCGACATCTTCAGTCGCAAGGGAGGCGCCGCGCCGCCGCGCTGGGAACTGGTATCGGCGCCGTTGCGTCTCGCCGATCTGAAGGACAGGTCGCGGCACTGAAGTCCCCGTTATCCTGCCATGAGGCTCCGCTGGAAGCTCGTGCTGGTCTTCCTGGCGGCCACACTGCTGCCGCTCGGCGCCATCCTGTGGGTGAGCTCGGCACTGATGGCAAGAAGCCTGGCGTTCGTCGACACGGACGACCTTACGCGGCTTTCCGCCTCGCTCGAGCGAGTCGCACGCGAGTACTACCGGCAAGCGCGCGACGATCTCCGGGCGGACGCCGCGTCTTCACACCTCCAGCCCGAACGCTTCGCCGCCGCCGCGCGATCGACGTGGCCGCCTGCGGTGCAGCAGTTCGCCGACAGCGGCGATGCCGACCGGTTCGTGCTGTCCGAACCCGACGGCGATCGGTTGCACTACCTCGTGCGGCGCGGCGGCGACGTGTGGCGCTTCTCGAGAACCTTCGACGGGGTGCGCATGGGCGACGTGACGCGGCAGTTGCAGCGCGCACGGGCGCGCGCGGGCGATCTGCAGAAGCGCGACCTGCCGCGCGGGTTCACCGTCACCCTCCTCGTGGCGAGTGCCGTCATCTGGTTTCTCTCGCTCGCTGTCGTTGTCTACATGTCCACGCGAATCAGCGCTCCGATCGAGCGCCTGACGGCGGGACTCTCGGAGCTGGCGCTCGGCCGGTTCGAAACCCGGATCGCCGCCGATCGCAACGACGAGGTCGGGCGGGCGATACACGCGTTCAACGAAACGGCGGCCCGCCTGCAGCAGAATCGCAATCGCCTGGTCTATCTCACGCAGGTCGCGAGCTGGCAGATGCTGGCCCGCAAGATGGCGCACGAACTCAAGAACTCGCTGACGCCCATTCGGCTGACCGTCGAGGAAATCCTGGCCCGGCAGCCGGAGCCCGACGCGGCATTCCTGCAGCAGGCGGCGCGCATCGTGGTGGACGAAGTCGAGAGCCTCGAACGGCGCGTGCGCGCGTTTTCGGAGTTCGCCGCCGAACCGGCGAACCACCCCGCCGCGCTCGACGTGAACCTGCTCGTCAACGAGCGCGTGCAGCTTCTTCGCGCGGCCCATCCCGACCTCACCTACCAGATGGAGACCGTCGCCGGTCCGCTCTTCGCATGGGCGGACGCCGACCAGGTGAAAGGCATCCTCACCAACCTCCTGGAGAACGCGGCGGAGGCGGCAGGCGCAGGCGGCGTGGTATTGACCGTCACCGGCGCGCACGAGGGGAACGTCGTCGTCGACGTGCACGATTCGGGGCCGGGGTTGACCGCCGAGGCGCGCAGCATGTTGTTCGAGCCAACCATCTCTTTCAAGAAGCAGGGCATGGGCTTGGGGCTCGCCATTTCACGCAAGAACGCGCTGGTCGCCGGCGGCGACCTGACGGCGATCGACGGTCGCCTGGGCGGCGCCGCATTTCGGCTGATCGTTCCCGGGGTCAGGTCTTGAATCGATGGTTTTTTCACGCCTGGCACCCGCTGCTGCGGGGTCAGGCGTGAAAAAACCATCGATTCAAGACCTGACCCCACGATCGTGAAAGGGCAGGACGATTGAAGAAGATCCTCGTCGTCGACGATGAAGCCAACGTCGGAGCGTCCGTGCGCCTGGTGCTCGAGGGCGCGGGCTACGTGGTGGATACCTGTCGCACGGCGGCCGAGTGCACGCGCCAGGTGGCGCGCTCGCGGGCGGACGCGTATCTGCTCGACGTGCGCCTGCCGGACGGGAACGGCATCGATCTGCTGCCCGTCATCCGTCAAAAGTATCCGCAGGCGCCGATCGTGATGATCTCGGGGCACGCCACGATCGCCGACGCGGTCGCGGCCACGCGCGCCGGCGCCTTCGACTTCCTGGAAAAGCCGCTGGGCCGCGACCGCCTGCTCCTCGTCCTGGCGAACGCGCTCGAGCGCGCGGCGCTGCAGCAGGAGAATGCGCAGCTGCGCGAACTGGTGGGCGACGCGCCGCGCATGATCGGATCGAGCGCCGCGTTCGAACGCGTGTTGATGCAGGCCAATCAGGTGGCGCGCTCGGACGCCCGCGTGCTCCTCAGCGGCGAATCGGGCACCGGCAAGGAACTGCTGGCGGCGCACATGCACCGGCAGAGCCCGTTCGCGTCGGGACCGTTCGTCAAGGTGAACTGCGCCGCCATTCCGATCGATCTGCTCGAGAGCGAGCTGTTCGGACACGAGAAGGGGTCGTTCACGGGCGCCACGTCGAGCCGCCGCGGGAAGTTCGAACTGGCCGACGGCGGGACGATCTTCCTCGACGAGGTGGGCGACCTCCACGAGGCGTCCCAGGCCAAGCTGCTGCGCGTGCTCCAGGAAGGCGAGTTCCAGCGCGTCGGCGGCGAAGAGACGCTGCGTGTGGCCGTTCGCGTCATCTCGGCGACCAACCACGATCTGCCGGCGCTCGTGGAGGCGAAGAAGTTCCGAGAGGATCTGTACTACCGGCTCAGCGTGGTGCCCATTCGCGTGCCGCCGCTGCGTGAACGCCCGGAAGACATCGCCGAGCTCGCCCAGTACTTCCTCGACGAATTCTGCCGTCGCAACAACTTCAAGCCGAAACGCATCGGGGACGACGTCGTGGCGGCGCTGCGCGCCTGGCGGTGGCCGGGCAACATCCGTGAGCTCAGGAACGTGGTGGAGCGGATGGCGATCCTCGCGCCCGACCCGATCGCGTGCGACGCGCTGCCGCTCGAGATTCGCCTGCCGCGCGACGGGGCGCCCGCCTCGACCCTCGAGGAGGCTCGCGCGCAGGCGGAGCGCGAGTTGATCCGCGGAGCGCTCGACCGGGCGGCGTGGAACGTCGCCGCGGCCGCCCGCGCGCTCGGCATCGAGCGGACCCACCTGCACAAGCGCATGCGTGCGCTCGGACTCGACAAGAGC
>Ga0315282_10007687_pt1 | contig 17632 bp, 16 predicted proteins | sample YL17G07_20_MG_FD_203693 | JGI IMG/M metagenome (GOLD analysis project Ga0315282, IMG submission 203693) | Sediment microbial communities from Yellowstone Lake, YNP, Wyoming, USA - YL17G07_20 | ecosystem: Environmental > Aquatic > Freshwater > Lake > Sediment | place: USA: Wyoming | collected... | reverse complement strand
ACGCTTCATCCGGAAGCCTGATATTCTACAATGAAATAATGCCTGACGGCGCGACGTGCAGCAACGGGGAGATACTGAAGAAGACTGGGGCGAACGACTGGGACTGCGCTGCTGATTCGGGGCTGACTACATCATACAACGCAACATACCATACGGACAGCCAGGTGATAGCGGGGAACTATTCAAACTGGGCGAGCACATACAATGCGACCTACCACACGACAAGCAACGTGGTCGCAGGGAACTATTCAAACTGGGCTAACCAGACGGCGAACAACGTCGAGTGCGCGGACTGCGTTGACGCGTCGGACGTAGCGGCGAACGGCGTAGGGTCCAGCGAACTGGCGTCCGGGGCAGTTACTGCTGCTGGAACGGAACTGGATTCGACTGTTGCAGGCGACGGGCTGATACTGAGCAGCGGTGCCCTGACGGTTAACATGTCCGTAGGAGGAGGGATAGTTACAACTTCTGATTCGCTGAGCCTGAACAGGTCGTGCGGAAGCGACCAGCTGCTGAAGTGGAATTCCGGTAGCTCGTATTGGTACTGCGCTGACGACTCAGGATTGGGAAGCGAATCCGACCCGAGATGGCAGGGGAACGTGACGGCGTGCACTTCTAACCAGAAGCTGTATTTCAGCGGAAGCACTCTGGCATGCGTGAATGACCCGGCGAACAGCACCGAAGAAATGCAAGATGCTGCAGGCGCATTGTTCGGAGGGACGGAGACCGGGATAAGCGTGACGTATGACGACGCGAACAACGACGTTGATTTCGTGGTGAGCGAGAGCGACCCGAGGTGGCAGGGCAACTCGACGCTTGTCGTCTATACTTCGGATACCACCAGTTGGGACAAGGACACATCGAATGACCTGACGACCTCGACCTCGTGGGGCGGGGATTTGAGCGGGACCGGAGGTTCGCCTGAGGTCAAGGACAGCAGTCACCTGCATGATGCGGCCAACATAAGCGCAGGCAATCTTGCTGTTGCGAGGATGCCGACCGGAGGGAGCTGGTCGTTGTCAAGCGATTTGAATTTTGATTCGAACACGCTGGTTGTAAGCTATGACGACGACAGGGTCGGCATCGGGACGACATCGCCGTCGAACAAGCTCGATGTGGCTGGCGACATCAACGCTTCATCCGGAAGCCTGATATTCTACAATGAAATAATGCCTGACGGCGCGACGTGCAGCAACGGGGAGATACTGAAGAAGACTGGGGCGAACGACTGGGACTGCGCTGCTGATTCGGGGCTGACCACATCTTACAACGCGACCTACCACACGACAAGCTTAGTTGTGGCAGGGAACTATTCAAATTGGGCTAACCAGACTGCGAATGACGTCCAGTGCGCGGACTGCGTGGGGGCCGGGGACATAGATTCGTCAAGCCTCGCGTCGGAATGCTCGACCATAACGGGCGCAGCAGACCTCTGCGACGGCGTTGACAACACGTGTTCGACTGCGGCATGCACCGTAGGCAACGACGACACCTTGACCAGCCCGACTGTTGGAGGAAATCTTGACATGGGGAACTATCTGGTACAGAACATCGGCAACGCAAATACAGACTTCACCTCGGGAGGCGGGCTGAACCTTAACGGGAACCTGGGCATAACAGGAACGGGAACCAACACGATTGCCGGCCACTCGAACTTCGACGGCAACACCCTGTTCGTGAACGCGACGACGCATTACGTCGGCATCGGGACGGCGGCGCCGGGGTATTTACTCCATCTTAGCTCTGTATCAGGCACCGATCTAGCGTTGACGGCAACAACGGGCACTGCGCGTACCTACCGAATCATGACCGACGAGGGCCACTCACTCAACATCTATGACCAGACGGCCGGGGCGTACCGCCTAGTCATTACATCGGCTGGCAACGTCGGCATCGGGACGACCACGGCGAACGAAAGATTGAATGTCTCCGGGAACGTGACGATAAGCGACACCATAAAGTCATCGACTGGAAATGTAGTGATACAGTTGGGCTAAGCTAGTTGGGTTAAGCTGGATTGAGGGGAGTCGCTCCCTAGGCTCCATCCCCTCCTTTCTTTTTTCTTTTGCTTTCTATTGTTTGCTTTGTTTGCTTTGACTTTTTCAGCGAGCCGGCAGGGAAACCCCTCACGGAAATTCCGTCAGAATCCGCTAGGGAAATGACCGTACAACTTCCACTGAACCGTAGTCTATCGGCCCATATCATTTCCGGTTTCCGGTCGATTAGTTGTATTCAGAATTGGGTTGGTTTTCTTTCCAAGGCGGTTGGGAATCCCGCAATTTTCTTCATATTGCCTTAAGTATTTCCAGCGCCTTTCCGAGAAATTTTTCCGCGCTTTCCATGACATCCGGGGCACCGTCCCGGGAAAATTTAAGGCCGTAGTCCGCTTCTTCCCTCAGATACATCCTGCCCTCGAAGCCGCGGACAACATCGCGCTCAAGGCTGCCTGAATACAATTCCCTTAACGCCACCAGCAGCGCGTAATGGCTTTTTCCCTGTATCCTTTGTTATAAACGAGTGCCCTCGCGCTATGAAACATCTAGTAATATCCCTGAATGGTGGCCCATTTTAATTTCCCCCTGCCGAGCGATTCTCTCGCGTCTTCCAAGTCGGATTTTGCAGCCTCTATTTCCTTCAGGGTAAGCTTTTCGTCGGTCCTTATCCTCATCAGCTTGCGTTTTGATAGAAGTTCGCTGAAATCGAAGCTCATTCCCTCTCCCATAAAACTATCCCCCTGTCAATCCTCTCGTAAAATGGCTTGTCTTCCTTTTTCAGTTTTATGTATTCGTTCGAATCCAAAATGACCGGTGAAATTTTTCCTTTGATTTTTTTATTGAAATTGCCTATCATTTCCATGACGGGCTCCTTTTCATCGGCGATGACGAGGATGTCGATGTCGCTATCTTCGACGTCGGTGCCCTCTGCGCAGCTTCCGAAAAGAACAACCTTTCTGCTGATTTTTTTCATGTCGTCCGCAAGCTCTTTTATTTTCCACGTATTGTAGAAAATTTTGAGCTGCCTGACTGCGGCATTTTTCATGTTAATTCTGTAAAAAACCATTCTGCCACTTTCTTCTCTTATAAGAAAATCCAATCCGGATAGTTTTCTCAGTATCTTATTTGCCGAGCCTTTGCTTACTGCGCATCTCCTCATGACTTCCCTTTCATGAAACTCCTCCGCGGAATTGTCAAAAAAAAGCTCAAGCACCTTCAATGTAGTTGGCGTGATAAAGTCCAATTTTTTGAGCATATACTCATTTTTTTATACTTTGGATATAAATAGTTTTTGTAATCTTAGACCTAGGGAACGCGTATTTCTGCGGTGGAAAACGCCAGATTCGAGGGTCTTGGATTTTGGATTTTGAGGATAAGTTTTTATATTTCCCATTCATTCTTATTTCATGGCTTCTAAAAAGCCTGCGAAAAAGGACATTGCCTACATAACCATAATCGTCGTGCTGGCATTCGTATTGGTCGTAACGGTGATGCAGAATACCATCACGACCGGCTCGCAGAAGCAGGTTCTCGACAGCGTGGAAGGCGTCTACAAGCTCATGACCGAGAGCGATACGGAAGTCCTGTCCGTTAAGGACGAGGGTGATTTGTACAGGATAATGCTCAGACTAAAACTCGCTGGCGGCGACGTGCTTAAGGAAGTATATGCGACGAAAGACGGCAGGTTCTTCTCGGAATCAGGCAACATCATGGAAATCTCGGCTTTCACGGAAAGACTCGGCAAGGAAAAGAAATTTGCCGAATGCCTCGCTGACAAAAAATTCCTCGTTCTCGGCCAGAAGAACGAGCCCAACACCTTCCAGCAGCTCCTCATAATAGGGAACTTCGCCAACAAGGTCTACGTGGACTGCTCTGGAGCGAACCTGCAGGCGTGCCAGCAGATAGGCATCACCGAGATACCGACCATCCTGTACAACAGGATGAATTACACCGGAGTGAAGACCCTGGACTGGATAGAAAGCCTGACAGGATGCAAGTACTGATTTCTTTTATGTATTTTTGGGATGTTTTGGCGATTCCGGCATTTGGGAAAATTATATATGCTGGCTGGGCCAAATAATTAATGTTAGTCGTTGATGTTCAACATCAATGTCATTCGGGGTCGGGGATAGGCATCGAAAACTTGATATTCGAAGTTCTGAGAAAGGCGGACACGTCGCTTACGATAAGCGAGGTAGCCCGAAAAATCAGCGCCCATCGCACGACTACCTCGAAATACCTTGCAGTCATGGAAGCCAAAGGCATGATTAGCTGCAGGAACGTAGGCAAGGCGAAGCTCTATTACGTGGGGAACGGGCAAGTAAAGGTTAAAATGGTGTAAGCACGATGAAAAGCTCTTACGGCACAAAGCTGTTCGCGGCATACGCTTTAGCATTCGTAATTCTTGCAACAGCGTATGCCGTTTCCGCCGCCGGCAATTTCAGCTGCAGCATAACAGCCAGCGGGAGCTGTTCATACACGAAGGTCCTGTATCTGGAGAATGATACTGGAGGGTACATGAACGCGCACGCGCAGAACGTTACTCCCGGGACGTATCCCTACGCAATATGCTGCGACTCGAATTCGTCCATCGCTCTGGCCTGCGGGGAAGGAACGTTATTCAAACTTAATGCCACCACCAATTCGCATGTCCAGCGTGGCGATTACACAGGACCCGGAATCGTCTACGGAGTGAACGCGTGCATGACGGCGGCGCCGGGATATACGAACTGCACGTACGTCGATGACGCATGCCCTGCGGACAGGGAGTGCTTTGCTTCCATGGCAAGCTCGAACGCTTCTGTCTCGAATGACACCGATGCGCATGTGGGACCATGCACCGAATACAGGAAGAAGGCATGCTGCAAGGTTATGAACGATGTTATTGTTGCTATTATTGCATATGTAAGTCCTACGCCCAATCCTGGCTCCCGCACCATCGCCAACAGCGTGACCATAAACGTAACGGTTGCAACGGACCCCGGAGTGAATGCGAACACGTGCATACTCGAATGGACGATTGGTGCAGGCTCGCCGCAAAACGAGACCATGACCATGCGCGGCTCGGGAAGCAACGTGACATGCGACTCGGTAAAGGTGACGGATGACGGCACTGATTACACGTTCAAGGTCTACGCGAACGATTCTTCTGGAACGATGGGCAACGAAAGTTCGCGAAGTTTCAGGGAAAATGCTTTACCAGCAAAAGTGTCGCTTTCATCGCCTGCAGACGGGTCTAATACGACGGACCGTACGCCAACGTTTAGCTGGTCGGCTCCGAACGACGCGGACGGCGACACGCCGCTGAACTACACGATAAACATAACGTGCTTCCCAAGCTGTTCTGACGACAACTGGCTCGTCACGGACATAATGACGATGTCCTACACGCCCGCGCTCGAGCTGAAATATTTCGGCGATGACAATTACCATTACAACTGGTCTGTAAGGGCCGGCGATACGTATGAATACGGTCAGTGGAGCGACAAGTGGAACCTCACCATATTCACCAACGTCACTATGGAGATGCTCAACTCCCTTGTCGATTTCGGGGCGAACAGGATACCCGGATATGCGGACAACACCAGTGACGGTAGCCCCCAGCCCTTCGCCATACGAAACACAGGCAACTGCATGATGGACGTGAACATATCTTCAACCAAGCTTCTGTGGGACTCGGCTTCCAGCCCTTCGAGCTATTTCAGATACAAGGCCGATTCGTATCCCGGCGAGGGAGGCTCATTCAACTATAGCGGCTCGCAGACAAGCTGGGCGAATGTGCCGGTCTCCGACAGTCTGCTGCTCGACAACCTGAATTACACGTCAGGGAACAGCTCTTTCGAGGCCGACCTTTCCATACAGGTTCCGGGCGACGAGCCTCCGGGAGCCAAAAACTCCACCATAATATTCACGGGATCTTATGCGAAATGATAAGACGAAAATCAGCGTAATGGCGGCGAATTTGATAGTCATAGCGCTGCTATCGCTCCTGCTCGTTAATCTCGTGACCATACCGCTGGCTTCGCCAGAAAACAAAATCCATACGATTGACAGGAGCCCTGAGTTCTCTTGGGGAGGCATGCAGGGCGAATACGTGTTCTTCCTGGACGATAGCCCGAAATTCTCGTCCCCGCTCAAAGAAAATGTCACGGGCAACTCGTACAGCCTTCCGGGCAAACTGGAATTCGGGACGTATTACTGGAAAGTCGAATCAGGACCGTTCTCAAGCGGAACCGGGAGGGTGACGATAGACTCGAGCGTCGTCGTCGCAAGAAGCGGAAAATTCGTAAGGAACGAAGGCAACACGAATCTTATGTTCCACAGCATAACGGGATTCTTCGTACTGGGCGTGAACCAAACGGAAGAAATAGATGAGGGAGAAAATGTCAAAGCAGAACAGTTTTAACGGAATTGCATTGCTGCTGGCGGCTTTGGTTATGCTCAGCCTTATGGCTGCGGATGTCAAGGCGATAGGGGTGACGCCCGGCAGGACGACGGTTGATTTCGAGCCGGGCCTCGATAAAGAAGTGACTTTCACAATCATAAACAACGAGCACAAGGAATTCAACGCATTCGTGTATGCGGAAGACGAGCTGAAGGATGCGATAACGTCCGACAAAAACATAATCGAATTCAGGGAAACGGACGAGTCAAAACCGTTCACCTACAGGTTCAAGCTGCCGGAAAAAATAGAAAAGCCCGGAGACCACTGGGCCAAAATAGTCGTCATGGAAATGCCGCCTGGCGAGAGGGCGCAGGAAGGCCAGGTCGTGCTCGCCACGACCGCTGTCGTCCACCAGCTGAGGGTAAAAGTTCCTTACCCGGGAAAATATGCGGACCTTGACCTTGTCGTCCAGGACGCTGAACCGAACGGGACCGCGACTTTCTTCGTCAAGATTTTCAACCTGGGCACGGAGAACATATACAACGCCTATGCGACAATCGACATTCTCGGTCCGACCAGCGAGAAGATAGACACGATTGAAAGCGAACCCGTGGCGGTGGATTCCAAAAAAACAGGAGAAATTGTTATCCCATGGCAGGCGAACGTCAATCCCGGAGTTTACCATGCTGTGGCGACGGTTAACTACGACGGGGAGATAGGAAAGGTTGAAAAGAACTTCGGTGTCGGCGCGATGAGGCTCGAGGTCCTCGACGTGAATGTGAAGAACTTCGTTCTCGGGGGCATAGCGAAATTCGAAGTAAATGTCGAGAACAAGTGGAACCAGAAAATAGACAACGTTTTCTCCGAGATTGTCATCAACAACCAGAAAGGCGATACTGTCGCGAGCTTCAAATCCGCGTCTCTCGATGTCGAGCCGTTGCAGAGGGCGACTCTTTACTCCTACTGGGACACGCAGGGCGTTGAGAAAGGGGCGTATGACGCGAAGCTCATCCTGCATTACGCGGACAAGACAGAAGAAAAGATTCTGAAGACGTATGTCGAGCTGGAGAGCATCCAGACGGAAATAGTGGGCCTTACCGCGAGGGCGATAAGCTCGAAAGGAGGGCCAGGGCCCGGAGCGGACATTCTCGTTCCCCTTGTCCTTGTTCTGATAATGATAAACATAGGCTGGTTCTTCTATTTCAGAAGAAGGAAAAAATAGCGCCTGGCTCAAACTTCTATTTCCTGCGTCGTGCTTGAAATTACATAATTGCCGTAGCCGACTTCGACGGTCAGGTTGTGCGTTCCGGGCGCTACGTCCGCGCCAATGCCGAACTCCGAGATGTCCACAGCGTATCCGTAGGGGCCAGTATACCCTGTTCCATTGTATCCTATCTCGGATATTTCACCGTAAACTATATCGTGTCTGCCCCCGGCTTTGTTCACGAATTCTTTGAAATTCATTGAGGATGAACGGTTGTCGAGATAAACAGTAACCAGCGAATTCTCAGGAATGAGGCCGCCCTTCCTTATGAAAATGCTGACGTTCGCGGAAACCGTGTTTTTAGTTTCCGAAGGCTTGCCGACCATGAATCCTGTTATCTGCGGATTGAACAGGACTGTCACTACGATGAAAATGCTTATCAACGGGAGAACGTAAATCCTTCTGTCCATTAATTTGATTTTGTCGCGAATCTTTAAATTGCATTCTGTTTTTATTGGGGCCGGACCAATTATAAAATATGTCCTGGAAAGCCGGAATTCTGGCAGCTGCGTTTTTCCTGATGGTTTTCGCATTCTCTGCAAACAACGCAGCAGCAGTAGACCTTACTAACTGTTCCATCCTTTCCACGCCAGGCGGTTTTTACAACCTCACCCAGGACATAAACAACAGTTCGAATACGACATGCATGAACGTGACAGCGGATAACGTTACGCTGGATTGCGGAGGGCGAATGATAGACGGGACGGACGCAGGAAGCTCGTACGGCATATACATGAAGAACAGGAAGAACATCACCATAAGGAACTGCAGCATGAATGACTGGTATGATGGAATATACATGAATCTGACTTACAACAGCACGACCTCCTACAACAACCTCACGAGCAGTACAATTGATTTTGAACTGACTAATTCGAACTACAACAACATAACTGACAATTATGCAGAAAGCATTTCAGGCACCAGCATCTATATCGTCAATTCATCATATAATTACATCGGATACACCAGACTGAAAAGCAATAATGTGGACATATCTCTGGAGTCATCCTCAAAAAACAACACATTCTACATGGATTATATTGAAAATACAGGAACCTATGGAATCTACATTTTCCAGTCTTATGATAACCTGTTCCTGGATTCCGTAATAAACGCCACATCTACAAACGTCTACCATTTCGCGTCGACTAGTAGCATGTTTCTCAACGTGAGCCTTGACAAAACGAAAATCACGGTTGATGCCGGGAGTGTTTATGTGAAATGGTATCTGGATACCATTGTCCTGTCGCAGGACGGCTCGCCCCTGGACCAGGCAAACGTGAATATAAAAGACGCCTATAACGCCACGCTGTTCTCAGGGCAGACCAACGCTTCCGGTTATATACAAAGGCAGAACACAACGGAATTCCTCCAGAATACCACTGGAAAATTCTACTACAGCAACTACACCATAAATGCAACGAAATCCGGTTACGTGCCAAACCAGACTTCCGTAAACCTGACGACGAATACGCTCGCGACCGTCAGGCTTTACACCATCCTCCTGCCTTACGTACAGGTGAAAACCTACGACCTTGGCCTTTCGGAGTCGGACAAATTCAGGCAGGGAAGAACAGTAAGGATAAGGGCCGAAGTGAATTATACCTCTGGAAGCGGATACATAATGAATTCCACTGTTCTGATAAAGAACAATGCCGGTTCGACCGTTGTGAACAACGCGCCGATGACGAACTTGTCGAATATAACCAACGGATATATTTATGAATATAATTATACCTTGCCGACCAATGGAGAGGGTTTGTGGACGATAAACGTCACGTCGACAAGCTATTACGATTCAAAAGGCTACGACACGAAGAAGATTGCCGTGACTTCACTTACCATACAGGTAAAACTCGTGCTCAACAGCACGTCAGACAACATATACATCCCTTCGCTAGGTTTGGGCGAGAGAACATTTTCACAGCTTTCGACGGCGACGTATGCATCGCCTGACCATTATTACATAGCGTCCTACAATAACGATATTTTGAAATCAGTCATTGCCTCCGGGAGAAACCCGCTATCCATTCTAACGGACAAGGGTTCGTCTACCTATGGAATCGGGACTGAACAGAGATATGCCGGCTCAATGGTTTTTATCGTGTTCTCGAAGGGCAACTGGAGAGCGGTGAACAGCAAAATGGGCATCATCGAAAACGGGGAATTCCTTGCGTCGCCAGAACCATCCTTCGCGTACGGACTGGGAAACGAGTATCCGCTGAAGATTGTCCTCAAATATGACAACATAGACATAAACAGGACCTCTATCATATGGAGAGGATACAACCGGCTCAAGGTGGAAAAGACCGGGAGTTCGGGGGGGAAGGCTATCGTTGACGTGGGAAGGATTTAAACCTGTGTTTAAACATTAGAATTTTTTAATAAAAAAAGTTCACGACTTTGGAGTCATCGGGGTTAGTAACTACCGATCTAAATTAAAATCGAAAACAAAGTACAGTAATGTTTTAAATACTTTGAACGGCAAATAATTAATATCGAGGGTCAGAGGTGCGCTATGGCTAAAACCAATAATATGGTCTTGGTTTTGAGTATTATTTTATTGATGATTTCGGTGATAGGGACCTTTGTGATGATCGAGAAAATAAGCTTAAACGTTCCCGGCGAAGGTCATAAATCGGTTCAGCAGGGAATAGTAGGGCTTACCATACTGCCGACGCTAGAGGGGGATTCGGCAACCGGAAGGATAGGCGTTGCCATACTCCCCAGTACAACCCCTTAGACGGGGAATAAGTAGATGGCAAGTATAAGCGAAAGACGCATACTTAGCATGTTTCATACAGGACGTATGCGCCAATCAATTAATGATAAAAAAGTATAATAAAATTGTATAATGAGGGAGGAACATGGTGAATGTATCAAATAACATAATAGCGACTTTGCTTATAGCGGCGATAGCTATATCCGGTTTTGGCCTGGTCACAATAGCCAATCTCGGAAGAATAGCAGTAACCGGAGGGGTGACAGGAACAGGTGCGGCCAACGTTACGATAACGGGCGCAGTGGCAATAGAGATGGTCAGGAATTTCACGTACTTCAACACCAGCACATTGAACGGGGCACAAAGGATAATATCGACGCAGGATGACAACTACGGGACCTTCAGCGACGGCGGAGAGGGCAACGACACCACTACCGTCTATGGAACGTGCGACGGCACGGAACCGTTATGCGCATTCCCGTTCATCGTGAGGAACATCGGCAATGTCAACGTGTCTATAAACATATCCTCAGCGGATGAAGCATCAACGTGGATAAGAACAGGAGCAGCATCACAGGTCAGGGGCAAGAACAACGAGGCAAACGCATGCGGAGCGGATTTCAGCGGACTGGCAGGCTTCGGAGAAGGTACGTGGGCAAACCTGAACACATCTGCAACCAGTGAAACTGTTGTGTGCTCGGACCTGGACTACCGTGATTCGCCAAACGTGGATGAACTGAGAATACACTTCAGGCTTACCATACCCAGCGATACGATAGGAAGCAAGCAGGACGTAGTAACAGTGGGTGCTATAGACTCGTCGTGTTAAAGTAAGCGAACCGGTGTTTTACCCATGAAAAAAGCAGTCGTATTAGCCACCCTTTTTATTTTTTATTATATTTTTTCCACACATTCTGCGTCAGCGTTAAGCATATCGCCCGGCAGAATCGAGATGGACTTCGTGCCCGGCTACGAAAACGATTTCAGCGGATCCGTGACCAGCAACGGAGAAGAAGACATTGAGATGTACGTAGACGGCGAACTGAAGGATTACATCACGCTGCTGACGCCGGACAGGATTGCCATCCATCCTGACCAGCCGTTTGTTTACAGGTTCAGTATCAAGCTGCCTGAAAAATTTGACGTGCCGGGCAGGCACGTGGGTTATATCTGGGCAATGCAGCATGTCGAACCTCAGGCAGGGGTCACTATCGCGAGGGTCAAGGTCGGGGCGACCATCCGGGTCAACGTCCCGTATCCCGGGAAATATGCTGAAATAGCGTTCAACATAAAGAACCCGAAGGTAAATGACACGATAATCTTCGAAGTGCCTGTCACCAATCTTGGCAAAGAGAACATAACGAAGGCGAAGGCCGAGATAGAAATCCTAGACCTGAACAACCAAACCGTCGTCATCCTGCAGACGGAAGACAAACCCATAGAAACGACCAAGACCGAAACCCTCGTGGCGACATGGTTCTCCAATGTCGACCCTGGACTTTACAAGGCAAAGGTAAAGGTTTCGTATGACGGCGAAACCGCCTCGCTGGAAAGGGATTTCAACATCGGTGCGCCGCTGATAAAGATAATCAACGTGACCGCAGAGCCCATCGTGAACGGGACAATAGGAAAGATATTAACGCAGGTAAGGAGCTACTGGAACGAGGAAATTAAAAACGTATATGTCGAGATATTCATCAATAAAGGGCGACAGGGCGTGGTGGCCTACCATAAAAGCGAGAGCTTCACGGTCGGCGCTTTCAGTACGCCAACCGTAACGAATTTCTGGGACACTACCGAAGGCGCGGAACCGGGCAATTACAGCGGCATTGCGGTCGTGAATTACCTGGAGATTAACGACACGAAAGAATTCAACATAGAGGTCGTAACGAAACCGGGGTTTGTTATCGGAAACGAAATCATGATAATAATCGCCGTTGCTGTCACAGCAATCGTTGTTTTAGCAGCAGTTGCGCTGCACAGGAGAAAAAGGGAAAAATTCAAACAAAAGAAGCTCATGTAAACAATTTAACTTTTCTTCCCCAATCTTAAATTAATTATTATGAAAGAGATTTCAAACAACGTCATCGCCATACTGATAGCGGTATTTCTTCTGATGGCGCTTCTCGAGGTCTCGGTATATTACGTGAGATACAACGAGATAACGTTAAAAGCGACGGCTGTCGGATTCGTCGGCATGTGCATAGACAACAATCCCATCATAATACCTGTACCACATCAGACGGCGTATGTTAATGAATTATATACCTACGACGTGAACACGACCGTCCCCAACGATGTCAACGTGACTTTTTACGACAATACGAACCTTTTCAACATAAACAACGAAACGGGCGTGATTTCGTTCGTGCCGGACGAAGGCGATATAGGTGATTATTATATAAACATATCCGTCATTTCGAACTGCGGCCTCATGACCGACACGGAAATAATAAATTTTACGGTCGCCGAAAGGAACAGGCCTCCGTCGCTTGTCCACATACCGGACCATGCCATCAACCAGAGCGACCTTTTCATTTACGATGTAAACGCGACCGACCCGGACAATGACACGTTGTTCTTCGGCGACAACACGACCATGTTCCAGATAAATTCGCAGACAGGCCTGATATACTTCGTGCCCGGGCAGGAAGACGTTGGAAACAATTCTGTATTGATATGGGTCATAGACGGCAAAGGAGGGATAGACTGGCAGGTCGTGAATTTCGAGGTAATAGACGTCAACGATGCGCCTGTCCTGCAACACATAGGTGCGCAGACAGCGATAATAAACGAAACCTACACGTATGACGTCAACGCGACTGATGTTGACGTGAAGCCGGAATGGAACAATCTCACGTTCTACGACAACGCGACGTTCTTAAACATGAGCCACAAAACAGGGCTTATCCAGTTCTTTGTAAACGGCAGTCTTAACGGCACGTATTCCATAAACATCACGGTGAGCGACGGGAATCTTTCTGATACGGAGATAGTGAGCTTTTCGGTGGTTGCCATAAACCACCCGCCCAACATAACGTCATGGTATCCGGAGAATTACACGGTCGAGATGAACGAGGGAGAAAGCGAATATTTCAACATAACGAAATTCGATCTCGACGGGACCATCCCTTCTAGTCAATGGTATCTTGACGGACGTGAGCTCACCGGCCAAACTGAAGATGAATATATTTATTATGCAAGCTTCACTTCGGCAGGAACGCATAACATAACTGTCGTTATCTCCGATGGCCAGCTGACGGATTCGCACGAGTGGGTATTGACTGTCAAAGAAGTGTACCAACCGCCTGCCGGCGGCATACCGCCTTCTGGCGAAGCCAAACCTCCACCGTGCATAGAAAACTGGAGATGCTCCGAGTGGTCGGTATGCCCGGTTTACGAGCTGCAGACAAGGACATGCCGGGACCTGAACAATTGCGGAACGACCGACAAGAAGCCGGAAGAAAGCAGGAAATGCACATATACTCCACAGCCCAGCTGCAACGATGGCATAACGAATTGCCACGACGGCGGATGCGAGATATGGATAGACTGCGGCGGCCCTTGTCCTCAATGCGCGACGTGCAGCGACAGGATAAAGAACTGCCACAAAATATCGAAACTCAATATTATGTGTGAGGAAGCGATAGATTGCGGCGGCCCGTGCCCGCCATGCGGCCTCGAGCCTGTTCCGCCGGTATGCGGGAATTACGTATGCGAAAGCGGCGAACTTTTCTCATGCGCACAGGACTGCGGGCTGTTTTTCTTCGAGTTCATCATGATTGTCATAATACTAGGAGCGATATCCGTATCGGCTTACAAGGCATATGAATTCGCGGGCGCGTTCTACAGGAAGAACATCAGACCGCTTCCCTACACCAACATGGAGCTTCTTGGCGCCTCGACGCTGAGAAAGATTCATCTCGTCCAGCTCGAAATGGGCAAGAAGCCTGTCCGGACCATAGTATCCGAATTCTCCTTCGTGATGAGAGATTTCTTCGAAAAGGCATTCGAGATACGCAAGAAATTCACTTACATAGAACTGAGCGAGGTCGCGAGGAAGAGGAAAATCGACAAACCGCTTGCCAACAGGATAGACGATTTCGCGATAAAGATGACAGAGATAGAATACAGGACAGCAGAGCCGTCCATAACAGAGCTTTCGCTGGCGATAAAAGCCGCGATACAGATAGTCGAGAGGCTTGCCGGCATAAGGCTGCACGATTCGCTCGAAAAGAAAGCCGAAGACGAACTCATGAAAATAGAGCCTGAAGAAGAGAAGATAAAACTGTCCGAAACGCCTGAAAAAGTGACGAAATACGTTCTAACCGACAATGACAAGGCAGGCATGGAAACGCTGAAAAATCTCATAGCGGAAGGCGAAAAAGCAGCAGGCGAAAAAAGAACGGATGATGCCGAAAAAATTTATTCCAGGATAAGGGAAATTTACGACGGCATAAACCCGGAAGTAAAGAAAGAGCTTTACAACGAAACCGTGCGCATAATAAAACTCTACAATAATCTTATGAAAAATGCGGAATGATTTTTCTAATTTTTCAATGATGCAGAGCTGAAAATAAATCAGGGGAGTGTCCTGTATTTGGTGTTCATCAGCCCCCATTCAGCAAAGAGCAGAACAAGCCCTGCCATAAGGAAGATGACCGACAAATTCAGGGAAAGTTTCTTGGTTACTGAAACAGCGATTTCCCTGTATATCGCCGATAATTCGCTTTCATTCTTTGCCTCGTAATATTTGCCGTTGGTTTCGTTGGATATTTTCTTCAGCGTTTCGGGATCAAGCTTCGAGAGGAAAGAAAGGTTCATCTCAGGGAATCCTCCTCCGTTCTCGGTGCCTATGCCTATGGCGTAAACAGCCACGTGGTTTTCATTCGCGTACTTTATGGCTTCGTTGACGCTGGGCCCCACGTTGCTCTGGCCGTCGGTCAGGAGTATCGCGACTTTCGCCCTGTCAGGATTCTGCAGAAGGTTCACGGAGGATATTATGGCGGAGCCTATCGCAGTCCCTCCCGCGAGCTCGACGGAGATGTTGTCTATGGCCTTTTTTACGGAAGCCACGTCATTGGTAGGTCTCTGCTTTATGTATTCGACGCCGGCAAAGGAAATGACACCGATGCTGGTTTTGCCTGTAATGGAATCTGCGAAAACCGTGGCCGATCTCTTCGCCGCTTCCAGCCTGTTGGGCTGGAAATCGCTTGCCAGCATGCTGCCCGACGAATCTATGGCCAGCACGAAATCCGTATCTGCAGTTTTGCCTTCATACCAGATGACGGCGCCTGAAACAGCCAGTATGAGAAGGAGAAGCGTTGCCAGCCTTATCGCAAGCATGGAATAATTCTTTGAAAAAATCCTCTCCCCTGTCACGTATTCTATGGCAGGGAAATTGGCGAATTTTAACGCCCTCTTCCTGCTGAACCTCAGGCTCACGAAATGGGCAAAAATCATGAGAGGTATCGCAATCAGAAACCACAGATAAACAGGATTGGTGAAGGCTATCTCCATTTGCTCTTCCCCCTCTTGACAAATAATTCGGCAACATCCTTTACAAAAGGCCGGGCAGTTGAAAGTTTGACAAGGTCAAGATTGTTTTCAATGAATGTTTTCTTGATGGTTTCTTCCTCCCTCTGCACATGGTTCATGTAATCCGTGCCTATTTTTTTCGGCGTTATTACAAGCTCCTCGTTCGAAAAGGGGTCGCTCACGACGAACTGGCCGACATCTTCATCAGGCATGACTTCGTCCCTAGGATCGCGTATCATGACGCCAATGACATCGAATTTGACTGAAGCCATTCTGAGAACGTGCTCCCAATCCCCTTTCATGCCTATGAAATCGGATATTATTATCATCAATCCCCTTTCCTTCGACGTTTTCATCACGAATTCTACTGCTTTCGTTATATCCCTTCCGCCTCCGTAAAATTCTGCGTTTACAAGAGAACTAAGCATGATGTAAAAGTTCTTCTTTCCCATCTTGGGAGGAATCATCCTGACTATCTTGTCGTTGAACATGATCAGTCCTGCCTTGTCCCCGGCCTCTATGATAAAATACATGAACGCAGCGGCGACTTCGGCGGCATATTCGAGTTTCAATTTCTCAGTGGAGCCGAATATCATTGATGAAGAAGTGTCGAGAAGAATGTAAACGTCAAGATTCCTTTCCTCCCTGAACAACTTTATGAGCAGGTCATTCGCCCGTATGCTCGCCTTCCAGTCAATCCTGCTGGCATCGTCGCCTTGCGCGTAAACCCTGTAATCCTCGAACTCCAGACCTTTTCCCTTGTAAACGCTCCTGTATTTGCTGGTTATCTGCGTGTTCACCAGCATTTTTATTATGATGTCCATCTGCTTGATAAGGGCGACTACATCGACTCTCAGCCTTTTGGCTCCTGCCATGAATTATATTTGGTCCGAGTTAATTAAAAATAACCTTGGAGCGATTCTAAAAATTGGACAAGAAGCTTAGGGAATCGGCACTTTTTCCAGTATTTCCTTGACTATGTCATCCGTCTTTACACCTTCAGCCATTCCCTCGTAGTTGAGGATTATCCTGTGGCGCAGGATTGGGTGGGCGATTTCCTTCACGAAATCCGGTATGACAAAATTCTTCCCGTGGATGAGCGCGTTCGCCTTCGCCGCTATGAACAGGCCGATGGACGCCCTTGGAGACGAACCTATTTCTATGTATTTTCCGAGTTTGAGGTTGTATTTTTTCGGCCTCCTTGTCGCATCGACTATGGTAACGCAGTATTTCTCGACCTTCTGGCTCATGTATATTTTCTTGACATCCTCCTGCATGCCTATTATGTCCTGCGGCGTTATCGCGGCCTTTACCCCGAAATCGTCGAATTTGTAGAGGTTTATGTTCTTTCTCAGGATTTTTATTTCCTCATCACTCGTCGGGTAATTCATGTAAACTTTAAGCAGGAATCTGTCTATCTGGGCTTCGGGCAGCGAATACGTGCCGGCGGATTCTATGGGGTTCTGAGTTGCCATTACGAAAAACGGGCTCGGAAGAATGAAGGTCTCTTTTCCTATGGTGACCTGCCTTTCTCCCATCGCCTCAAGAAGCGCGGACTGTGTTTTTGGCGGCGCACGGTTTATCTCGTCCGCCAGGATAAAATTAGCGAACACCGGACCTTTAACGACGTAGAATCCCTTTTCCTTCGTGTAGGCGGTTATGCCGGTTATATCCGTGGGAAGCAGGTCAACGGTGAACTGTATCCTCTTGAAATCGCAGCCCGTCGC
>Ga0315282_10007686_pt1 | contig 17632 bp, 18 predicted proteins | sample YL17G07_20_MG_FD_203693 | JGI IMG/M metagenome (GOLD analysis project Ga0315282, IMG submission 203693) | Sediment microbial communities from Yellowstone Lake, YNP, Wyoming, USA - YL17G07_20 | ecosystem: Environmental > Aquatic > Freshwater > Lake > Sediment | place: USA: Wyoming | collected... | reverse complement strand
CATTCACCTGTTACATCACAATTGAAGGGGTCGTAAGGGTCTTCTATACAGGGGCTTGTTGCGTATCTAATCATTTTGGTGCTACTACAAGTGCCGGTTTCGGCGAGTTCGCAGCCGTATCTTGTGTAGTACTCCTCGTAGATACCTCCACATAGTCCACCAGCATAACCGCAAAATATTACGCCATATTCCTGGAGGAGTCTGGTGCAGGAATAACCTGCAGCGCCAATTATTGTTTGAAGCAGCTGATTATCAATTTCTGTAAATTCACCTGTAATAGGGCTGCTGGAAATTAAAAGAGATGTACCCTCGGACCAATCCATTCCAAAGAAGTCAATATCTGTGCGATAGTAGAATTTATTACTGGCCAAATCTATCGTCCAGACATACTTATCATCTATTGCCTCAAGAGCAACAAAATGTTTTTTGCCGGGGATATGCAGGATTACCTGACAGCCATGCAAACTCTTTAGCATCCGGACATCGGTCTTGACAGCCCGACAATAAAGCCCTAATCCTTGCACGAATTGCTTCATTTGATAAAGGCTTGTGGTGCTGTTCGGTTCGGTTACCAGTTCGGGAAGCTGTTGGTCGGTAACGTCTTTACCTAACTGCAAAGCAACATATTTTAATGCTGCCGTTGCGCAGTTTTGGGGTTGTGTACTTTCAGAAGCTGCATACGCCAATCTTTCAGCTAAGAGCAGGTCTGTATCAATCGTCCGCGAGTAGCGATACATTTCCGGCTTACTGCCGCTAAAAGAAAAGTGCTCTATCAATGCATCAGCCTCATAGCTGACCTCGAAATCGTAACTTTCAGGAGCATTTGTATCTATACTGGTAATATTCCACAGGTCACGAGCCAATAATCTGTTTGCCCCGGCTTCGTACTGCTCCAGCAAAATGGTGGATGGAATCCAGCCACCGGCTATCGACTGGTAGTCGGAGTATTGTTTGGAGATAACGACATCACCGTGCCTACTTATTAGACAGGATATTACGGCGTAGTCTTTTTGCGGGTCCATTACAAATACCATTTGCGAGCCATCCGGATTGTTAAGCGTAAGATGTATCTGAGTTTGGCCATCGACATATCTCTCAACAGCAGACGAGTCCGCAGTGGAAAGGTTCTCATACGTATAATAGCCATATCCCCAGGGAATGATGCCTGCAGTTAGTGGGCCATTGACAACATGCGGAGTATGGCCTGTTGTATCAACGATAGCATGATTGCCGGGCAGAAAATAAGTGGTATACTTTTCGCCGTTCCATGCAAATATACGTCTGGCATTCCAGTCCAAGTCGAACTGCTCGGTCATAAAATTACCTGCCAGAGCCGTTTCAGGTTTCACTGAATCTGCACGTGACCTTACGTTTATTTCCCAGTAAAATCTGTTTCCATCAAATCTTACAATCGCCATCGAACTCATTGTATATTCGTTGGATAATCTATATCGAGTATTAAATGGTACGGCATCCAGCCTCATTTTTTGCAGCTCCTGCGTAAGCTCTTTTTTGTTCGTGTCACTCTGATATCGCTGAATCTCTTTGTTGGCTTGACCGTTGACCACATTTGCGTCCATTGTTTTTGGGGCCCTATATTCCTCGTGTGTTGCTTCAATTGTACCTGCAGGTATCCAGGTCTTTCTTGGCTGGCTTGTAAGCTGATGAAAGATTTGTAAAACCTCCGTTCTTTCCAACGGCCTGTCCGCGAAAGCAACCCCACTAACGCACAATAAAAAAACTGCTATTGATGCAAAATTTCTTGTCTTCATGATTACCTCCTTCTCTCAAATTTAGGTTGGTAAAATTTATTTAACAACCAGGCTATTGTTATCGGCAAGATTGTCGAACGCCTTTTTATAAAATGAGGCGATTCTGAATTGGAAAATGTGGACTGTTTTCTGCTAAGTTTCTCGAAACGAACTTGCAGGACCGGATATTTAGGTACAACACCATCCGGTTGCTATGGGTTAAACCCTACCAACAAATACTTTGCTCCCTTTGCGCGATATGAAATGCGATTTGCAGGATACCCCCAACAAGCAGTGAGATACTAAGCGGGTCCCGTTATTCGGTTCTTTCAAGCCAGTATTCGACAAATAGCATTAAATCATTGGAGTCAACGTCCCCGTCAATGTCAAGGTCGGCTCCTTCGCAGTCGTTTACAGCACCACAGTTTACTTTCTGCCAGTATAAGGCAAGCACTGCAAAGTCGGCAAAATCAACCTGGGTATTTCCATCGAAGTCGCGTGTACGTACCTGGTGGAAAGTAAACGCATCGACTGGCTCGAACTCATCTACGTCGAAATCATAGAAATCTACGGTGCAGTTTCCTACCCCCAAGGCATTATAATCAATAATGAACCAATCACCTGCTATTGCCTCACTATCTCCCCCGAACATAAATCCCAGGCCGAGATCTGGCTCCGCCCACTCCCATACACGAGCATCATCACCTGCAGCGGGGAGACGAGAGCCTTCCCAGTCCAAAGTAGTATCATTGTAATCCCTGGCTGACAGAATTCCGTAATCCCAGTATTCTTCCTTAATGAACAAACCACCACCCATACCCCAGTACCCACCGGTGTCTGAACTGGTAATAATCGTAAGCTTAGTACCAACCATAATATCTCGGCCGTCAAATGGCGTGTTACCATCAGCCTCACATACTCTCATCGAAACCGCCCCCAAAATCGGCGAGGTCATAGAGAGAAATAATAGTAAAATTGTTATTTTTTTCATAATTTTTGCTCCCGGCGTGAAATGTTATCGGAACCAGCGGAACAGACAAAAAAGGATGCTACTAATTGCAAAAATATAGTACACTTTGCCGTCCTCCAAAGCCTCCCTCCCATTCATCCTAAGCACCGAGTTATGCTATGCGACCCGGCGGCGCATGTCAAGAAAAAAAGAAAAATTGCGAAAACGCTTCTATGAAATCCTGCAAATTTGCTCAGAAAAAATCTACATTCAAGTTCTCAGATACGCCTTAGTTTAAATAAGTCTATCCGTGACCTATTCCAAGCGGGATTTTAGAGGTTTCAGTGTGTCAGGGTATGTGTTCTTAATCGGTCGAAGTTACAAAAGTCACAATCGGGAAGAACCCTATGAAACGAAGTAGAGTTGGCAGAATGCTCCAGATTTTGACCGCATTGCAGTCAGGCCGCAATAATCGGGTTGACGATTTGGCACAAATGTGCACGCTGAGCAAGCGAACGATTTTTCGCGACCTGAAGGAGCTAAAGGAGATAGGTATACCGTACCGCTATGATACAAAAACGGGCACTTATTCTACAGGTCAGGGTTTTTTCCTAACTCCTATCAATCTGAACTGCAAAGAAGCAATGGGCTTGCTTTTGCTTGTCTTCACGGCGAGAAGTCGCATACAAATACCATTCAAAAACGAAACTTTGATAGCAGCAATGAAATTGGAAAACAATCTCCCTGGCGAAATAAGGCAATATTGTAACGCTATTCTTAGAAATATCTACATAAAAGCTGGGCCGGAGGTAAAGATAGATTCGTTCGATAAGATATTCGAGCAACTGGAGGATGCCATCTTGAAAAAGCAAGTCGTAAACATGTCTTACTATTTGCCTCATGAAAAGGAAGCCATAGCAATTGAACTGAACCCTTATCATTTAATCTATAATAATTACACGTGGTACGTATTAGGCAAATCAAGCTTCCACAAAGGGATTCGAGCTTTCGGGCTTAACCGGATAAAAGAATTAAGCAAACTGGACAAAGGTTTCGTTGAGGACGAAAAATTTGACATCAACGAGTATCTTGGCAGGGCCTGGTCAATGATTCCGGAGGGCAGGCTTTATCATGTCAAACTCAGGTTTCTGCCGGAAGTGGCACATAATGTCACAGAAGTTAAATGGCACCGTACACAAATAGTTACTTTTGAGGACGACAGTTCTGCAACCGTTCAATTCCGCGTTGATGGGCTCGATGAGATAACGTGGTGGATACTTGGCTATGGTGATAAGGTGCAGGTGCTTGCCCCTCCAACTCTGCAGCAAAGAATCATCCAAATAGCCCAAAAAATGGTGAGAACCAACCAGCAGAAATTGCCCTCACGTAATGCCAACCCCTTCGGATCCTGAGCTTGGCCAGCACCAGAGACTTTCGTTTTGAAGAGCTGGTAATTCCCGGAGGGGACTGCTCGTATCCGCAATTGGACTCGGCCCGTGCGTCCGAGCAAGTCATATGATGCTCTTCGTAAACAGCGGGATCTTGCTAATAGCAGGTTTATTTTGGCTTGACAAGCATAGCAGAAAAAGGATAATGCACCAAAAAGCTTCAGATTTCTAACGAATTATAAACCTTTTTAAACAAACACGTTTAACATTTTCCCCTTAACTAATTGATTACGAAAGGTAACATCGTAATAAGAGAACGGTGCATCGGATATATAATACTATTTTTGCTAAAAAAATTTGGATATGTGTTTTTCGGCCAGAATTTGATGTTTTGCGCGTTCAGAACTGTTCAAATCTGCCATCTTTGGAGACACGGTTTTGGCCCAAAAACATCATGCCTCAACCGCATATAGAAAAAGTGATTCCCAGACATTTCAGACTACGTCTGACACGAGGTATTTGCCTAATTCGTCAAATTGCTTTCCATTCTTATTATAAAAAGGAAGCAACTTTTGATATCTTTTGACCTTAGCGGCATCTTTTACTTCTTTAATCTGGATGTCTTTAGGAAGTCTTTTTTTTATATTGTGAAAAGCGCCGATGAATAAAATTGCCTTCTCCTCAGCTTTTAGAGTCTGTTCTATTCTGTTGGCAATAAAGTTATCTCTTCGGTTTAGCAGTATCACTTTGACCAACTTATATTTTATAAATGCTATTATTTTTTTTGTTATCGATTTAGCCTGTGTTATGGCAAGCAGTCTGTCGTACTCTTTTTTCACCAGCTTAAAATCCTCTGTCTTTACCAGAACAGCACCTCTGTCAAGAAGTTTTAGGATTAGCTGGTAATTTTTGCTACCGGCTTTAGCTGTGTCCTCAGCTATTTTCTTTCCCACCTCATCTTCAGCAACCATCCCATCCTGGTATATTTTCATGTCCTTTACATCGATGGAATCAAAGTAATCCGATACAACATCCCAAAAACCTTCAACCGTTTTTCTATGTTTCTCCCAAAGCTCTTGCCCCAAATCCCTAATACCTCTTTTTGCCACCTCTTTCGCTATGGAGCCAAGATCGGCACTGGTATGTATAACAGGAATATAAATCAATGTTCTCATAGGTGCTTGCCCTTATGTTGCCTTTGCCCCGGCACGTTCTAATCTCTTTTTTAACTCCTCATTGCGTTCTAATTTCTTTTTTAGTTCTCTGTTTTCCTGTTCAATATCTGATTTCTTCGCCATTGTGGAAAGGTACGAATCCTGCTGCCACCAATTTATGCCCATCTCCAGCGCTTTATCCACAGAGCAAACCAAAAGTCTTATTTTAATATTGAGAAGGTCAATATCAGCAATCTGAATTCTGATATCACCTGCGATGACAATTCCTTTATCCAATACCCTCTCAAGGATATCGGCAAGGTTGGTTGCCTCGGTGGCATGCATCATTTTTTGTTCAGCCATTGTTTATTCCCCGCTTTTCTATTATGCCAATTTTTTGGCTTTTATAATCAAACCTGCTGTTTTCGTACGTATGTTTGCAATGAAACGGCAATTATTACAATCTGTACTTTTTTTGTCATAATCCGGACAGGAAAGAAGCACATCCGCTTCTTCCTGTAATCTTTTAGCAAACTCCGCTTTTTCCAACACCCCCTCGGCACTGTTAATCTTAGCCGTGATATCTTCGATCGCCGGCTCTTGTTTTTGAAATGTTGAGCAGTTTATTTTGGCATCTTTTTTAGACATTGTTTCTCCTACATCAAATCCCCCAAAGGCCCTAAGTTCAGATTCAGCTCTTCATCTTTACAAGTACGGCAACGATTGATTTGAGCCTTGATGTCGATTCTGACAACATCGTAGTTGGTAACAATCCGATCATAGCACCGAACCGCAGATTTATACATAAATAGGCAAAGAGAGCCACTAATAAGAGAAATACAGATGGGACTCCCAAAAACAATAACAGAAAGTTTTGTTCTCTAAAAAACCGAACTATAATGCGTGTTGCAACTCCAAGATTCAATAAAATTATGACAAAGGAAAGCACCATCGCTGCGAACATGGCAAGTTTAGTTTCTGATAAACCAATTACATCTCGCCCTGCTTTAAACCCAAAGCTAATTATTGTCCATATTACCGGTATTCCGAACACTAATAAACCAATAATAATTACCGTATAATTCAACCACGCATCATTCATTGTTGACACTATCGTAAATACCAACCAACAATCATAGCCAAAGCTTATAACTCACAAAAAAACTTCTATACCACACCAAAGATTTTCAGGCAATACTAAAACATCTTACTTTCCCATGCGGCGTACTCCATAAGTAAAAGTAGTTAGAAGAAATGAGTAGCCAGCCAAGTCAGAAACCGCCCTAATCTAAACTTGCTTGAAATGAGAATATTTAGTAATATAGCTACTATTTAGCACTAGGAACTAAAGTTTTTTATAGTGAAGCGAAGCATAAATGTGGCGTGAGCTTTTTCTTAATGCAAAACCTCACTTAGCAGAACTCATATGTAAGCAATTGCCAGAGGAATTTAAGTACTTTGAACCGCTTTGGGCAGCATTAAACTCGCATCTTGCTTCTGAAAAAGAGCTTGCTACTGACAATCTCCATAAACGAACCCTGACAACGCTTTTATTTGCTGAAGGTTTCATACATCCAGCGCACCGGTCTTTGGAGGTAATTGGCGCAATCGCTGAGTGTACAAGAATTTTTATTGGTGGAAACTATCCTAGTGACGATGCAATTCGCGAATGTGTTCTCCAACACGCAAAGAGATTACACTCGGACGGCAAGCTTCTTGAAGCAACTGTTCAGGTTGTTTCTGAAATATTAACGGCAGACAGTAAACCACTTCCTGCTGCTCGAATCGACTTTCTGCCTAACAAGGTACAATTATTGGGGATATTATTAAGCGACAAGCAGCGACTTCAGCTAAGAGGACCACGGCAATTGTTGGAATATCTTTTGTGGCATCCGCAAGAAGATATCCACTGGATTTCGGGTTTCTTACTTTTCCGTGGATGGCGAAGAGGAAAAACATCAGATTTCAAAAAAAGTTTTGGGGAACAGTGGTCAAGACTTAGGGGTGCTTCGAAATCCATAGATGGCACACCAATACTCGTATTAGACCACACAGGAGATTCTTACACTCTGGTTCGGTGGTTGTTCGAAAGCAATGTTTTAGAAGCAAAAAAAATCTACCAAGAAGTAGTGAATTTCTTCAACAGCAAAAACTACGAAAGTGCTGCACAGAAAGCGACAGAAGCACTCAAGATATACCCAAGTTGCCAAGAAGCACGCACAAAACTGGCAGCATGCTATATTGCAAAGGATTGTAAAAATGTTACGACACCAGATGCCGAAGGAATTATGAAGCATCTTCGTCACCAACACAAATTGTTTCTTGATGCCATACAATGGGCAAATAAGCTACCAGAAGAGGTTTTTATTGAAAGTGAAGCAACCCTTAATCAATGGAGGGTGCAGGTGGCTCAAATCGCTGTGTTGTGTGATGGCTTGGGAAGATGGTTAGAAAAAAGAGGAATAACTTTTGAGGATCAGTTGGATTGCTATAGATTTATGGACAAAATAGGGCAGTTGCTACAATCTAAAGATGAAAACTCACAAAGATCGCTTTGGCAGGAGATTACAAAAAACCCTATCTTTGTAAAGGCTAAACTAACCTTCGTTCAGATGCTTAAGTCGTATCTTAAACGGGAAATTTCTACAAATGAAAAAGATGAATTCAACAGTTTTGTCGTGTTGATAAAATCTAATATTGTGACAGCGGAAATATCAACCCCGGCAGAGTTAGCAAGCTATATTGCTAATATGGCGTATCATAGTTGGTTAGATGAAAAGCAGACCGCAACTGGCTTATCGCTTACCCAGCAAAAACTGGTTCGCACGCTTCAGCGCCAAAGAAAACTGCTCACGCAGGAACTCCAGCGTGCCCCAACATTGGCAGAACTGAGTAAAGCAATGAAGCGTGATGAATCGAAACTTCAAGAAATCCTTAAATGGGAGCGTCTTACTCGTGCCAGCAGTTACGACGAATCGGGGCCATCAGATGATGAAGAAAGATGATATACCATCATGTTTATGGCTTTACTTGTCTCTTGCTCCGTGAGTTTCAACCCATCTGCCTTGATACCGTGAGCCTTGCACCTGCCAATGAATTCATCGGCCTCTTCCATTTTGCCAGAGTGGGCATAATATGCCTTGGTTGCATCCTGCAGGAGCTTCAAATCCCCGCTAAGGTAAGTATCCGGGGCTTTGTCATGCTCGCAGTACAACATCAGTTCGCGATTGCCCGCTTGGAAAAATACAGTCTCATTATCTATGTTGCCTCCAGAAAGAGCATGTTGCAGAGCATCCAGATAAGTACCCGCTGTGACTTTCCTACTACCGGAGGAGGGACCTGGCAAAACATTCAAGCACTTCAAATATTTAATGGTCTGACCATCCAGCAAAACCACATCCCGCCATAAATCCAAAGTATGGCACCCTAAATCTGCATAATCACCAAGCTTAAGCAGGCTCGGTTGGGGTAAATCTACCTCTACGGCCGCTAATGCTGTCTCCAACTGTTTCTCCAGGAAAGAGGGGGTATATGCAATTTCCCCCCGTACCGCTAAACCTGCCATATGACCACTATTGTAACTCTTTGCCAGTAACATATTTAAGGCTTTCGGTGCATTTCTGCAAGTTTGCGGCAATCTTGCAGCCATTTAAGGATTAGACAAGTCTTAAGGTTAGAAATGAAAGGGCAAAGCCATGTGTGGTTTAACGGTTGTCGCAAAAGAGCAAAAGTTCAGTCGCGAACATTCAAGAACTCCAACCAAGGAAAAAAGCAGCACAAAGCTCTTCCCATTAGAATCGTTCATTGACTTATCCAATATCGAAGCCTCACTAAAATCGCTCGATCACTTCGACGCCGATTACGGTGCGCTAGTGGATATAGTATCACGCAGATATTCTGAAAGATTGGGTATCAGGTATATCCATCGAGTTGACTGGGCAAAACAACACGCGAGAAAAACAGGTGAACCCGTGGCGTACAGCAAAAAGGTGTGGGCCGTGGCTTCGGTACCAGTCGAACATCATCGCGAAGACGATACCCGGGTTGAAAAGTACAAAAGGTTTCTTGGGGCACTTCGAATGAGGAAGGGATTTAACATACAAGAAATACCGTTGAACTTCCACGGCTACCATATCAGACGAGAAGAGCGCCTCCTTAGTAGTAACGAGGCTGAACGAGGCTGTTGTCCACGGGAAAAATGCGTTGACATAGCTTTGGCAGTGCGCCTGTTGAAAAGATGTGTATCACCTGATGCCCCGGCCGGCGTCATATTGTGGACCGGGGATGCCGACTTAAGCATTGCCCTTTACGACGTAGTTCAGAACAATCCTCAGATCACAGCGATGGTGGCCGGATTCGAGGACAGACTAAGTAACGTGTATTGGAATGGAGGGATAATGGGCTATTCATGGCCTTTTCCACCCATAATATTAGATGATTGCCTCGCCGAACTACATCCGCGAACAGGTGCCTGCCAGCCAATTTGTACTCCATTATTCCAGAAATGAGGAAGGAATGAGTTTATGAGCAAACACAATTATAGGCATCCCGAAGAAAAAGAAAGTCGCCGCACTGGCGACAATGCGTTTTGCCGTCATAATCTCGATGTTGGCCGGATATTGATAACCTGCCCTCGCTATGGCCGCTTGGATATTTATGTGAAGCGGGATAAAAACCTCGGGGCGGCGTTCGTTTGTGAGGAAGATGGCGGTCGTTATGGCGTCACGATTGGAGTCAAAAAGCGATTCCAAGACACAGGAAGCTATATCGGCTGGGGATACATCGGTACCAACCAGACCGTGGTCTTTAAATTTTTGTTAGGAGACCAATCAAATACTCCTAAAAGCCTTATTGTAATAAAAACATCTGACGGTAATGTTGATCTTTCGGCATCTATCAAAAATAGAGGGGAATATGCTGATGGTGCCATTGTCGCTTTTTACTCGCGTTTCGTGAGGCGAAACCCAGCAAGCCTCCCGAGACGTGAGGCAACAGACGTTTTTCCCATAGACGCCAACCACCTTCCCCTTGTGGCACGGCTTATAAGCGGCAGCAGGTTGACTTTCCCAGATTATAATGAGGTACTTCAGCTATTCTTTGACTCTCTTCCGGGCATCAAGAGCCTCGACCAACAGAACCTGAGGCTGTTTGATTCCGCATTAACTTGGCTTGCTACGAGCTCAGAGGTTCCGGTTCAATTCCAGCAACTGGCCAGGGTCGAACAGTCAAGGATTGCTTCGGCAGGTATGGAACAAATTAATGTGCCTTTGTTACAGCACCATGGTACTGATAAAGGCGAACGGAAAAACACCAAAATCAAGCCAACCAGCCAAATACCTGTAAAGAGTACGGTGGTTGGTGATGTGGTGCAGGTCAAATTACAACTGGATTAGGGGAATTCAAAAATGGAAATCCAGCTTGAACTACGCCTTAGGTCGAGAAGCGGAATGATATGGGCCGCTACGCTGGAGGAAGACCGGTCTGTTCCGCGTATACAGGCAGTGGCGGAAAAACTCGGCTATGTGGTTTTTGAATGGACCTGTGTTGCCGGCTTCGTGCAGTTGTCTAGGGGCGAGGTGCGCCAGCCGGGAGATGGTCGTTGTACAAACATCGAACAGGCACTGGGAGCGGTGGGCGAGTACAAACATCAGCCAACCGTGTTTGTTTTTCGGGACATCCACTTGCTAGCCAAAAGATTGGAGAACGCGCCGGATTACGTAGTCATCGTTAGGCGCGTAAAAGACCTTTACCGTACGCTCAAGCAGAATGGTAACACGGTTTTATTTCTTGCTTCGTCCGCCGCTATGCCGTCAGAGCTTGAAGACTGCCTGACGCTGGTTGAGGCATTATTGCCCGACCAGCAGGAACGGACTGCTATCATCAGCACCTGGATCACATCTAATTGTTCCGGTTTGCCGTGTGAAGCCAATGAAGAGACAATCCATAAACTGGCCAATGTCGCGGCCGGCATGTCCTCGCGACAGATCCAACAGGCATTGGCTATGTCGGTCGTAAAGCATAAAGCCCTCAAGGCTGAAGCAGTGGACGACGTGCTTGCTGAAAAGATTCTGGCGGTAAAGACGAGCGAGATACTGGAGTATATCCACGTTATCGAGAGCTTGGACGACGTTGGTGGCCTGTCAGGCATTAAGGACTATCTTGCGAAGCGGGCTCTGTCCTTTGGCCAAGCCGCCGTACGGTACGGCTTGCCTGTCCCCAAAGGAATACTCATCCTCGGACCTCCAGGAACCGGTAAATCTCTAATTGCGAAGGTAAGCGCGAGCGTTTTACACATCCCGCTGCTTAGGTTTGACCTTGGCAGGATTCACGCCTCACTAGTAGGCGAAAGCGAAGCCCGCATGAGACGCGCTCTGGCAATGGCTGAAAGTCAGGCACCGGTTGTCATCTGGATCGACGAAGTGGAAAAGGCTTTTGCCGGTGTCACCGGGCCTTCGGGAGATAGCGGCGTTACGCAACGGGTGTTTGGCTGTTTTCTCACGTGGACGCAGGAACGAACCAAGCCGGTTTTCATAATCGCGACCGCCAACAACATTCGCCTGTTACCGCCTGAATTCCTGCGAAAGGGACGTTTCGATGAGATCTTTTTCGTTGACCTGCCCACGCCTTCAGAACGCAAGGCGATTCTTCAGGTACTGCTTCGGAAACACGGGTTGTCACAGAAAGGTTTGGTCACAGAAGGGCTTGTCAATAAACTGGACCGTTACACTGGCGCGGAAATCGATTGCGTCATAACCGAAGCAATGTATGAAGCATTTTACGACGACCAGCGGCCGGTAACTGTGAAAGACTTGGAAACTGCAACCACGAAGATTCTTCCCCTTGCTGACCAGATGCGAGGTGAAATTGAGGAATTGCGCCGCTGGGGCAAGGTGAACGCAAGGCCAGCGTCATGATAACTATGATTATTTGAAGGAGGTTGAAAAATGTCCGGACCGAAAGAAGCAGTTTGGTATTTCGTACACGACCCCACGCCCACAAGATTGGATGACCTTGAGCATTTTGCGTCTAAACAAGATACGTGGTTGGAAAAGCACGGCTCTTTTATAAAGCGATATCTGGGTGACAAGGCATTCGCTGCTGCAATACAAGCTCGACATCGAATCGACGAATGCATCAGTATGGGAGATCCTGACACAGGTTTTGACGCTTACGGGGCAGCGTGGCAGTTGTTCAATGAGCTTCATCAGCAGGCAAGGGAAGAAAAACAAAGGGAGGACTACAATAGACACCAAGAACAGTTCGAACGTCAACGAACGGCAACAAAGCTACTGTCTGAATGCCGGGCACTCTGGGAAGATGCGGAAAACCAGGCTCTTCTAAAGCGTTGGGTCGATCCGAAAAAACTCCAGAAGCTGCTGACGTCCCTTGAAAGCACAGCTTCAGGGGCCCCAGAGGAAATACAACAGGAGGCCATGGCGTGGCAGAAGAGATTCGACCAGACACTTCGGGAAGCAACAAAGGCAGCACAGGAGAACACCAAGGCAGTGCAGGACTGCATGCCGAAACTGCAGGCAGTACTTGAAACTCTTGGTAAACTCAATACCGATGCGCTGGATAACATGGAAAAATTTAACTTTCGGCTTTATAAAAAACGGCTCCAGCAAAAGGCGGAAGATGCTTTTCAAGAGGAGGACTTACCGCTTTTAGTTAGATATATTGAGTCTTTGAACAATATAGCAACGGAATATGGGCAAAAGGTGAAGACGGCGGAGTTCCGAAAGGCAACTGAGGTGGTACGAAGCGCGCTGTCGAAGTGTGGTTATTCGGTATCTTTGCGGACCGAGGCCAGCGGTACCACGGTTTTGCAGGCTACCGGGTTTCCGTTCAAGTCGGTCGATGTGGAAATGAATCCGGGCACGGAGGGTATGAAACTGAACGTGGTCGATGAGCGAGGCAGCCATTGCGTCAAAGACGTCCAATCGCTGCAAACTGAGCTTGCCAGGCAAGGGCTTTGTTTGAAAATCACTGATTGGGGTAAAGGCAACCCACGTACTATTGAACAGCGGTTGAACAGCAATCTTACCGTAGGAGGTTTGAAATGAAACAATTGTCGGATTGTTTTTTGTCGAGGCCAGAGGCGGTTAACGTCGCCCATATGGTGGATCGTTGCCGCGTGCTCGGCCCGGGGGAAAGATTCGTGCTCTGGGTGCAAGGCTGCCCGATTCGCTGCCCTGATTGTCATAATCCGGACTTTCTTCCGTTCAAGGATGCAACCTGGATGAGCATTGACCAGATCGCGGACAGAATACTGAAAGTTAGCAATATCGAAGGAGTGACGTTCGTGGGAGGCGAGCCGTTCGCGCAAGCTGGTGCGCTCGCTTCGCTCAGTCAACGAATCCGCCGTACCGGCCTGAGCGTTATGGTTTACTCTGGATACACTTTTGAAGAGCTTACCTCAGGGCAGATACCTGATGCGAAACTCCTGTTGAGTGCGGCTGACCTCCTGATGGACGGCCCATACCTGAAGGACTTGCCGACGCAACGGCCTTGGAGAGGTTCAGACAACCAACGTCTCATCGCCTTGTCCGACCGCTACGCCGACAGGGTTGAAACTTGGAACCAGCCGCTTGGCCAGGATTTCGAAATGCGCGTCAGTGCGGATGGAACGTTGGAGATACTGGGCATACCACCCACAGATTTATCAAAAGCATTTTCTGATGTAGAAGTACCACCTTCTGGATGCGAACCGAAATCAAAGGAGAGAACAAATCGTGGATGAAAAGACACGAGACGAATTGCTGGAATTGCTTGCCAAATGCAACCCGAGGACGCGCAAAACTGTCATGCGCGTCGTTGAGGGCAAAGCATCGCAGGACAACGCTGCGTTCATCCAGGAGCAACTGAGTTTTATCGAGCAGGATGCAAACGGCATGACCGTAAGGTCTGTGGATTTCATAAGCAGCAGAACCTGCGACTTCGGCCACCTGCAGGATCAGCACACGAGGCTCGTTGCGGTTTGTGAAATTTGCGGCACGCACACCTGCTCTACCGCTGGCTGCAACTACACCTGTGCAAGGTGTGGCCGCGCCTTGTGCAGGCGCCATGCATCGGTCTACGGGGACGGCGAGGCATATTGTCCCAAGTGCCACCCCTTGGCATTGTTGCGGTGGCTGGTTTTTGGAAAACGGAGGTAAAGCAATGTTCTGGTTAATCGTTATCTTTCTATTCATACTGTTGGTCGCGCCAATAAGGCAAGCTTTTTTCTCAGCCTGGCGTTTCATCCTGCCAGCAATGATAGGTTTTGTTTTTACGGTCGTAATGCTCAGGGGCGTGATGAAAATAAACTTACCAGGCCTTGCGGTACTGGGCATAGGTCTTCTTGTAGCAATTGAAATCGGAGTGGTGGTACAGCAATGGTTCAACGAGACGTTTGGTTCCAAGCAGAGGTGAAAAACATGGCGCATATTCTGGTGACTGAATCGGTAAATGGCAAATCAGAATCATACGGCGGCCACCTCTTCAAAGACGTACTTGAGCTTGGAATACGCGGTGAGGCGCAAAAAATCCGATTGCAGGTGGTTGATGGAAAGGGCTCGGTCAAGGCCGAATCAAAACGCCTGTTACCACCGAGCACCGCAATAGGTTTGCTGAAGAAGCTGCCTCTGCCTTTATCGCCAGGAGCGCCGCAATGGCTGAAGGACTGTTTAAGGAATGACTTTATAGCTCCAAGACAGACATCACAAACATCAGGAAATAAAAAGGGGAAAACGTGCTAAGCAAAGAAGACTTTGTTTTAACAGAAGTGCTCGGCAAAAATTTGCCGGAGGTACGCGCATTGATTGCTGCTGCCAGCAATCCCGGCATGGAAGGCGCGGTTCATGAAATGTTACGGAGTTTGGCGAGGCAGAAAGGCTTCAATCCCGATGACCTTCCGCGATTTGCCCTGCCTCAGGAAATATCGGAAAGTGATTACATAATAGGCACTTCAATGAGTGGCAACGTTGTTGGAGAAGAAATTGGTGTCTCAGAAGCAGACTTACCTTCACACATTGGCGTCTTCGGGATGACTGCTGTTGGAAAAAGCACGCTGGTTAAACTGTTACTTATCGCGTTCATGGGGAAAAAAGAAACATGACAGTAGGTCAGAACCACACATTCTTTGTTTTAGACGTGCATGGTGAGTATCGTGACTTGCTGCCGCTGTTCGAACCCGAAGAGCTTGTCTGGCTGAACGTAGATGAGCTTGGCATAAATCCGTTCGAGGTGCCTGTTGGCTCAGATGGCCAGCGCGTCATGTCACCCGAGAAATGGGTAAACAACATCAGGGAATGGCTGCGATTGTTCTGGCTGAACGAGCCGAGCCTCAATCTCCTCTGCGAAGTTCTTCTGGATGAATACGAACAGCGAGGCATTCTGAAAGGCGGCGACGATTATCCTTGCATCAGCGACATCATCGAGGCCATTGGGCGGCTCAGCCCGCCGAGAGGCTCTGACCGCGCCAAGGCAAAGGACAAGCTGCTGGACAGGCTACAGTCGCTGCGAGCCCTGCTGCCAGGCCTCGACGTGCAACGTTCCAGGGACTTTTTCAAGCTGATGCAACATTCTGTGATATTGGACTTGAGCGACACCAAGGACATCTCGCTTCCTGTTTTGTTCGCGCTGCTGGTGACGCTGCTGCGGGAGGTGTTTCGTTCAGACGGCTCGCTGGAGATTTCGCGCATGCTGGTGCTGGAAGAGGCGCATGAATACCTTGGCGGCCAGACCGACAGGCGGACTTCTGACCTGAAGGAGGGGAAGCCTTCCAGCGTCTTGCGGGACTTGAGGAAGACAGGGACATGCGGGGTCGTGGTGTCACAGCTCATTTCTGATGTAGCGGCCAGCGTGCGCGGCAACCTCGGCACCGTGCTTTGCCTGCGCCAGGGCCACAGGCAATGCATGAGGGACGCTGCGGCATCGCTGAACCTCGCGCCATGGCAGGAAGCCGAACTTGCGAGGCTGCCGAACCAGCATGCGGTCGCGCGGTTCAGCCGCTACGGCGAGCCTGTGTATCTGACCGTAAAGGATGCTCGCACCCTTTTTCCTGAGGGCTTGCCTCCGCCCAGCAGGGAGCAGGCTCGCGCAAGAAGCAGGCCGGTTCTGGAGGCGATTCCTTTCGTGAAGAGGAGCGAGCCTCCCAAGCTGGAAGCAGAAGCTGATAACTCGCGCAAAGTTGAGGGGGAAGGCTTACCTTCGGCTGGGGGTGGGCTGCACCCCAGAGAACTGAAGGTATACGCCCGCATCGCCGAGCAGCCATGGGAGCTGATCGAAGACAGGATGGACGCGCTCGGTTTCGACAGGGAAACGGAAGGCGAGGCGAGGGCAAAGCTGGAGTCGCGCGGCCTGATAGCCTTTGCCGGCAAGATTGGCGCCAAGCATCGGCTATTTGAGCTTACGGCGCGCGGCAGGGAGCTTGCGGCCACGAAGGGTTTGACCATGGCCAAAACAGGCAAAGGCGGTGTCGCGCATGAGGCTATTGTCTATTATACGCAGAGGTCTCTTGGCAGGCATTCGGCGGCCTTCCGCTTCCAGAGGGCGGGCGTATCCCCCACGACAGCGGGTGTGCAGCCCGACCTGCTGCTGATCCTGCCAAGCGGTGGTCGCATCCCCATGCAGGCATGCTACGGCAACCAGCCGTCTTACGAGGCTGCAGCGATGCTGAGGCTGTGCAAGCTTTCACAGCTCGGGCCTGGTGATGCGGACAAGGTGGATTTCGTATTGGCAGTGGCCGTCAACAAGCATCACAGGGATGCGGTTGAGAGGGCGCTAAAACGCCAGAATAACGGCAACCTGCCGGGCAGGCTTGCCTTGCTGGATTTCGACATGGTCGTAAACCCAGAGTTTGATTGGGTCTCGGTATTCGAGCTTCCAATCTGACTGCCCATATTTGCAAAAGGGCAGAAAAAGACAGATGAGGGTAGATGTAGGAAAAAGGGGGAAAGGATTCCCACAGGAAAGTAAAACAAGTTAATAACAAGATAAGAATCTTTCCAAAGGAACACTCAAACGGCGGTTCCTTTGGATAAACTGCGGTGTGCAGTGTTGGGTTCATTTGGTTCTTGGTGAGTTGGTGAGAAAACGAGCCAAATGAGAATGAAGTGAAAGGGAAACGTTATGGATGGTACATATGATATGACGGTACCTGAACCACCAGACACGCTGGAAGTCGATCCAGCTTCGCCGGATCCGGTAGCGGGTATTTCCGGAGATCCGTTGTGCCGGATGCTGGGCAGGCTGGAAGCGTCTATAGAACAACCAGCTCCAATCTGGACCAAGTACGCTGATCCCTTATGCAGCGAGCTTGACAGGGTGGAGGCCTCTGTAGAACAACGCTTTCCTTTTATCGATCCTATGTCAGATGGACTGCGATACGCACTCGACAGGCCGGAAAGA
>Ga0315282_10007685_pt1 | contig 17633 bp, 21 predicted proteins | sample YL17G07_20_MG_FD_203693 | JGI IMG/M metagenome (GOLD analysis project Ga0315282, IMG submission 203693) | Sediment microbial communities from Yellowstone Lake, YNP, Wyoming, USA - YL17G07_20 | ecosystem: Environmental > Aquatic > Freshwater > Lake > Sediment | place: USA: Wyoming | collected... | reverse complement strand
GCCTCATTCTCACGCTTCCCCTCATAGTGTCAAACTTCATGGCCTTTGCCTACATGGCTATTGCTCAGATCGGCTTGAGTATATCAACCCTGCCTGTTTCTTCAGTAGGAATCGGGATGGGTGTAGATTACGGGATTTATTTGATGGGGAGAGTAGAAGAGGAAAAAAAGCGGGACCCTTCAATATCCCTCAACACAGCACTTATACGTACCATTCAATCCTACGGAAAGTCGGTTATCTATATTGCAGGAACCTTAGTGCTCGGTCTTCTCGTATGGACTTTATCCGGGCTTAAGTTTCAGGCGCAGATGGGACTGATGCTGGCCGTTATCCTCCTTTTAAACTGCCTGGGGGCAGTGTTTCTGGTTCCGGTCTTGATACTTATCTTTAAGCCAAAATTCCTCACTACTGCAAAGGGAAAATAAAGAGACCCCTTAAAAAAGTCCTTTCATTTCAATGAGGAAGTGCAACACTTGGAGAAACGGTCCTATAGGTAGTACTCTGGGTGTATATGGGAAAACAATACATGCACATCAGTCTTGATAAGAGGGATAGGATAGCGGAGATGAAGTCGTTGGGGCATACGGTGACAGAGATAGCCGAGGCGTTGGGACGCTCAAAGAGCACCCTGTCGAGGGGGTTGAGGAGGAACGCCACGCCTGCATACAGAGTATACCTGTCGCACAGGGCTCACGAGCGTGCCGTCGTTAGAAAACAAGAGGCGGGCAGCCGACCGAGGCTCAAAAATGAGCAGGTTGTCTCGTATGTTCGCAGTAAGCTCAAGCAGGGTTTGTCCCCCGAGCTCATACAGATAAGGAGGAGATTCATGAATAAGGTTTCAAAACAGATCAACTATTGCATCGACAACATTGAACGCTCGATCGTGGCAGATACCCCTATTGGCACAAAGTATTCTGCCGCCCAGAAGAAAAAGCTCTACCGGGAGAAAGAGAAATTAGTCAATAAATTCCCTGCGCTGAAAAGGCTCCTCGATATAAAAGCATTCATACCTTTCCCGTCGAGGGGGTTAAGAACTTTGGCCGGATTGGATTCCTTCCAACGGCACTGGTGATCAGCGACGACCGGATAAAAGATATGTGCCAGAACCAGTGGTGGGTTCCTCCCATGCCGGGTGTAAAAGCTGCAAAAAAGTTTATGCACTGCCCTGGGTTGGGCCACCACTCATCCTGTCCTTACTTTACCCCCCCCGGCAGTAAAAGTCAGAGAAATGCTCGACAAGGCTGACATATTCATTGTCCTCCAATCCACACTGTTTAACTATTTCGGTGGTGTGACCTGGCAATGGAATACGATCAATACTTTGAGGGAAGAGATTGCGGCTCTTTTCGGGGAAAAGGCTGTTATCCGGCAGTTTGGCGCCGGGCCATGTCAGTACTGCTATCCAGAACCCTGCCTGACCATGGGCAAGTGTCGCCATCCCGAAAAACAGGTCCCAGCTTTGGAGGCAATGGGAGTTCCCGTAGCACAGCTCTGCAGGGACCTCTCACTGGTTACCGGGGACAAATCGTGGGAGATCAAATGGATCAAACACTGGGGATTCCCCAACCAGACCCCGAAGAAATGGAAGGTGAATTTTGCATTGGCAGTAAAACTTCCTAAGGCTGGGAGTAGGTAGGGCACCTTGCAAACCAAATTCGGAATAGACGATGGACATGCTCAACAGTTCATAACTAACCTTAGAAAGGGAGTAGTGTATGTCCAAGTTGAAACTTGACATGAATGTAGAGTTGCCCGCCCTTGAAGAATTTCAACCCGTTCAGCTTCCCGAGGCGTGTTGGAAAATCCTCCGGGACTGCGACTTTGAACCTCTGGAGGAATTTGAGGGAATCAACATTGCTGAGAACCGTGAGAAGGTCAAAGAGAAGATGAAGGATATGGACTCTTCCATGGTGATGAACTACTTCCAGAGCGAAAAGATTGAGAAGCTCTGTCTGGGCTGGACCGTCATTATGAAATCCATCGTGGTCACCATGTTCAGCGGGTGGCCAAGGGACAACTACGACTTCCCAGCCATGCCCATGGATATGGCAGAGAGTGAGAAACACGTTTACATCGGTGCAGACCTTGTACCCTTAACAGATATCGTCATCAATGACTGGTACCGGGAAAAGTACCTCGACGGTTTTGAACCGCTCTACAAACAGTACCTCGATCTTTTAGACCCCACTCCCAACCCGATGCATTGGTTCAGGGCCATCTCAAGTCCCTATGTGATATCCGGGAGGCCAGAGGCAGGATCGGACCGGGCAGTGGTAAAACGGGCTTCAGACTGCTTTGTAGCCTATCTCAAGTATTGGCTGGAAGAGATCGTGGCAAAAGCAGAACCAATGAAAGATCCGGCACACAAGGAGTACGTGAATAAGAGAAAGGCAAAGATCCGGGATGAATTCCGGCGGAAAGATCCGGGAGGACCCCCTCTGGGTGATGACTTTGGGTAAGGAACTGGCATGGGAAGCTGTTAAATTGATCTTCTAAGGAGGAAATATGGTGGATCATGGGGAACAGATTTTTTTCAAATCTGAAACTCTTCCAACCTTTACCGAGCGGGGTTTCCAGCCCATTCTCGAAACGTTCTGCAAAGAGTTGGATACACTGGAACTGCAGCCCATTGATACGATCGAGGGAAAATCGATAAAGCTCTTACGTGACGGGATAGAAAGACCCTTTTTAAAGGGATATTTTAAGACATATCAAACAGACAAGTGCGAAAAGATAACGATCTGCAACTGTATCCTCATGGAGAGGATTCTCACGAGTGCCGTCATAGCCATACCCAACGATGACTACGAATTGCCCATGCTTGTCCTTGAATGGAGTGAAACGGAAAGTGTCATATCGGTGGTGGTGGATTATATACCGCTCATGGATCTGGTGATGAGAGAAGACTACCGAGTAAAATATCTGGACCCCCTCGATCAATACTGGACAAAATATAAAGAACTCCCCGGAATGGCACCCAACCGCTTTGCGTGGAGCAGAATGCTGTTCAGCCCTTATCACCTTTCAGGCCATATCCCCAAGCAGGACGAGCACAATATCAAAGCATCCCTTGAACTCATGCAAAACTATCTTGAACTCTGGATCGATCTTTGCAGAAAGGCAGACCCCATAACGGATGATACACACAAGAAGTATGTCAAGGCGCGCAAGGCTCAGATAAGAAAGATCTTTCGGGAGAATGACGAGGGCGCTAAGTCGCTGTTACAGATGGTAGGGAAAGAGATTATTGATATGCTTCTGCTGTGCAGCTTCTGAGAAGAAATGCCTGAGGAGAGGAAGAAGGAATGCTATGCGAGCTTATTGCCAAAGGAATTGAGTCCATGCCGCCCTTGATACCGGCGGACTGGGATGAACGCACTGTCATTTGCCTCGAAGATGAAGTCATTACCATTACCTTCAAGAATGGAAAAGTATCACTCACTGAGGGTGATACTCCTGATGCGGAGTCGATAATCCAGATGACAAAAAATCGGCTGTGCGACATGATAGACGGCAGCATTGATTTCATGACTGTCTGGCGTGAGTTGGCAGAGCCTGCACCTACTGACAGGAGGTTCGTCCTGAAAGGCAGCGGGGCTAAACTGATCACCCTGGTCGATCTTTTTTCTCGCTACTGCAAATCCAATCCTGAGTTTCAAAAGCTCCTCATCGATTATAAGAACAGTCTTCAATCACAACAAAAATTATGAACTGCTCACTTACACGAGGTCTCTATGATGAAGAAAGTTGATATTGTTATTGTCGGCGGCGGGCCGGCAGGCCTCACTGCCGCCAAGGTAGCTGCTGAGAAAGGGCTGAAAGCTGTTTTAGTCGAAGTAAAGAATGACATCCCGAAGATAACGAGGACCTGCGCCCAGATCTTCTATCTCGAACACATCGGCGGCGGCCAGACCTATGTAAACCCTGTGCGAGTGGAGATAGAGTCAGGGAAGAAAACAAAGCTCGTATTCCCGGACATCAACTTTTCTATCGAATACAGCGGCCTCCTGCGCGCATGCTATGACTGGCGAAATCTTTCGCCAAACGGAACCTGTGTTTACACAGCACGGAACAAGCTGTGGGGATTTGTCTTCAATAAAGAAGTTCTGCTGAAGGGGCTCTTAGACGAAGTTGAAGCCCTTGGGGTTACGGTACTCCGTGGCACGAGGGGCCTCAACGCCCAGAACACCGGGAGCGGCGTTATCGTGGAGATTAAAGACAGCACAGGGGAAAAACGCTCTATCGATGCAGAATATGCCATCATAGCCAATAGCGTTAACTCACAGATAGTTGAGAAGTTAGGGTTGAATAAAACCAGGCAGTCCATCGGCGGCATGACGATAAGCATCCTCGGTTATATTATGGAAGGAATAGAATGTCCCTATCCACCAAGCTCATTGCCTATCCCAGCCTGAGCTCCTTTCTTAATATCTGGATGGGACCCATGGCTGATGGGACATGGCAGGTAGGCACTACCGAAAAGGCTCCGGGTTCACCGGTGGAGATCATGGAGCGCTTTCTCTCAACCTCTCATTTCGCCCCCTGGTTCAAGAAGGCTAACATTATTCATAAAACCGCCTGCTCCATAACACCCCGTTACCCAATAGCCGAACCGATTGCTGGTAATATCATGATTATCGGGGATGCGGCTGCGCCGGCTGAGACCTGGACTCAGGGGGCCATAGCCTGCGCCCATCAGGCTGTTCACGCAATCTGCCAGGGAACTATGGAAAAGTATATTGCCTGGTGGAAAGAATCTTTCCTCTTCAACTCGCCAGATTACTACAAGGACTTAGCGAGGTATCCTGCCCTCAACGTATTTTTTAAAGACGATGAGCTAAACTATCTTTACGGATTAATCAAAGACCAGTTGGTGTCAAATATTCTTGATGCGCTTTTAAAATACACTGACAGGCTCAAGAGCGAGAAACCGGCTATCTATGAGAAATTGAAAAACATGCAGAATCTTACGCTCAAAGATACATTCAAAAGTGAATGAAGGACGGTTCAAAAAGCATATCACTTGCTAAAATCACGGCGCAAGTAGATTCTCCATTTATGGGCTGTGATAGAGGGGGTAAAATATGTCTATTGTTTACAGGGAAGAAGAGTTATTTACCTCGAGAGGGGTTTTACCATATTTAGAGAAGGTAGCAGAAATCCTGGAAGCATTGAATCCTCAGATGCTCGATTCCTGGGAAGATAAATCTCTGGAACCCTTGAGTAAGGGATTCACATTGCCGATGGTGAGTGGCAATGTCCGTGTGTACGCCACAGAAAAACTGGAAAGGGTAATTGTCTGCCACTGGCTTATTATGGAAATGATGTTTGTAGTAAGTGTAACAATCTACCCTCATGATGAGTATGACTTCCCTGTTTATCTCTCAGAAAGTGTTGAGTACTTAGATAAAGGGTTACTCAATGTTTTTTCGGATTTTTTCTCCAAGAGATACCTTCAAAAAACTGTGAAAATTGTTTATATAAGACTGAGAACAAGAGGAGAGAGTGGGATATAAGATAGGGAGGAAACAAGAATGAAGTATGGGAAAAAATTAACGGAGAAGGAGATAGAGGCATTTCTAAAGGGTAATCAATTGGGTACTCTTGCCTTTGCGGGAAAAAGACCTTATGCCATTCCCATGGGGTACATTTACAGGAAAGGAGTGCTCTTTTTTGGTTTTTCCAAGTCAGGTAAGAATCGAAAAATAGACTGCGTAGGGAAAAGTAAGAGAGTTTGTTTCACCATATGTAAACCGAGGAAAGATACCCCCAATATGAAAATTCCCTGTACATCATTAGTTATAGAAGGGTCTCTTGAGGTAGTAAAGAACAGGGTTTATTATGGCTTTCCCGCTGAACCTTTTCCCGATAGTCAGATGTATCGATTGAAAGTATCGAAGATAGGGGCCCTGAAATGCAACCGCAAACCATGTGAGTTGTTTGTCCAGAAAAAGACGCAGGAGAAACAATGAGTTTAAAGAACCGGAAATTTTTCCTATTGTGACCAAGAGAAACTGATAATGGGATGAAGGAGAGAGGATGAATATCATCAGGCCACTGGTAAACATAGAAATGGAAATACCCCTAACCTGGTATACTTATCTGGTAAAGAGCGCGCGGAACTATTTCTGCTGGTTACCTTTACCTAATAGGATTTATTTCTATGCCCAATGAATGGAAGATGTGTGATTTGTTTCGAGAGGGTGTGCAGGTATCCCACCCAAATATTTTATCAGAGGTGAAGGAAAAGATCGCTGTGAGGATCAAAGAGGGAGAGGTATTTACTATCCTCATTCAAGATGGAAAATATACCTTTGAAGAGGGGGAATCTGAGGACGCAGAGAACATTGTTGAGGTTTCTGGAAGATTTCTCTGCCAAGCTATTGATGGAACCTTAGATATGAGAACGGTATGGTTGACCTTTGCTGAACCTGCTGATGACTCAGTGGTAAAAAAAGGGAATGGTACCTCCTTGCTCCCACTGATACAGAGTATGAAGAAAGCATACGAGTCTCCTGGTGGGAGCAAAGACAGGATCAACAAACTATTAACTCAATTCATTCATAAGTAAATCCTGTCGTTTCGCTGCAGCGGGCTCAAACTTAGATTTGCAATCCGATTCCTCTTCCATGCTTTGAAAGGGTTATGGGCATCACCCATAGGTAGTGCAGAAGGTTATTAAATTTTTTAAGAGCAATCCTCTGAGGGGTATGAAAATATCCTGATGATTTAAATTGCAGGAATGGAGCAGCTGGAAACTTTTTACTGCTGCGGGAACACATCTTTTAATGGTTATGTTTGAGCCATGAGGGAGAAAAATGGAAGAGTCTACAGTTATAGATGAGCAAAAATATAGTTTTCGCTGGCTTGTTCTGGTATTACTTTTTCTCAATATCTTCGTCGTATTCCTCTCCGTAAATTGTATTCCTCCTTTGTTTAAGGAAATTGGAGAGGAAATCCCTTTAACAAAAAGCCAGATGGGAATGGCTATGGGCGTGCTTACCTTAGCATCCCTGTTCTTCGCCCTCATAGGAGGGGGAATGAGCGATAAGGTCGGTTCCCGTTGGGCCATGGGATTCGCTATTCTCATCATCTCTATAGGAGGAGTGTTGCGGGCAACCGCAGGAAGCGCCTATAGTCTCAATATTTGGATGTTCCTCATGGGAGTGGGGGTAGCCATTTTTGGTCCTAACATGCCGAAAGCCTTAGGCATGTGGTTTCCCCATAAGGAGTTAGCCCTGGCAAATGGAATCTGCATTTTTGGCATGGGACTGGCAGGAGCAGTTGGTATGGGAACTGCTGCCGGAATCTTATCCCCTGTCCTCGGCGGTTGGAGAAATGTTCTGGTGGCATTAGGAGTCTTGACTTGCATAACAGGTCTTTTGTGGATGGTTCTGTTCAGGGATCGGGTGATCAACGTAAATCCTGAAAAGGAAAAGCAAAGTATGATGGACAATTTCAAGAGTGTATTTAGGGTAAAGTCTGTCTGGTGGCTTTCGGCCTTTTATGGTCTTAATATGGTTGGTCTGATGTCAATCATTACCCTTCTTCCCCATAGCCTCTCAGAGAGGGGAATGAGCAATGCCAAGGCAGGAGGATTTGTTGCCATCATGATGGGTATGACCTGTGTGTTCAATATTCTTGGTGGCTTGCTCTCGGATTGGGCGGGAAAGCGGAAACCGTTTATTTTTCTCCCATCTATTATCATGGGAGCCTGTATCTTTTCCTATACGACCTTCCTCGGAATACCCTTGATCATTACTTTGATTGTAGGCGGAGTTGCCATTGGTACCATTGCGCCAGTTTTTATGACAATCCCGGTTGAGATCAAGGAAATCGGGCCTGCATTAGCAGCCACAGCCATGGGCTTGGTCTTTATGATTGGAAACACCTGTGGCTTTATCGGACCGATAGTTTCAGGTAAGTTGATGGACCTCAGTGGTGCCCAATGGCCTGGGTTCCTTTTTATGGGAATTACTTTAATCATTTCGGCATTCTGTATTCTTCCCGTGAGAGAGACGGGGCAGAAGAAGAAAAAGGAAGCTTGATTCTGTCATGAGATAATTACTGAGGTAGCTCATATCTCGGTAGATGATCAGAGCAAGGATGAGGATTTGTGATATTCGGTCATTCTGAAAGGAAAGGGGAAAGAAATGGAAAAAACAACAAATCTCATTTTGACTGCCTTGATGATTTTAAGTTCAGCCTTATGCTTTGCTGGAGAAAAGAAGGAGGAAGTACCTCCCCCCACACCTGAGGGCAAACAACAGGCGCAGGTGATGGAGGACGAAGCCTTCGCTGGTTTACAAGGGGAACAGATTGCAGAATATAATTATGATTATTGGTACCTGGGGACGAAAGTCCACCATAATATTAAGGAATATTATCACAAAGAAAAGGGTATCAGGATGGCGGTGCTGGAGAAAGAAACACGGAAGGGAGATAAGTTCGTCAGACTGCCTCACTCGCTCTGGATTACAAAGGAGGGTTATCCACCCCTGGTAACAGATACTGCTTTAAAGAACCCTCGCGGCATGCAGACCATCTATTTTGCTGGCTTACCTACGGTTCAAAGCCAAGAACATATAAAGATATTTGATGATACCTTAAGGAAGGAACTTAAAGAGATGGGATTTGATTATGACCAGCTTTCCAGGAGGATTAAAGAAGGGGGAGGGGAGTTTAAGAAAAAATTCCCCATCACAGGATTTTTATATGACAAAAAAGGCACCTTGGATCCTGAGATATTAAAGGAGTTCGAAAAGAGAGTTTTAAAAGCCTATGCAAAAGTCCTTGATTCTAAGCCCCAGAAATGTCCCATCAGCCTTTTTATCGATGAGATATTAGGTCCAAGGGCTGTCATGGAATACCACATGTTCAAAAATGAGGGATTCGATGTGCCTTTCTCTGGCCAAAAGGCTTTTTTTACCATGATGATGGATTTTAGAGAACCGCCTGATGAGGAGCAGGTTAAAAAATGAAGATTGATGAACAGTAACCTAATAAAGAAACCGGAGAATTACGTCTGAATAAGAGTAGCTATAAAAAACTTTAACGCAAAAACAACAGGCCTTTAAGGGAGAAACGTATCGTGGCTAAAGAAGAGACGATTCATTTCAAGTCAGAGACACATCCAACTTTTACTGAAAGAGGATTTCAACCCATCTTGGAAAGATTGTGTAGTGTGCTGGAGAAGCAGGATCTACAACCTATAGACACTTTACAGGGGAGATCGCTAAAACCTTTAACTGACGGTGTGGACAAGCCCTTCTTCAAGGGTTCATTCATACCATTTAAGATGGAGAAGTGTGAGAAACTCGCTCTTGGCAGCTTCCTGATAATGGACAAGATTTTAGTCACTGCCCTAACTGCTATCCCTCTTGATGACTACGAGTTGCCCATGCTGGCCCTGGAGTGGAGTGAAACCGAAAGTCTCATATCAATATTGGTGGACTTTATACCCGTGGTAGATCTGGTAATGAGAGAGGGTTATTGTGAAAGGTACCTGGATCCCTTGGAAAAATACTGGTCAAAGTACAAAGACCTCCCTGGAATAGCTCTCAACCCCTTCAGATGGGCCCGAGCGATTATGGGACCCTATCAGCTTTCTGGCAATATTCCCAAAGAGAGTGAGGAGAACATAAGTGGGGGGTTGGAGCTTTTTCAGAACTACCTTGAAGTTTGGATAAACCTCTGGCAGAGTGCAGAACCGATAAAAGATAACAAGGTAAAAGAGGAGGTCAAAATCCGCAAGGCCCGGATCAGGAGGATGTTTGTGGAGAATGATGAGGGATCAAAGTCGATGGGCCAATTGATAGGTAAAGATCTGCAGGAGCTGACTGCACTTTGCATCTTCTGACTTTCATTATTCACGGAGGAATAGAGAAATGATGTCTGAAATTATTGCACGAGGGGTGGAGGTAATGCCTCAAATGATACCTAAGGAATGGGATGAATGCACCGTCGTTTATCTGGAAGAAGAGACCTTTCATGTGACCTTCAAGGCTGGAGGGGTGTCGCTCGCAAGAGGTGACAAACCGGATGCGGGGTCTGTAGTAAAGATTACTACCAAGAAACTTTGCGATGCCATAGATGGGAGTACAGACTTTTTGAGAGTGTGGATGGATCTCGCTGAGCCCTCTGATAGATCTCTTGTAGCCAAAGGGACTGGATTAAAACTGGCCACCCTGATCGACCTTCTATCCCGCACCTACAAGTCCAATTCAGAGTTTAAGAGACTACTGGATGGGTACAAGGCTAATCTCAAGATCGGATAGAAAATCGCTCTCCTTATTAAGGAGGAGTGAGAAAGGCAATGGTAAGTCTTAAAGTAGTTATTCTATAGGGGGAGAAAAAAGTGGAAAGTATTTATATGGAAAAATGCTGCTGAGAATTTCTTAAAGAATTTTATTGATTTTGTTCCCAGGATTATTCAGCCTATTTGGAAGGAGAAAATTACAGAAGAGTGCCATCGGATTGCTGCAAGAAAAGGGGTTGAAAATATCTCAAAGGTAATCCTTTTAGAGGCAATAAAAGATATCATACCCCATGATTTCGATCCAATTCTATCGATGATAGAGGATCCAGGGAGATTTAAAAAGAGAACATAGATATTTTTGTAGATGTGGAAGCCTATAATAGAATAAAGGTTGAGATAAAAAGATGGGATTCCCCCTTCCATCATGAGAAAGTGAAACCGAGTACAAGGCCTGAAGAGACAACAGTACTGGCTTTCAATGCCAGTCCGAGAAAGGCAGGAAATACCGATCTCCTGATTGACGAGGCCTTGAAGGGGGCTAAGAGTGTGGGGGCGAAGAATGAGAAATATTACCTCCATGACCTCAAGATAGGGTATTGTATCGGCTGTCGTATATGTAAAGAGAAGATCCTGCCAACCACTTGCACTGTAAAGGGTGATATGGCTTCCCTTTATGAAAAGATAAGGCAGGCCAAATGTATTATCATTGGATTTCCTATTTATACCTCACGAGAGTCAGCGCAACTGGCAGTATTTTTTGATCGCTGGGATTGCTTTGTAGGCCCTGATATGAAAAATACCCTTAATCCAGGCAAACGGGCGATGGTGATAGGCACTTGGGGTGTTCCTAAGATCGATACATATGACCAACATATAGAGAGGGTTATAGTTATCCTTAAGGTCCACGGAATCCAGACCGTAGAGGCCATTTCTGCTTCAGGGTTCGAAGGACTACTCCATGGATTAGATGAAAACAAAAGGGGGATTGTTTTGAGAAACCCGGAAGGGCTGAAACAAGTTTTTAAAGCTGGTAAGTGTTTGGTAACAGGTATCCCAGAAATTTAGGAGTAAGAGGGAGTGAACAAATGTAGGGAGTCCAGTTATCACTTACTTGATGGCTGTGAAAAGAAGGGTTGTTTGTTGATAAACTTCAATCTGGAAAATTAAAAGGTGGCATAAAACGAGTAATAAGGTAAGAGAGCACAGAGAAGAGGAATGTTAAGGTATTTTATCATTGAGATGGAAAGAAATCTCTGTGATTGATTTTTGACACTACTCTCAATGGTAAGGAGGTAGTTATGGCAAAACGATTTGACCTCATTATTGTTGGCGGTGGTCCTGCGGGACTCATGGCTGCCAAGACCGCAGGTGAAGGAAACTTAAAGGTTGCCCTCATTGAGAAGAGAAGGGATATCACCAAGTGGACTAGGGCAGACTGCATGCAGTTCTATGGCCTCGAAGGGGACTTTCTGGGGGAGGATATCAAGGTTGAGGTGGGAAAGGTTGTCTTTCCCAAGAACGGGTTTGAGGTCAAATATACGGGTGGACTCTATCCACTATACCACTGGAGGGTCTTTTCACCTCGTGGACATCGAATCGATTTTAGTGGTGAACGCCCAATTTCCACGGTCTTCGACAAAGATATCCTCTTAAGGGATCTGTTACGGGAGGTTGAGAAGTTAGGGGTTACCGTATATTCAGGAGCCCTTGGCCTTAAGGCAGAAAATACCAAAGAGGGGGCAAAGGTACTCATAACGAGCCAAGGTGGGGAAAGCTGGCTTGAGGGGAAGAAGGTGATTGCTGCAGATGGGATTAACTCCCGCATCACGGAAAGTGTTGGGTTAAATAAGGGAAGGCCCTATATGGGAACATTTAGAGTAGTCCAGTACATCATGGAGGGCGTTAGGCACCCGTATTCCAATAGCTGGATCCAGTTTTACGGCAGATCGATCTCTCCCTTTGCACCTCTTCACTTTCTGCCAACAGTCCGCGGTGAGATGCTACAGAAGTTGGGGGCCATGAGGCCTGCACCGGGGAATCCTGAAGAAGATTTGAAGTTTCTCATGGAGAAGAGTCACTTCGCCTCGTGGTTTAAGGAGGTAAAGGTTATTTATAAGATGGGTATCTCTGTAAAGGCTTTTTTGCCTATCGAGAGACCCGTTATGGGAAATGTTTTATCTATAGGTGATGCACCTGCCTTTGCTGAAGTAGAGAATCAGGGTGCTTTAATGTGCGGTTATCATGCGGGGCTCGCAATCATCAAGGAGCTTAAAGGAGAAAACGGGATTGATGGATATATCGACTGGTGGAAAGACTCCTTTGAATTCCTTAGCCCTGAAATCCATCGCATTGCCCAGGGGTACGCCATCAATCCTTACTATGAAGATGAGGAGATTGACTACCTCTTCAGCCTCTTAGAAGGAGAAACCCTTGAAGGAACAATCAACCAGTATAAAATTCCTAAACGGTTATGGGATGCCATCTTCCGGCATAAAGAACGAATCCAGAAGGAGAAGCCTGAACTCATTCAGAAAATAGAAGGCATTCATGCAATGAACTTACAGGAGGCATTTACCATTGACCAGGGGCAGGATAAAAAATGAGGATTGATCAAAATGAAACTGAAAAGAGAGGCAGGGTATGGAATATAGAAGGTTGGGGAGAACTAATTTAAATATCTCGATTATCGGGCTTGGTGGACTTCCCCTTTTCTTCGAACCACCAGAAAGGGCTATAAAGGTCATCCATGCAGCACTGGATGAAGGAATCAATTACTTCGATTTAGACGAAGGGAGTAACCAGTTTTTCTCTGATAAGGTTTATCTGGATGGAGGAAGCAAGATTGGAAAGGTATTGAAGGAGAGGAGGGAAGATTGCTATTTGGGGGTCAAGAGTATGCGCCAGACCTATGACGAACTGAAGGAAGATGTGGATCTGGCGCTTGCAAGAATCGTCAAGGGAACGAAACGAGAGGTGATCGATATCTTCCAGTTAGCCTTCTTAGACAGTCCTCAAAAGCTGGAGGTTGTTCTTTCAAAAGACGGAGGTTTAAGAACCCTGGAAGAAGCCAAAGAAGAAGGAAAGATTGCTTATATCCTGGGAGCAGGCCACAACCCCAGGACCCTGATTCAAGCCGTCAATACAGGAAGGTTTGATGTGATAGAATTTCCCTTCAACATTATCGAGGATGAGTATCTTAGGATGGTGATCCCCCTGGCCAGGCAGAAGAATATCGGCACTGTAATTATGAAACCTCTCGGTGGAGGTCAATTGGGTAGTGTTGCTAATTACTCACTTCGGTGGATCTTAAGTCACGAAATTAATTGTGTCATACCAGGGATGAGGAATGAAGAAGAGGTAAGAAAAAATGCTCAGATTGGCCATGCTCTTGAATCCTTACATAATAGGGAATATGAGGAGCTGAAGAAGTTGAGTGAGCAGATTGGAAAGGAGTACTGCCATCGGTGCGGATACTGCCTGCCATGTACCCAAGGCATTTTTATCGTTGGGGTCATGGACTTCTTAAAATCGCCCCTCCTTCCATTTGAGAAAAAACGTATGGCTTATAGTGAGATGGTGTCTTCAAAAATGAGCTCTCCAGCAAGCAGCTGTATCGAATGTAGAGAATGTGTGGCCCGCTGTCCCTTTAAACTTCCGATACCGGAATTGATGTCCGAGGCAGCTGAGATCTTTGAGAGAGAGAAATAAACTTCCGAAGCTTCCTGGTGAATAGACGAAAACCTTGGCAGTAACAAGGGAGGTATAAAGTATTCATGTATAAGAAAGTGTCTAAGCCGAGGTCAATTCCATATTAGTATTCTCCAGGAAAAGGATTCTTAAATGAATACCAAGGAAATAGTAACAGTAGGTAACAGTCAGGTGAATGTTTTTCCCACGCTTCCTCGCAGCCTATCAATAACCCTGAGTATTGTTGCAGTGATTACTTCCTTCGTAATCCTTGAAAAAACACTTGCCCCGAAGATACGGATGTGGGGAGATGTATACCCTTCCCTGCTCACCTTCTTAGTAATCCTTTCAAAGATCGTTATCCCTCTCGTGGTCTTATGGAAAATCTATGGAATGAGCCCTGGTTCACTGGGCTGGGTTAAAGGTGGCCTGTTCCAGGCTGTCTGGAAAGGAATCGTCCTGGCTGCCTTTATGATGGTATTCACGGTTATCTATCAGAAATATTCCTGGATCCTGTTCCAGGAGCCTTATACATCTTCAGGCCAGCGCTTTCTGAAACAGAAGTTATCAGGAGCAGCACTGGGAATTGGTATTTCCGCAGCGTTACTCAACGCCTTTGGCGAAGAGATCATCTTCAGGCGCATGCTATTACCAGCCTTATCCCGTTACCTGGGCATTATCCTCGCGCTCATTGCACAGTCATTTATCTTTACGATCTATCACTTCTTCCCACTTCAAAACTCGGTGTTCCTCTTCATCATGGGGATTTTCTTTGGCCTGGGGTATCTCTGGAGTAGATCGTTGCTAACCCCTGTCCTGGCCCACCTCATTGAAAACGGAGTGCCGATCCTGATTTATCTTATTCGCTAAATGAATTTCTCTTTACAGGAACAACCTTTTAAAAGAGCCGTTCTACTTCATATGCTAAGGGGGTATTTCCTCTATCACCGTAAAAACAGGTTGTTCGGGGGAGGATATGCTTCACCTTCTCTGCCAGTGACTCTATCTCATTTACGCTTGGTGTTCTCCAGGGAAAGTCTTCTACAGGTACGTAGGCATCGATCCTGGGGGGCAGTGAGGGACGGGGGCAGTGAGGGACAGCACCCATTATTTATGGGTTCTAAGTAGCGACAGGCACTTATTTTTCTGGGGCATTCTCTTTCCTCAGAATCTCCCCTATCTCTCTTCGGAGCACCGGAATTTTATTCTCGACTACATCCCAAACGATCTCATAGTCAACCCCCAAGTAGTCATGAATTACTGCAGTGGGGGACAGCACCCATTATTTAATAAACTTATTTTAATTTTTCCCTCTCCCTAACTCCCTAACCTTCCTGAACCCGTCCATCGGCGCTTGGAAAAGGTTAGGTACCATTCGTTTTCTTTCCTTAATCCCTCGGCAGTATCGATTAAATCCACCGGAAAAACCTTTCTGCAAGTTTCGCAATCTCGGTGGCATCACTTGTTTAGAAACAAAAATATATGTTCACGATTGTAAACATGGCATGTTCTTCTCAGCGTAATCCAGTAACCCTATCCCAGGCGATATAATATTCCGAGGTTGAGGAAGGCAATTTAGATATTTCTGATAAATGTTGTGAGTTGCTTTTTAATCTCCACCCATAATTCGTCAATATTTTCTACCAGGGATTTCATCTTCTCCCAATTCAATTTGAATCCGTATCCATGAATAAAAAAGTGCCTGAAGGTCAAATAATGGTATAACTTGTCAATGGTCTCCTGTTCGAATAATGGGATCTTGTTTTTGTTGTGCAGCCAGGATTGCAGGAGTAACTGTTTATGCCAGTCATCCCCTTTTGGAATTTTTCTGTAATACTCCTTGGCACAGCGCTTCAAGATATTTTCAATCCCGTTGTAGAAGTTCATGAGGTAGGTTGCTATGGCAGCTGTATTTACTTCGGTAATTTCTTTAGCTCTTATTTCTCTGATTTTCGATACGACGAGGTCCATCTGTTCCTGTTCAAAAACCAGGTCCTTTTTTAGCTGCTCGTAGTTAGGCTTCATAGATAAGTTTGCCTTCTTCTAAGATACGGCTTGCAAAATAGGAATCTGCCTCATCTAAATCAACCAGGTCAACTGGCTTTGGGAGCTGCTTAAATAATTCAGCATAGAAGTCAAAAAATGTGCAGGGACTAATTCCTTTAACAGCTAAATCTATATCATGTGCACCTTTTTCCTTAATTGAAGAGCCGAATAGAAAAACTGAAGAAGCATGGTATTTCTTAGCGCATTTCCTGATTAAATGCCGTTCTTTCTTGGTCAGCATACGGATCCCCTTTCCCTCGTGTATTCATTGGGTATGAATGGAGACATAGTACTACCTTCGAGATATATTTTGTAAAGGAATTCTTTTTCGTGTGTGCAGGGTCATCTGTTTTCCTCATTCACGGCTCAAGCTGTCTGAACGCTGCTCGCCGCGAACAAATGAGCCGAACACTCCGATCCTCCTTACTCCGTGTGCTCTGATACGAGTCTGGTTCTCATGGAGTACATTCAGGATATCCTGCTTGGTCTTAACTGGCGTTTGCATCAATCTTCCCTTGGTGGAATATAAACAATGCTTCTTCTTGAACCCTATCCTCCTCTTATTGGATTCCGTCAAAATAATATCGCAGCTCAAGGGGGCATTGCAAGAAGATAGTGAAGTGAAAATGCCTCTAATCTTACTATACGATAATCGAGCCAGATACAAACACCCTATCTTAATTAAGAGATCTCTGAAGAAATCGAAAACAGGGTTCCGAGTGCGAATTGATCCGCCACAGGCGGATTTCGGTAAATAAGACCGAAGGCCGGTCCTCCGGGCAAGAATTATCGTAAGAATGACCAAACGTTTTATCGAAGACGGACCAAACGTCTTTTTGCAGTGAAGCGAGATTTAGAATTGTTCCGCCTCAGGCGGATTGTTGAGCAACGAGGAACTCTGTTTTTCAGAGATCTCATTAAAAAATATTGACAAATGCAAGCACGACATATAATGTATTTGCATAAATTGACCTAAAGAGGCTTTCCAGTGCCGGTTTCAGAGAGGACAAAAGAAATCATCCTGAGCGCAGCAAAGGACTTGTTTGCACAGAAAGGCTTTTTCAAGACAACGTATGCTGATATTGCCCGCCATGCAGGTGTAAATCAGGCCACAGTCTATCGGGGCTTTAAAACCAAAGAAAATATTTTCAAGCTCCTCCTTGAAGAAGAATATAAATCTATCACTAAAGAATCATTCCAATCACTGAGCATAGAGGAACCAACGCTCTGCAAATTGAAAAGGTTGGTAACCACAAACTTGCGGTTAACCACCCAGAGCCGCCTTTTTCAGCACATTTTGCGTGATGAATACAGCCAGTTTCGAGATTTTTTTAATACCAAGCAGGACAAAGCAATCCAGGAACTCTATTCCCTCATTGAAAAAGGCATGGAGAAGGGTGAAATAAAAAAAGAAGACCCGGCTTTCCTGGTGTCTCTCCTTTTATCCTTCAGTTATGCACTCCGTAATCTTTATCGAAGTGAAGTCCTGCCTCTCGAGAGTAAATACAACCTGGACCACTTGGTTGAGACCATCAATAATGTTTTTATAGAAGGGTTCATTAAGAGCTTTACGATCGAAGATAAAATTAATAATAATAAGGTATGAACGTTACGGGAAAGGAGAACAACTTGGAGTCAAGTG
>Ga0315282_10007684_pt1 | contig 17635 bp, 18 predicted proteins | sample YL17G07_20_MG_FD_203693 | JGI IMG/M metagenome (GOLD analysis project Ga0315282, IMG submission 203693) | Sediment microbial communities from Yellowstone Lake, YNP, Wyoming, USA - YL17G07_20 | ecosystem: Environmental > Aquatic > Freshwater > Lake > Sediment | place: USA: Wyoming | collected... | reverse complement strand
CGTGCCCCTACGATTTATGATCCCCGGTTTGGGCGCACAAGGGGGATGAAATGAAAAATCAATTTATCTTCGCCCAGCCCCTAGAAAAATAAGAGCGCTTGAAAATTGACCGATAAACGACAATGACACCCATCCACGTTGGAATAGTGAGTTCAAAGCCCTATCTACTGCTTCAGCATTTTCATAGTCCGGAAATGGCATGATTCCTTCAACTTTGCCTTTCTGCTTTGCGCAAAATTAAGCAGAAAGTAGCACGGGTCACAATATCCGGCTGCCATGGCCGTTTGCCGGTCATGCCTGACGCCGACGCGTCGACCTCCTATCACCATAATCCCACGCCCCGTGGGTTGGAGAGCGCGAAGCGAAATCCAGCCCGCGGAATTACAATTTTTTGGAGGGGGTTCGGGGGAACCCTTTTTGCCGAAAAAGGGTTCCCCCGAATCTTGCCACAAATACCGAAGCGCGCCTAGCCTAGCGGCCCTTCCACTGCGGGGGCCGTTTCTGCACAAAGGCGATCGGACCTTCCTTCACGTCCTCGGACTGGTACATGGCCTGGACTTCAGGATAGGGATAGGCCATGGCCTCCTGCAAGGGCATGTGGAGGCCTTTGAGGGTGGAGGCCTTGCTGGCCCGGGCCGAAAGCGGCGCGCCCAGCATGATCTCCTTGGCGTAGTTGTGGGCCGTTTCCATGAGCTTGTCCAGCGGCACGATCTCCGCAACGATGCCGTACTGGTAGGCCTCCTGGGCGGTGATGCGCTTCGAGGTCAGGATCATGGTCATGGCCACGTGGTAAGGCATCTGCCGAGGCAGGCGGTGCACCCCGCCCGCGCCGGGCATCAGGCCCACGCGGTGCTCAGGCAGGCCGAAAGTGGCGTTCTGCGAGGCCAGGATGACGTCGCAGGCCAGGGCGATCTCGAAGCCGCCGCCCAGGGCCAGGCCGTTCACCGCGGCGATCATCGGCTTGAACAGGTCGAAGCGGGAGGTGATGCCGGCAAAGCCGCCCTTCACGCCCTGCATGATCTCCCTCATCTTCGCCTGGCCTTGCGTGGCCGTGAACTTGAGATCGTTGCCCGCGGAAAAGGCCCGCTCGCCCGTGCCGGTGATGATGCCCACCCACTGGGCCGGGTCCGCGTCGAATTCATTGAGCGCCTGGTCCATCTCCCGGCTGACCAGCGGGCTGATGGAATTCATGACCTCGGGCCGGTTGAGCGTGAAGATGGTCAGGTGTTCTTCCTTGTCCACTTTGATGAATTCATAGCTCATGATCTTCCTCCTATGATCCCTGCGATGGTTAACGCCAAGTGCACCCGGGTACCATGGCCGGCGCTCCGCACACTCACCGCCCCCGCCCCGGCTGCCTCTTTCGACCTCTCCGGCCGGGCCTTGGGTTCGGTTTCGCGCCGACAGACTCCTTCAGACAGACCATATTAAGATGAAGCGCAGCCTTTTGTAAACCCCGAATCGCTCCCCGCCCCGGAAAAGGGGTCAGGAGCCTTTTTCGCGATTTTATTGGGACCGGGCTTTTCCCTCGTTCCAGGGTTCTGCCCTGGAACAAGAGGAAAATTTTCTTTCTTTTGTTTGTGTGGTTCGTGTATTTCGTGGTTAAAATCTCCCCCGCACCGCGCACTGCGCACCACGCACTTTCTTTCTCACGCCCGCCGGGCCAGGTCCGCGGCCAGCAGGATCGCGGCCTTCATGCTGGACGGATCGGCCAGGCCTCGCCCGGCCAGGTCAAAGGCCGTGCCGTGATCCACCGAGGTTCGGATAAAGGGCAGCCCGAGGGTCACGTTCACACCGTCGCTGAAATGAAGCAGCTTGAAGGGGATGAGGGCCTGGTCGTGGTACAGACAGATCACCGCGTCGAACTCCCCATGCGCCGCCCGATATAACAGCGTGTCGGCCGGGAAGGGACCTGCCAGGTTCACCCCGCGCGCCGCCGCCTGTAGGGCCGCCGGCGCGAGAATCCGCTCTTCCTCGTCGCCGAACAGGCCGCTGTCCGAGGCATGGGGGTTGAGCGCGGCCAGGGCCAGCCGGGGCCGCTCGAGGCCGAATTGCCGTCTCAGGGCCGCGTCCGCGATCTCGGCCGTCCGAAGAACCCGCTCCGCGCTCAGCCGCGCCGGCACGTCCCGGAAGGCCAGGTGCGTGGTGACCAGCACCACCCGCAGCCTCGGGCCGGCCAGCATCATAGCCACCTCGACCCCGCCGGCCAGCGCGGCCAACATCTCCGTGTGGCCGGCATAGGCATACCCGGCCGCGTTGAGCGAAGCCTTGCTTATCGGGCCCGTGACCAGTCCTTGAATCCGGCCGGCCAGGGCCAACCGCGCCCCGGTCTCGATATAGCGCGCCGCGGCTCGGCCGCCTGTAAGGCCCGGCCGGCCCGGCGCGCGGTCCGCCGCTGCCAGGCGCGATAAAACCAAGAGCTCGACCATGCCCAGCCGCCCCTGGCTTTCTTCCGGTTCGGAAATCTCTCTAAGCTCAAGCGCCAGCCCCAGCCTGAGGCCCGTCTCGGCCAGAACCCCGGCGTCCCCCAACACCAGCGGCCGACACGCCTCGTACACAACCGTCCCGGCCAAAGCCTTGATTAAAACCTCGGGACCGATCCCGGACGGATCGCCCAGGGTGATGCCTAGGATGGGCCTGCCTTCTTTTCTCTCCCCGGTCATCAAGATTCCACTGATGCAAAGGCGGTTCACAAACCGCCCTAGGGTAAACCCCCCGATGTCATGGGTACCAAGCCTCAGGTAGGGGCGACCGGCCGGTCGCCCCTACACACCACGCACCACGCGCTCTATAAACCGCAGGCCAGGTAGGCCCCGCCGGATCACAGCTCCCAGGCCGCCCGGGCTCCCTCTTCCACGGCCTCGATGATGCGGCGCGCCCCCCGAGCGTCGCCCACCACCGTGTACTTGAGGCTGCTCTCCTCGAGCGCCTTTTCCAGGTCCAGGCAGGGCCGGCGCCCAACGGCCGTGACCACCTGGTCCACCGGCGCCAGAACCACGGCCTCGCCCTTGTGCCGGACCGTAATCTCGTTTTCGCCCACGGCCTGAATCTCGGTCTCGAAAAGCTGCCGGCTTTTGTGGTCCCGAAAACGGCGGTTCAACCAGTAGCCGTGGGCCGTGAAGCTGATCACCGGGGATCGGTCCAGCACCTCGACCACGGTCACCCGGCTGCCCTTGGCCAGCAGGAAGTCGGCCGTCTCCATGCCGGTCCAGCCCGCGCCGACCACGACCACGTCCTGGCCGGGCGGCACGCGACCCAGGAGCACGTCGTCGGCCTGGACGACCTTGGGGTCCGCCGCCCAGGACGCGGCCAGCGGCGCGGCCTCGGCCCCGGTGGCCAAAATGACGGCCTCCGGACCTTCCCGCTTCAGCGTCTCCGCGGACGCCGCCTCGCCCAAATGGACCGCCACGCCGGCTTCCTTCACCCGCTCGAACAGCCAGTCGATCCACGCCAGATACCCTTCCTTGAAAGGACCCAGGCCGGCGAGCTGAACCGTGCCGCCCGCCTTCGCCTGCCGCTCGTAAAGCGCGACGCGGTGTCCCAGCCGGGCCGCCTCACAGGCCGCGATGAGGCCGGCCGGGCCGGCGCCCACGATCAGGACCCGGCGCGGCCGTTTGGCCGGCCCTTTGGGGTAGACCAGTTCCTGGCCGGTCTCCGGGTTGATGGCGCAGCGGATGGTGCCCTCGTTCAGCATCAGCCGCTCGATGCAGCCCTGGTTGCAGGACAGACAGCGGCGGATGGCGCGCGAGCGGCCGGACCTGGCCTTGATCAGATAATCCGGGTCGGCGAGCTGCTGCCGGCCGAAGGCCGCCAGGTCCGCGTCCCCGCGGCCGATGACCTCGTCGGCCAAGGCCGGGTCCTGGAACCGGCCCACGGCGATGACCGGCACGTCCACCACCTCCTTGATCTTGCGCGCCCGCCAGGCGTTGAAGCCGGGTTCGAGTTCGGCCGAGGCGCTGGTGATCCCGCCCGGGCTGCCGTGGGTGCCGATCGAGGCGTGAATGATGTCCGCGCCGGCCCGGACAAAGGCCGGGGCCAGCTTCTGGATGTCCTCGACCAGGTAGCCGTTCTTGATGGCCTCCTCGGCCGAGACGCGCAGCGAGATCGGGAAGTCGTCCCCGACCCGGCGGCGGACCTCGGCCAGAATCTCGAGGGTGAAGCGGGCCCGGTTCTCGAGGCTGCCGCCGTAAGCGTCCTGCCGGATATTGGACCGGGCCGAAAGAAACTGGGCCAGGAGATAGCCGTGCGCGCCATGCACCTCGACCGCGTCGAACCCGGCCTCCCGGGCCCGGGCCGCGGCCGATCCAAAGGCGGCCACCATCTCCTCGATCTCGGCCAGGGTCATCTCCCGGCCGGCCTGGCGATGGACCGCGCTGGGCATGGCCGAGGCGGACACGGCCCGGCCCTGAGACACGAGCCAGGCCGACTCGCGGCCCGGGTGGTGAAGCTGCACGGCCGCCTTGCCTCCGGCGCCGTGAATCGTCTCGGCCAGCCGCTTAAGACCCGGAATGAACCGGTCGTCCCAGGCGCTGAGTTGGCTCGGGCTGGACATCCCGTCCTTGTGCACCGCTGCCACCTCGGTGATGATCAGGCCGGCCCCGCTCGAGGCCTGACGCTTAAGATAGGCCAGCAGGGCCTCGCCGACCCAGCCCCCCTCCTCGGCCAGCCCCGTGCCCATGGCGGGCATGACCGCCCGGTTGGACAGGGTCAGACCCTTGATGCGGATCGGAGAAAAAAGATGCTCGAGTACATCCATGACCGCCTCCTGGTTTGAGACCGTTGCAAAACTTCGGCTGCCGGCTGAACTCATTGTCGGGCTTCGTCTCGAAGTCCTCGAAATATAGTAATATTCCTGCGGCTTCGATCCTCGCCCTCCTCGATTTCGTCTCGGCTTCCTATGTTTTGCAACGGTCTTGCTTCGGCGATGAACGAAAAAATCCGCCCGGCGCGGTCGTGGCCGCAAGCGGTCCTCACCCCTCACACTTCGGCGGATCCCATGGCCAGACTACCAAGACCGGGCGGGAAAGTCAAACCTCCCCGGCCCCCCCTCAATCTCCGCTTAAGGCCGTTTGGAGGGAGCGGATTTTGGTGCGCAGGAGGCACAGGAGGCCGGCTGGGCCATGGCGGCCAATAAAAAGGCTTTGATCAACGGGTGGGGCCGGTTCGGGCTGGAAGACATCTGGGGCAGAAAGAGCGTAGCCACATAGAAAGGGTGGTCCATCAATTCGACGATCCGGGCTTCCCCGGCAGGACCGATGCCCGTGATCTTGAGCCGTCCCCAATCCTTCCCGCGGCGGAAGCCGGGGCTCAGGCCGAAATTGCAGGAAAATTGTTCGGCGGTTTCTTCCCGTGCGTAAGCGTCGCGAGCGAGCGACCCGGGCGCGATCTTGATGGTCTCGGTTTTTCCCACGAGGGAGGAGGCCAGCCTGCTGATGACCAAGGTTCGTGCCTTCGGGTCGATCTCCTCATGCGCCGCGTCGTCGATCCCCAGGACATTTCGCGCATACTCTACCAGAGCATGTTGAAAACCGCCTCAAGTGGCGAAGAACGGCCTCCCCATCTCTCGGGCGAAGCGGATGGCCCGAAGCGCGCCGTCCATGCTTTGGTACGGGCTGCCGGGAGCGCACCACAGGCCGTCAAACCGTCCCAGGGTTTCCGCCCTGGACGGCTCTGTCAGCGAAGGCGTGGGAAGCCAGGTGGACTTGACGGCCACGGACAAGGCGCCGGCGGCATAATCCAAGGCCTCGTCCGTTTGGGCATGGGAAGGGAAGACCTTGGGATCGTAATCCCCGATGATGCCGACCGTAATTTGCCGATTCATCTGTTATATTCCCTTCTGTCCCGGAGAATGACCAACATTTTCTGCGCCCGCCGGCCAGGTCACAAACGGCGCTCGGGGAACACCCCTTACGTCTGGACCGGATTTTACTACGGCTTCCTGACTGAGGGTAGGGAAGATTTGAAACCCACCCCCACCTTCGCTGGCAGTGACATCCCTTTTGCCTGGGACGCTAAGCCACCCAAGGAAACCCCAGCCGCCCGAGACAAAGGGGCCCGCGCCGCGGCCCGCATCCCACGCTCCACAAAGCGCGTCAATATCGTTTGACTTCTTTGGCCAAGTTTGGTTAATTTAAAAACTTATAGGAATTCCGGCCCAGGTCCGCGCCCGGGCCAGGGCGGGGGCTGAGGACCCGGCACGGAATGCGTCTTTCATTAAGTGATTTCGATTTCGATCTACCCGCGGAGCTGATCGCGCAGCAGCCGGCCCAGAAGCGGGACCAGGCCCGGCTGATGGTCGTCCTTCGCAAGAGCGGCAGGATCGAACACGCCCGCTTCGCCGAGATCGGAGAGTGGCTGCCGCCGGCCAGCCTCTTGGTGGTCAACGATGCGCGGGTGGTGCCGGTGCGTCTTCTGGGCCACAAGGAGAGCGGCGGGCGGGTCGAGGCGGTGATTCTCGAACCGCCGGGGTCCGAGGCCGGGCCGGGCGCATACGAGCTGGACGCTTTGGTCAAGGCGAGGCGGCTGCGGCCCGGCGCGCGGCTCGATTTCGAGGCCGGCGTTTCGGCCGAGGTGCTCAAGAGGGGCGAATTCGGCCGGGCGCGGCTGGGCTTTAATTTTCCGGAGCCGCCGGCCAGGGTTTTCGAAGCTGTCGGTTTGATGCCCCTTCCGCCATATATCAAGCGGGAGGGCGGGTCCGAGGCGGACGCGGCCCTGGACCGGGAGCGGTACCAGACGGTTTACGCGCGGTCCTTCGGCGCGGTGGCGGCGCCCACGGCCGGGCTGCATTTCACGCCCGAGCTTTTGGAAGCGCTGAGAAATCAGGGGCACGAAACGGCCGCCCTGACCCTGCTCGTGGGCTACGGCACCTTTGCCCCGGTCCGGGAGGAAGACCCCACCCGCCACCGGCTTGAGGCCGAGCGGATGGCGCTCGACGCGGACACGGCCGGCCGCGTCAACCGGGCCCAGGCCGCGGGAAGAAAGGTGGTCGCCGTGGGAACGACCGGCGTGCGTTCCCTCGAGTTTGCGGCCGGACTCGGCCTGCCGCTTCGGCCGTATGAGGGATGGTGCGACCTCTTCATCCATCCCGGCTTTGAATTTCGGGTGGTGGACCACATGGTGACGAACTTTCACCTGCCCAAATCGAGTCTCCTGATGCTGGTGGCCGCTTTTGCCGGCCTGGAACTGATCCGCGAGGCCTACCAGACGGCCGTGGCCGAGGGCTATCGGTTTTTCAGCTATGGGGACGCCATGTTGATTTTGTGATATGGTCGTCCCGCGCAGTACTTTGACGTTTACGGTCCTGGTCCGGGTCGGTGGCGGCCGGGCCCGGACCGCGGTGCTCAAGACGGCCCATGGCCAGGTTCAGACGCCGGCCTTCATGCCCGTGGGCACCCAGGGCTCGGTCAAGGCCCTCGGACCGGACGACCTCAGGGCGGTCGGGGCGGAGATGGTCCTGGCCAACACCTACCACCTGCTGCTGCGCCCCGGCCCGGAGACCGTGCAAAAGCTGGGCGGCCTGAACAAATTCATGGGCTGGGACGGCGCCATCTTGACCGACAGCGGCGGTTACCAGGTCTTTTCCCTGGCCGAGCTCCGGCGCCTGGACGAGGAGGGCGTGACGTTTCGGTCCCACATCGACGGCTCCGAAATCTTCCTCAGCCCGGAAAAGGCCGTGGCCGCGCAGGAGGCATTAAACCCGGACATCATGATGGCCTTTGACGAATGCACGCCCTACCCGGCCGGCCGCGACGAGACGCTGGCCTCGGCCGAGCTGACCTATCGCTGGGCCAAACGATGCCTGGCCGCCCGAAGCAAAGAAAACGGGCCGGCCCTCTTCGGCATCATCCAGGGCGGCATGTACGCCGACCTGAGGCGGACGGCGGCGGCGCAGATCGCGGAGCTGGATTTCGCGGGCCTGGCCGTGGGCGGTTTGGCGGTGGGCGAGGAACCTGCCCGGAGGCGGGAGATGATCGACGTGGTGAGCGAAATCGTGCCTAGGGACCGACCCCTGTACCTCATGGGCCTGGGCACCCCGGAAGACCTGGTCGAGGGCATCGCTCGGGGCGCCGATCTCTTCGACTGCGTCCTGCCCACCCGCAACGCCCGCAACGGCCAGCTCTTCACCCGGGCCGGCCGCCTGGTCATCAAGAACCAGCGCTACCGGGAGGACGATCGGCCGGTGGAGGAGGGGTGCCCGTGCTACACCTGCCGGCGCTTCTCCCGCGGGTATCTTCGGCACCTGTTCATGTCCAAGGAGATTTTATCCTATCGCCTGAACACGATCCACAACCTGACCTACTATCTCTCCTTGATGCGGCGGGCGCGCGAGGCCGTCCTCCACGGACGGTTCCGAGATTTTTACGACGAATTTTATAATGCCCGCGTCGGCCGAGAAGACGACGCGGACGATCAACAGCAGTGAGTACGGAGGAGGTACGACCATGTTCGAAACCATCGCCAATGCCATGAGCGGCTTGTCAGGCGGGGGAGGCGGCACCGGAGGGTCCGGCGGCGGCGCGTTCGGCGCCATGATCCCGCTCGTTTTGATGTTCGTCATCTTTTACTTCCTGCTTATCCGGCCCCAGCAGAAAAAAGCCAAGGATCAACAGAGCTGGATTTCCCGGCTGAGCAAGGGCGACCGAGTCGTGACCAGCGGCGGGCTGCACGGCGAGATCACGGGCTTGACGGACACGATCGTCACCTTGGAGATCGCGCCGAAAATCCGCGTCAAGGTCAACCGCAGCGCCATCGCCGCGTCCGCCGGCCCGGCTTCTTCGTCTGACGTGGAGACGCCGGCGCAGAAAAAGTGACCCCGGCGCCTGAACCTTTTGGCTGACACAACCTCTCGAGGAGTAGACCGTGGAGCGAAATTTTTTGTGGCGACTGCTGATCGTTCTGGCCGTGGCGGTCGTCTCCATATTGTATGTTATCCCGTCCGTCACCCCCACCCTGCCGGACTTCTGGAAAAAGGTCCTGCCGTCCGACCGCGTGCATCTCGGCCTGGACCTCCGTGGCGGCATGCACCTGGTCCTCGAGGTCCAGACGGAAAAGGCCGTGGAGAGCTCCCTCGAGCGCAACGCGGATGAACTCAGGTACGGCCTGCGCAAGGCCGGCATCCCGGCCACGGACATAGCCAAGACCGAAGCCAACACCATCGAGCTCACGCTGCCAAAGGTCCAGGACCTGGACCGGCTCAACGACCTCCTGAACAAGGAATTCAGCGAGCTGGCCACCAAGTCCGCGACCGAGACAGAGGGCCGGATGAAGGTCGTGCTCGTGTACAAAGAGACGGCGGCGAAGCAGATCCGGGAGATGGCCGCGCGCCAGGCCTTGGAGACCATCCGCAACCGGATCGACCAGTTCGGGGTGACCGAGCCGGACATCCGGCCCCAGGGCGAGGATCGGATCGTGGTGCAACTTCCCGGCATCCAGGACACGGACCGGGCCGTCCGCCTGATCGGACAGACCGCGCTGCTCGAGTTCAAGCCGGTGGACGAGGAACACAGCGTGGAAAAGGCCTTGACCGACGGTCCGCCGCCGGGAGACGAGATTCTCGATCAGATCGAAACCGATCCCCAGAGCCGCCGCACCAAAAAGACGCCTTTCCTCATCAAGAAGCAGCTCATGATGACCGGCGAATACATCACCGACGCACGGGTGGCCATCGACAACCAGTACAACACGGCCTACGTCTCGCTCAGCTTCGACGCCAAGGGCGCCCGTCTCTTCGAGCGCATCACCGAGGCGAACGTCAAAAACCGGCTGGCCATCATCCTGGACGGCGTGGTCAAGTCCGCGCCGGTGATCCAGGAAAAAATCGGCGGCGGCAAAGCGAGCATCACCGGGACGTTCACGCAGGACCAGGCCCGGGACCTGGCCATCGTGCTTCGGGCCGGGGCCCTGTCGGCGCCGGTCAAGGTCCTGGAAGAACGGACCGTGGGTCCTTCCATGGGTCAGGACTCGATCAATCAGGGGATGCAGTCCATCATCCTCGCCGGCGTGCTGATCGTCCTTTTCATGGCCTTTTATTACCGTGTTTCCGGCCTCATCGCCGACTTGGTGCTCGTGCTGAACATCCTCATCATGATGGCCGCCCTGGCCGCCTTCAAGGCCACGCTGACGCTGCCGGGCATCGCCGGCATCATCCTGACCATCGGCATGGCCGTGGACGCCAACGTCCTCATTTTTGAACGCATCCGTGAGGAAACCCGCTTGGGCAAATCCCCCCGGGCCGCGGTGGACGCCGGCTTCGGCAAGGCCTTCTGGACGATTTTCGACGCCAATCTCACGACCCTTTTCGCGGCCATCGTCCTGTACCAGTTCGGCACCGGGCCCATCCGCGGGTTTGCGGTCACGTTGTCCATCGGCATCGTGGCCAGCATGTTCACGGCCATCTTCGTCGCCCGCCTGATCTTCGACTACCTGCTGGTGCGGTTCAAGGTATCGAAGATCAGCATCTAGCCGCACCAGAACGCTTGATTGGAGCACATCATGGAGTTTATCAAACCAGGGACGCACATCAATTTCGTCAAAGCGAGCCGGTACGCCTACGCCATCTCGGGCACGTTTATCCTGATATCCATCCTCTCGTTGATACTCCACGGCGGTCCCAAGTGGGGCGTGGACTTTACCGGCGGCCTGCTGGTCCAGATTAAATTCAATCAGCCCACCCCCATCCAGAAGATCCGGAACGGCCTGGTGGGGGCGGACATGCAGGACAGCGTCATCCAGGCCTTCGGGGCAGCCGGCGGCAACGAATTTCTTATCCGGTCGGAAAAGACGGACCTGAAACTCGAGGGACTGTCCGAGAGGGTGAAGCTGTCTTTGCAAAAAACCTACCCGCCGGGTTCGTTCGAGGTCCGGCGGGTGGAGACGGTCGGGCCCAAGGTCGGACGTGATCTCAGGGACAGCGCCCTCTACGCCATCTTCTTCGCCTTGCTGCTCATGATGATCTACATTTCCGGGCGCTTCGAGTTCAAATGGCTGCCCAGCCTGGCCGTGGCTGGGTGCAGCCTCCTGGCGGTTTACCTAACCACCCTCCTTGGGGCGCCGCTGACCTACATGGTCATCATCACCTTCCTGGCGACGATGGGGGTCTGTTTCATCTTCAGGCTCAAGTACGCCCTGGGGGCCATCATCGCCCTGATCCATGACGTCATGGTCACTGTCGGGGTCTTTTCCCTGCTGAACCTCGATATCACCCTGGGCATCGTCGCGGCCCTGCTGACGATTGTCGGCTATTCGGTCAATGACACCATCATCGTTTTTGACCGCATCCGGGAGAACCTCCGGAAATTCCGCCGTCAGCCCCTGCCCGACACCATCAACGCCAGCGTCAACGAAACCCTGTCCCGGACCATTCTCACCTCGGGCACAGTCATGCTGGTGGTCGTGATCCTCTTTTTCCTGGGCGGACCGGTCATCCGCGATTTCGCCCTGGCCATGATCGTCGGCGTTGTGACCGGAACGTGGTCCTCCATCTACGTGGCCAGCCCCATCCTCCTGATCTGGCCGCCGGAAGGACCGGTGAACCGGCCGGCCCGGACCGAGGTGAATATCCGCAACAGGCGTGCGGCGCGAAGACGCTGAGCGCCCGGGTCCGCGGCCGCGAGCGAAAGGAGCGATCCATGGGCATGAACTCCGCTTGGAAGCTGGTCCCTCTCCTGGCAGGCGCGGCCCTGTTCCTCGGGGCCTGCGCCTCCCAGCCGGCCCGGCCTCAAGAAGGCGCCACGCAGGTCCAGACCCCGCCGGCCGCCGCATCCGCCCCGCCGGCCCAGACGGAGCCCGCGCTCGAGGATAAGATCAGTCGGCTCGAGGCGACCATCGCCCGTTTGGAACAGACGCTTAAAAATCAGGAGGAACAACTGAAACAGATGGCCGCCAGGCCGGCGGCCGAGGCGCCGGCCCCGCCGCCGCCCGCCCCGGCATTACAACCCGCCGTCACCCCACGCGGCACTATGGAGGAACTGTACCCCGAGGCCCGGACCCTGGCGCTTAAGGGCGATTACGTCGCCGCCGCCGACCTCTTCTTTTACCTGGCCCAGACTTACCCCACCCACGAACTCGCCCCCAGCGCCAATTACTGGCTCGGCGAGTGTTATTACAGCCAGAAAGAGTTTACCAAGGCCATCCAGGTCTTCCAGAAAGTGACCGCCACCTTCCCGAACTCGACCAAGGCCCCGGCCGCCCTGCTCAAAACCGCTTACGCCTACTCCATGACGAACCAGGGCAACGAGGCCATGCTGTATCTGAAACGTTTGCTCGAGGTCTATCCGAATTCCGCGGAAGCGGCGCTGGTCAAGGACGGGAAGACCATCTTCCGGCCTTGAGAGGTGAAGCCGGAGAAAAGAGCGGCCCCGCTTTCAGCCTCCCGGGTCCGGAGCGGCTGGTGCTGGGGCCGGCCCGGCCGCGGCCGCGGAAAGCAGCTTCCCGAACTCGATCTCGTAGATGTACAGCATGACCGCCGCCAGGGAGACGATCAACGGCCCATACAGGATACCGACCAGGCCGAAGTACTGAATCCCGCCGATGATGGACAGGAAGATGAAAAAGGGCGACATCTCGGCCCGCCCCTTCATGAAGTGGGGCCTGAGAAAGTTGTCGATGCCGCCCACCAGCACCACGGACCATAAGGCCAGGAAAACGGCCGCGCTCCACCGCCCGACGATCATCAGATAAACCACGGCCGGCACCCAGACCAGGGCCGTGCCCACCACGGGGATCAGCGAAGCCACGGCCATGACCGCACCCCAAAACAGCGGCGCGATCCCCACCAGCCCCAGACCGAGGCCGCCGGCCACCCCCTGGCAGAGAGCGGTCAGAAAGCTGCCCACCAGCACCGACCAGGCCACGTTGCGCACCTTGGCGAAAATCAAATCCTCGTGGCGGTCCGGCAGTGGCGACAGGTACTTCAGACGTTCGATATAGCGCTGTCCGTCTTTTAGAAAATAATAGGTCAAAAAGATCATGAGAAGGAAGCGGGTCAGAAAGGTCGTGGCGTCGCTCACCAGCCCGGCGCCGCGGCTCAAAAAATGCTGGAAAACCTTTTGGCCGGCCTCGGTCAGAACCCCGCCCAGGTCCAGCCGGTCCAACGGGAGGAAGGGAAGGGTCCCCCGCACCCAGTCCGCCAGCCCTGCCACCCTCGGATCGGCCAGCATCTTCTCCGCGCCGCCCTCGCGGAGCCATGAGTCCACGCGGCCGACCGACTCGACGCCCTGGGCCAGCAGGGCCGACAGAAAAAGAATGATGGGAATGACGATGAGAACGGTGATGAGCACGACCGTGGTCAGCACGGCCAGACCTTCCCGTCCCCGGTACCACCCGGCCAGACGAACCTTAAGCGGGTGAAAGAGGGAGGCCAGCACCAGGGCAAGAACGATAGGCTGGACAAAGGGCCACAGGAGCAGCCCCGCCAGGAACATCGAAACGGCCAGCAGGACCAGCAGCAGCATCGTGCGGTACGCCCCGCCGGGGACGAGCGGTTCCTGGGCCTGGGTCGGTTCGTCACTCATGCTTAAACATCCTGGGTCTGTTTTTCGGCCAGTCTACACGAGTTCGGGCCGGATGGCAAAACCCGAGGCCTCCCCGGAAACCCGCCCCTGACCCTTTTTTCTCCTCTCTCACCATCATGATCAGCCAACCAGTGCGGTCCGTATGGGCGCGGCCGTTTTTCCTATGAAACCGTCGCGCCATCCCTTTTCACACCGAGTGTGAAGCCGGATGCACACTAGGCCGGGACGCAAAACATTTTCGGGTCTTTGCAATATTTTACTTCTATATTAGTTAGTTACTTACAAAATAGGCTCTCTCCCCGGCCTTCACTTTCCAAAAATCGGCCCAAATGCCCGGTTTTTGGGCCAGTCCGGTCCGGCTTTCCCTAAATTCCCATGTGGGGGTGTGAAACCAAGTTCACACCGGAATGGGGCCACGACCGGGTTCATGATTATATCTTGTTGAAATAAAACGATATATCACGATGGCACGGGGTTTGCCCTCCCCTTATGGCAGAGCAGTAAGGAGGAGAGCATGGCACAGCCCCACGACATCCTGCACGTAAGACCCGGCGCCGGCCTGGGCGAGGTCAAACGCGCTTATCGCCGGCTGGCCAGGCAGTACCACCCGGACACGGCGCCGGGCGGGTCGGGCGATGCGGCGCGTTTCCAGGCCGTGCACGAGGCTTACCGGACGCTCAGCCAAGGCCTGGGGGGGTCCGAGCCGGACCCGGTCGTCTGGGAGGGGTTTTCCTCTTCTCGGGCGGCGGACCCAGGGGCTTGGGGCATTCGCGGCATCTATCACGAGGGGCTGAACGTGGTTTACGTTCTCCGGCTCAAGGCCTCGGCCTGTATGCCGGGCGGGGTGCGGTTGACCCTGCCCTGGCAGAAAGAGACGGCCTGCCCGCGCTGCCTGGGCGCCGGGAGCGCGGCCGGCGATCCGGACCGGGGTCCGTGCCCCCGCTGCCAGGGTCGGGGCGTGGTCGTTAACAACACCTTCCTGGCCGTGAACCTGCTGGAGCGGGACGTCCTGGCCGGAGAGCACCGGCTGGCGAGGCAAGGACATTATCGGCCGGCCACGGCCGAGCGAGGCGACTTGATCCTCGAGATCGAGCTGGAGTTTTCTACTTGGCGCTCCGCGCCGGCCTATCAGGCTTGAGGAGGCGCAGATGAAGAAAATTTCCTACGAGCATCCGCGACCCAGGCTGGGCCTGGCCGAAATCATGAGCGCCATCTTGGGGAAGGATCGCTATCCGCGCGAGACAAGATGGGAAAAACCTCCACGCCGGAGCAAAATCAACCTGACCACCCGCGGGCATTTCATCAATTGCATCGCATAAGTGGAATCGGCAAGGCGGGTCATGGAGCGGCCCGGCGTTCCTTAATCCGCGCCTCCAGCCAGTTCAGCCAGGCCTCGAGGCCCTCGCCGGTCCGGCAGGAGACCTCGAACACGACCTGGGTGGGGTTGAGCCCGGTGGTGACCTCGCGCATCCGCTTCAGGTTGAAATCCACGTAGGGCAGAAGATCGATCTTGTTCACGATCAACACCCGGCTCTCCTGGAACATCAGCGGGTACTTGAGCGGCTTGTCGTCCCCTTCTGGTACGGAAAGGATCATGATCTTCATGTCCTCGCCCACGTTGAACTCGGCCGGGCAGACCAGGTTGCCCACGTTCTCCACCACCAGCAGGTCCAAAGCGCCGAGGTCGAACTCACCGAGGGCCTCGCGGACCATGTTGCTGTCCAGGTGGCAGGCCCCGTCCGTGTTGATCTGCACGGCCTGGACCCCCTTCTGTGCGATGCGCTCGGCGTCGTAGCTCGAGGTGATGTCGCCCTCGATGACGCCGATGCGGTACTTGTCCTTCAGCCGCTCGACCGTGCGCTCGAGGAGCGTGGTCTTGCCCGCGCCCGGGCTGGACATGAGGTTCAGCACCAGCACGCGATTGGCGGAAAAGAGCTCGCGGTTTTGGCCTGCGATGCGGTCATTGATTTCCAGGATGTTGCGAACGACGGAAACTTTCAACATGGCCTCCTTTTCACGATCCTAAATCCTCGGCCGGCTGGGCAGGCGGCGGCGCGGCGTCCAGGTCCGCCACCTCGATGCTCTCCACGGACAGCTCCCGGCCGTGTTCGAGGCGCGGGGCTTCCTCGCCGCAAGCCGGGCAGGCCAGGGCCACCTGTTCGGCCTCGAAGCCGTGGCCGCAGGCCTGGCAGCGGTAATTCATGGGCACTTCCCGGATGTTGAGCCGGGTGCCTTCGAGGTCGGTCTTGTCGATAAGGACGCTGAAGCAGAAGCTAAGGTGTTGGGGCACCACGGCCGACATTTTTCCCACGGCCAGGTTGATGACTTCGAGCTTCTTCACGTCGTACCGGGCCATCTCCTCCCGGACGATATCGACGATGCTCTGGGCGATGGACATTTCGTGCATAGGTTTTTCCTAAGCCGGGTAAACGTTCTTATCATCTTAAACCATCGCCGCGCCGGCGGCAAGCCCGGCGAAGAGAATGATGAATGATGAATGGAAGAGAAGAGTCCCGAGCCAGGATTCATCATTCCGCATTCATCATTCATCATTCTCTTCGTTGGTCTTGTAAATCCACGCAGGCCCGATTATACTTTTCACGGCTGTTCTTCGGCCCTAAAGGGGCGTGAATGATCGGAATTTCCAAGCTATACTGCGGAGCCGTCGAGGCGTCGGACCCGCTCCGGTACGGCCGTCATTCCAGCCGGCTGCCGTCCCACCTTCTTCAATTTTCCGAGGACAAGAAGCCGGTCGTGGTCTGGAACGCGACCCGGGCCTGCAACCTGAGGTGCATCCATTGTTACGCGCAGGCCGGGGCCAGGCCGGCGGCTGACGAGCTGACCACGGCCGAGGGCCTGTCCCTTTTGGACGATCTGGCCGATTTCGGGGCCCCGGTGGTGCTTTTCTCGGGCGGGGAGCCGCTGCTTCGGCCCGACCTGATGGGCCTGATCCGCCACGCGGTGGGCCGGGGACTGCGGGCGGTCTTGTCCACCAACGGCACGTTGATCACGGCGGACACGGCCAAGGAGCTGGCCGACCTGGGGCTTTCCTACGTGGGCATCAGCCTGGACGGCCTGGCCGAGACGAACGACCGGTTTCGCGGGCAGGCAGGGGCCTTTGACCGGGCCATGGCCGGGATCGAGCATTCCGGCCGGGCCGGTCTCAAGGTGGGGCTGCGCTTCACCATCTACCGCCACAACGCCGCCGCCATCGGCCCCATTTTCGACCTGCTCGAGGAACGGGACATCCCGCGCGTCTGTTTCTACCACCTGGTCTATTCCGGCCGCGGCGCCGGCCTTATGAACGAGGATTTGACCCATGCCGAGACGCGGGCCGCCGTGGATTTGATCCTTGACCGTACCCGGGCGATGTTTGACAAGGGAAAAAATCCCGAGGTCCTGACCGTGGACAACCACGCTGACGGTCCCTACCTCTACCTCAAGCTGCTTAAGGAAGACCCGGTCCGGGCCGCCGAGGTGCTCGAACTGCTGAGAATGAACGAAGGAAACTCCTCGGGCCGCGGCATCGGCTGCGTCTCCTGGGACGGCCAAGTCCACGCCGATCAGTTCTGGCGCGAGCACAGCTTCGGCAATGTCCGCGAGCGGCCTTTCAGCCGCATCTGGACCGACCCGGCCATCCCCCTGCTGGCCGAGCTGAAAGACAAAAAAAGCCACGTGACGGGCCGCTGCCAGGCCTGTTGCTGGCTCAGCGTCTGCGCCGGGAACTTCAGGGCCCGGGCCGAAGCAGCCACGGGCGACCCCTGGGCGCCGGACCCGGCCTGCTACCTGACCGACCAGGAGATCGGTATCGCTTCGGCTTGAGCCGGTTGACGGCTCGCGGCCCCCAGCTTATCATGACCCTGGACCGATGGCAGCCGGCCTAATTTCCAAAGCGAGGCCGTTGTATAACGGAGGAACCATGCCCTTTCCCCAAGACCGCCCCCGCCGTCTCAGGCGCACCCCCATTCTCAGAAACCTGGTGCGCGAGACCTCCCTGGCCACGAGCGACCTCATCTGGCCGCTTTTCGTCGTGCCCGGCTCGAACGTCAAGACGCCCATCGCCAGCCTCGCCGGCCAATACCACCTTTCCGCGGACAAATTGGTCGATGAGGTGAAAGCGGCCC
>Ga0315282_10007683_pt1 | contig 17636 bp, 19 predicted proteins | sample YL17G07_20_MG_FD_203693 | JGI IMG/M metagenome (GOLD analysis project Ga0315282, IMG submission 203693) | Sediment microbial communities from Yellowstone Lake, YNP, Wyoming, USA - YL17G07_20 | ecosystem: Environmental > Aquatic > Freshwater > Lake > Sediment | place: USA: Wyoming | collected... | reverse complement strand
TTGTGCTCTTAATGCCTTTTTGGATGGCGACAATCGAGTTGACGTTTACAATGTGGGTTCGCTTGATCAAGTCGATGTGAATAGGATTGCTGAAATTGTGGTAGAGGAAATGAATTTGAAGGATGTAGAGTTCGTTTATTCAAGTAGGGTTGAAGGAGGCAGAGGGTGGAGAGGAGATGTTAAGTTCATGCATCTTTCAAGTGAAAAGTTACGTAAACATGGTTGGAAACCGAAATACAAAAGTGAGGAAGCTATTAGAATTGCTGCGAGGATACTATCAAAAATTTGAATTATTTTGAGTTGAATAAGCGAATCTTGGGTGTGCCCTTCTAAATGTCATAGGCGAATCATGTGCGAGCATATATACTAGTCAAGCATCCGCGTAGATAACTCATTTAAGTGGAACAAGCAGTATATGAAAGCTAAAGGTTGCGTTTGCTCATGAAAAATTGGAGGAATTCAGACAGCGTTTTGGTGTCTGTGGTTATTCCTGCGTTTAATGAGGAGCAAGCGGTCGGTATGGTGGTTGAGCGTGCTTGTGGGGTGCTTGAAGAGTTAGGTCTTACATACGAGGTTATAGTAGTAGATGACGGGTCTGATGATGACACGGCTTTTGTCTGTAAGAGGTGTGGTGCTAGGGTGATTGGGAACGGTTGTAGAATGGGTAAGGGGATGGCACTTAGGATGGGTTTTCGTGCTTGTAGGGGGGATGTGATAGTGACTTTGGATGGGGATGGCGCTCATCAGCCTGAGGAAATTCCTCGTTTGTTAAAGCCTATTATCAATGGTGGTTTTGATTTGTCAATTGGGTTGCGTGTCTTCAGTTCCGAGACATCTCCAATGGTTAAGTTTCGGATGTTGGGTAACTTGATTTTTAGTTATTTCATCTCCTTGTTTGCTAGGAGGAAGGTTGTTGATTCGCAGTGCGGTTTTCGGGCTTTCAGGGCTGATTTGGTTAGGGGGATGGAGCTTTCGTCGAGGAGGTTTGATATTGAATCTGAAATGCTCGTTAACGCGATCAGGAGTGGATGCCGTTTTGTTGAGGTCCCCATTACTGTTAGGGATGGTTCGAGTCCCTCTAAAGTGAATGTTTTTGCGGATGGTTTGATAATTTTCTGGAAGACACTGCTAAGCGTTATTTTTCCACATAGAAAGTGATGTGTGACATGTCTTGACATCTATTTGCGCCCTTATGAATTTGGTTCAAGTTCGCATTCCTACAGAAGATTTTTATATAAAACGTATGGACATACAGAAGCGTGTGGTAAGGTTAGAATGCGTGTTTGTGTAAGCTTGCGAGTTGAGGATGAGATGAAGAAGCTGCTGGATATAAACCAAAACTCTTGTCGGTTGAGTGTGATAATCCCGACGATTAATGAGGAGGATGGTATTGTTTCAACTCTTTCCGAGTTGCCTCTTAGAACATTGGAGGCAATGGGTTTTGCGTGTGAGGTAACAGTGGTTGATGGCGAGTCAAGTGATCGGACGAGAGAGAGAGCTGAACAGCTTGGAGCAAGGGTTATTGTTGAACCTCGTAGAGGCTATGGCAGAGCGTATAAGACAGGGTTTAGAGCTAGCAAGGGAGATATTTTGGTGGCATTGGATGGTGATCATACTTATCCTGCTTCTACTGTTCCGATGTTGGTGAGAACTATGATTGAGAAAGATCTTGATTTTGTTACGGCGAGCAGGTTAGAGCTTATGGAGACGGGAGCGATGAGCTGGATGCATAGGTTGGGCAATTGGATATTGAGTACAGCGGTTAGGCTTCTTTTCGGGGTGAGGTTGAGGGATTCTCAGTCTGGTATGTGGGTGATTAGGAGGGATGCGCTTGACCGCATTTTGCCAGAGAGTGATGGGATGGCCTTTTCTGAGGAAATTAAGATTCGTGCTTTCAAATACTGTAAATGTGCGGAGACACCAGTTAAGTATAGGAGAAGAGTAGGAGATTCTAAAATAAGAACAGTATTGGATGGGTTTAGGAATTTGTTTTATCTCTCCCGACTAAGGTTTAGTGTTAACTTAAACCGTTACAATGAAGTTAGTGTGGGAAAAATAGTGTCAGATACAAGCGAGTTCTCTAAAGAAAAATTACCTAAGGTGTCTATTATTATTCCAGTTAAGAACGAAGAAAGAACGATAGCAAACACAATCAATTCTGTCCTGAGAATTGATTATCCCGATTATGACATTGTGTTAGTAGATGGCGGTTCCGAGGATCAGACCATTTCTATTGTAGAACAGATTAAGGGCAATCTGCAGCTGTTACAGAACAAACTAAGGATAATCAAGACGAATGATTCTGCCCCGAGTCAAGGACGCAATGTAGGAATAAGAAATTCTTCTGGCGAGATTGTGGCATTTGTGGATGGAGATTGTTGTGTGGCGAAAGACTGGTTGAAGAACGCTGTGGTGCTGCTTGAGCGAGAAGGTGTGGGTGGTGTCGGTGGACCGGTGATCTCGTGTAGGAAAGGTGCGTACTTATCTAGGGCACTTTTGGATATTGTCTCAACTTTTTTGGCAAGTGCTGATTCAACTCTATTTGCTAGACATAGCAGCCTGGTGGAGGTGAAGAATATTCCATCATGTAACGCTGTCTACCGTAGGGAAGCTATAGCGAAGGCAGGATTATACTCGAAAGACCTGAGATTTTGTGAGGATGTTGATTTAAATTATAGGATAAGAAAATCAGGGTATCGTCTTCTTTACTCGTCAGATCTGGTAGTTGAACATGATTGGAAGGCTAGGACGTTTGGCTCCTTATTTCGTTTCATGTTTGGATACGGTGCTGGCAGAGCTGTTGCCAGCAGAAAGTATCACTATTTGTTTTCTCTCTTCTATGCAGTTCCAAGCATTGCTTTATTTGGTTTATTCTCCCTACTATTGCTGTCTTTTATCTGTGGAGGAATCTTTCCGTATGTTTTAGGGTTCTTAGTTTGTTCCTATGGTATTCTAGTTCTCATCTCTGCTTGTTTAGTGGCTCATCGATTTAGGGATAGAAAAATAGCGGCGTTGGCTCCAGTGGCTTACGTTATAACGCATGTTGGGTATGCTATTGGGTTTATCTGGGGATTAATTAAAAGAGATACATAACTAAAGCCAAATGTTAGTTTGCTGAGAGTTTAGGCTATGAAAGTTACGATGCTTAGCAATTCTAAAGGGGGTGTATTTACTGCGACGATGCAATGGGCTGAAGGATTAGCTCGTAAGGGATGTGATGTCAACATTTTTTTCCTCACGCAATCTAAGGAAGCTAAACGTCTTGTGCCTTCTGAGCACATATGTTTCCATTACTTTACTACCTCAAATTTTCTGCCAAATCTGCGAACAATTTTCAAGTTCTTGTTTCATAATCGCTCTGATGTAATTCACACAAACTTTGCCTCGCTTGGACTTTTGGCCATTTTTAAGAAATATGTGTTCAAGACACCCTTTATCTTTACGTCACATGGCATCCCAGAATCTTGGTTGCAGCTTTCGCTCTTAGACAAGATTGCTTATACTATTGAATATTACTTACGCCTCTTGTTGCTTCACAGTCATCGGCTGTTGTGGCTGTATCAAAATACGTTAAGGATATGTTGAAAAGGAGGTATAACGTGGGTTCTGAAGTAATTTATCATGCCATAGACACCAAAAAATTTAAACCTAAACACGAGACGCAAAATAAGCATGAATTAGGTTATAAAGAAACGGATTTTATCATATTATTCATAGGCAAGATGCATCCTTACAAAGACCCATTAACCCTTATCAAAGCTATTTCTATGGCTGTTGAGAAGAACGCGAATTTGCATCTGGTAATGGTTGGTGATGGAGAGCTTTACACAGAAGTAGAGAAGGAAATTTCCAAACGAAATCTTTCTAATTACGTAAGATTGCTTAGATATGTGGATAACCAGATGTCGGAGATGTATGACGCCGCAGATGTGTTCGTCCTTCCGTCTCTTAACGAAGCCTTTGGAATAGTTTTATTGGAAGCGATGGCTTCAGGTGTGCCTGTGATTGCCTCTAATTCAGGAGCTTGTCCAGAGGTGGTCGGAAACGCGGGAATTTTATTCAATCAAGGGAACTACAGCGAGTTGGCAGAGAAGATACTATGTTTGTCACACGAGAAAGAGTTATCAAGAAAACTAAGCGAAGCTGGTCTGAAACGAGTTAGAGAAACTTTTTCTTGGGAAGACAAAATTGACCAGTATTTGAAGTTGTATAAAAAAACGTGCCACTTAAAATTTGAGTGATGCGATATTGAATGTCTTATTGATTTACCCTCCTTTCAGTTTAGCTTCTTATGAAAGACTTATAGTTGCTCCTCCACTAGGGTTAGCCTACATAGGTGCGGTTCTTGAGGAAGCTGGCTATAAAGTTAGAATTTTAGATACCGTAGCTTTGAACTGGAGAAACCCTATCAAGATTAGGGACAGAATACATTTGGGGCAAAAATGGGAGGATATAAGTGATGAGATAAAAAGGAGCAAGCCTGATGCTGTGGGGATAAGTTGCCCCTTTTCTTGTCAATCCCACAATGCCCATAGAGTTGCAGAACTAGTGAAGGCGTATGACACTGATGTCCCAGTAATCATGGGAGGGGCTCATCCTTCAACTTTACCGGAAAGAGTCTTACGAGACCAAAATGTCGATTATGTAGTCATAGGCGAAGGAGAACTGACCATGTTAAATCTTTTAAAGACATTGTCAAAGGGAGCTTCTTTTAATGGAATCGATGGTCTTGCTTACAGAGAAGAGGGAAAAATAGTGATAAACCCTAAGAAGAAGTTCATAGAAGATCTAGACTCTCTGCCTCTTCCTGCGCGTCATTTGCTCCCAATGAATGAGTATTTTAATGCTAAAGCGCCTCATGGACCAGAATTGATGAGAAGCCCTTTTACATCAATGATAACGAGCAGAGGATGTCCGTATAACTGTGTCTTTTGTTCCATCCACACTGTCTGGGGACATAAATGGAGACCTAGAAGTCCAGATAACGTAGTACTGGAAATAGAACATCTGATTGATGTCTATAAAATAAGGGAAATTCACTTCGAGGATGATAACCTAGCTCTAAACAAAAGAAGAATGGAGAAAATCTGTGACTTGATATTGGATAGAGGACTTGATATAAAATGGTTTACTCCAAATGGGGTTGCCATATGGACACTGGATAAAAATCTTTTGGAGAAGATGAAAAAATCAGGATGCTACAAACTTAGTTTCGGGATAGAGTCCGGAGATCCCGAGACTTTGAGATTCATAGGTAAGCCCGTTGATTTAACGTATGCAAGAAAAGTTATACAATGGGCAAATGAATTGGGGATATGGACTCATGGTTTCTTTGTCATAGGTTTTCCTTATGAGTCTAAAGCATCTATAGATAGAACCTTGAGGTTTGCTACCGAAAGCGATTTAGATTTCGCAAGTTTTTTCATAGCAACTCCTTTGCCTGGGACGAGACTGTTGGAAATTGTCAAGAAAGAGGGCTTGATTGAGAATGATCCCAATTGGGCAAACCTAGACGTATTTAATGCGGCACTAAACACAAAGTTCTTTACAATTGAAGAGATCGATTCTTTGCAGAGAGATCTTTACGTTAGTTTTCTTAGAAAAAGAATTCTAAATAGCTTACAGCCTAGGAAGTTCGCTTTAAGGCTTAAGAAGGTTCGGTCGACGGAGGATCTTCTTTTCTTGTCTAGGCTGTCAACTAGATTCCTGCAGATCATAAAGAGAAAATAAACGGATGGTTGCGTGAATAGTAAAAAATATGTTAGAAATCAAACTCTCCCGAAGGAATGGTCATGACGAACATGCGACGAAAAGCAATGATTGTGAGGAAATGTGGTGAAAATGAGTAGCGATCCAAAGCTCCTTCCTCACATTCTGCCTCTAGTCGAAGGAGCAGTTATCTTGGACCTAGGCTGCGGTCGAGGAAAGTGGGGATACCTGTTAAAGGTTGATTATTGATACACAAAAGCTGGACGAGGGAGAAAAAATAAACTAAACTACGTGGTTAGAACAGATCTGTACCCAAAATATTTGGGGTTCGTTAAATATTACAGGGTTTATGATGACCTAGTCTTATATGATGCGAGACATCTGCCGTTTAGATGTAATGTTTTTGGCACAGTCCTACTCTTAGAAGTGATCGAGCATATGGTGAAAAATGAAGGGGTAAAGTCGTTGGAAGAAGCAAAGCGTGTTGGGCGCGCTATTCCAAACATGGAAGAACGAAAACCATTTATGGTTTAGACCATGAAAGTTACGATGCTTAGCAATTCTAAGGGGGGTGTATTTACTGCGCGCGCGTTAAGAGATTCTCAGTCGGGTATGTGGGTGATTGGGCGGGATTTACTTGACCGCATTTTGCCCGGGAGTGATGGGATGGCCTTTTCTGAGGAAATTAAGATTCGTGCTTTCAAATGCTGCAAGTGTGCAGAGGTTCCTGTCAAGTACAGAAAGAGAGTTGGAAAATCAAAGATTTCAACAGCACTCGATGGAATTGGGAATTTACTTCACCTGCTGCAACTAAGATTTATAAACTTTCGGGGTCATTGGCGTGACGAGGGAGGTGGAAATATGAGCAAGGTCTTAGCGCGCGCTAGAAATGAAGTGCAACGAGGATAGAAAAAACATGAGCGCGATTGCTCAAGTGAATCATACGAATTGCCGGGATCGTCAGTGCTTAAAACTTTCTGCGGATGCATTTTTCTATCGTGAAAATCGTATTCTTGGTGTTGGTGTTAACCATTTATTTCTTAAATGGATTCATTTCAAAAAAATCACGGTGTCGTTAGATCAAGAAAAAATAATACGGATCGAATGCACGCCTTTTGGATGGTTATTTGATGCTTAGGAGGAATCTGTCTTGTGTAGCCAGCTAGGTTGTTGACAGTTATGGCAAATTCACATAGAAAAGTTTTTTATTGTAGAGCTAAGTCGATTAAAGGATTGAGTTTACTCTCTTGGAGGCAGAAATGGTTGATTTCCCGTAGAGATTTGGTAAGGACTAAGCGGAAGGCTATTCGTGGGCGAGTGTGGTTTAGGGTCTTAGAGAGGGTTGAGCGGGCTATTGTCGATCTTGCAATTAGGTGTGTCGACTCGGTTCGCAGCGTTAGACTAGAAGAGCGCGCGCGCGCTAAGCTGACCGTACTAATACCAAGGTATTATATTATTGAGGTAGTGACCAAAAAGCATTACGTACCTCTAAACCAAAGCGAAGTTGTTTTTGGACAAAGACTTGCAACTGAGCCATGTTAAGTGAAACGAAAAGGTGTATCTCATGCTTGTTATATTAAGGTGTGAAGTCCGTTGAAGTTAGGCAAGGACAATATCATCTTTTTCAGTTATGTTATTTCGTCTTTTATCATTCTTATGCTAATAGTGGTATCACAGTACTGCAAATATGGTGTGTTCGGGACAGGGCTTCTATTGGGCTGGGATTCCCCTGGATATGTTTGGATGGCGAGGCAGGTTATAACCAAAGGGCCAATTTATATGGCCTTTGCTTGGAGTTATCCTCACCTCTATACGCAGGTGTCGGCGTTTCTAGGGTACTTAACAGGAGACAGTGTAATGGTGGAAAGAATTTTGCCCTTGTTTTTTATTCTCCTGTTAATATACGCGAATTCGCGAATTGTGCTTAGAATCACCAATAGCATCCACACTGCAGGCCTAACAGCTATTCTCACCGTTGTTTCAATCAACGTTTTGAGGGTTTTAGCAGATCTTAATAGAAATCTTATGGCACTCTCACTTAGCATGATTGCGCTTCTATTGATTCCAAATCTTGAAGAACGAAAATCATTTATAAACAGAGGATATTTATCGTTCATCCTTCTCTTGTTCATAGTAGCAATCACTCAATTTGAGACATATTTCATCTTATCCTTGTCTTTAGTGCTCTATGGAATTTTCACTAAGAATCTTAAGAAGTTGTTTATGCTTACTCTGGCCTGTGCGATTCCAGTGGCTGTTTTAGTGCCATTGTTTCCCAAATTCTTCTTTGGATACTTGGGTACGCTGTGGTACGTCGAATACGAGCTAACGGCGGCCCAGATTCTTCTATGGACCGGAGGATCGTGGATAATCTTGGGTTTTATGATTGTGGGGAGTTTCTTATTCTTTAAGTCGAAGCTAAAAAGTAAGAAGCTGGTCTCCCTCATTTTCTCTTGGTCTCTTGTGCTTACAGCTTTAATCAGTCTGAGTGGAGCCAAAATTGTCAATTTGCCCATGGACTTTGCCTTCCGTTCTCTAATAATTTTACCCATTCCAGTTCTCTTGGCTTTAGCCGCTCAAGGATGCAACAACCTCATAAGCCATCACCAGCACACTAAGCCATCGGTATCTACTAAAAAAAGACGATTATTTAAAGCGATATTTCGACGGTTACCGCCACTTCTTATTGCGTTCTTTCTGATAGGAAGCTCTGCGTTCCTTACAATCCAATATATAGATGGATTCCTTACCCCGTTCATACCACGCTCAGGCTATGAAAAAATAATGGAAACCAAGCAGTTCCTAGCTGGAAGGTATACATCTGCTCCGGTTTTCGTATTCCGTGGTGAGCCAGGGGCTTGGTTTGTGAGTCTCTACAGAAACTATTTGGGGGCATATATAGGTGAACATTTTGCTTACTATGGAGATATAGAAAACCTGTTTCAACTTGTTCGTTCGGAACCTGATGTAACCTACGTTCCAGTCTTATTAGAGTATGAAAAGTACTTCATAACGTTTTATTTTAACGAGATGTTGGGGAATTTTAGCGGGCCGCCACGATACGTTCATGATTCGTATATAACTAATGTAACAGAGTTGATGTCTCATCCCATAGTCATCATCACCCCAGAATTCTACAACCAAAAAGTACCCTACTGCATCAAGCCTTTCTACATAGGCGACGGAATCTATGTCATTCCACCCAACTCACAAATCGATTTTAGCAAAGTTTCATACGGCCCTGAAATAACGGTCATCAGAGACAACACCACCTCCAAGATAAATAGCACGTATCTATACATCGACCCAAAAGACCCGTCAATCGTCTATCTCAGCGTCAACGCCTCACACGGATACACATCTTACAACCTTACAAACATCCCATCGGATTGGAACTTTGCATGGATCGAACAAGGTGGCGACATAAGTTTCCCTGAGGTGGATCCGAGGCGGGTCAATGGAACCAAAGCCTTAATTGGAAATGACCCAGCAGATTCGATGGGCTATTGGAGCTCGCCGTGGCCAGAGCAAGATGCAACTTTGGAGATTGACGCATCCACTAAAAAGGAAGGATCTGCAAGCCTAAAAGTATGTGGCAAAACAGATTCTTGGGGCAATCTTGGTGTAAGATATGATTTGAATGGAACGTGGGATCTTAGCAAGTACTCATCAATTTCTGTATGGGCAAAGTCTAATCAATCGGCTCCATTCTCAATAACCCTTACGGATGCTAACGGCAACTCGAGAACCTTCTGGTCGATAAAAACAGGAGAAGACTCAGCCACAACAGGCTGGAAGAGATTCGCTGTGAATCTAAGCGATTATACGTCTCAGACGGATGGCTTCAATCTCAGCATGGTCGATACAGTCAACTTCTATGTCTCGGACAGCAACACAGGCAAGCCCATCTCCTTCTGGATTGACGACTTGACGGTTGACACATCTGTCGCCTTGGAGAAGGCTATCTATAAAGACCGCGTTCCAGTTAATGAAATGGTAGTTATCTATTTCTCTATAGACACAGAATGTGGAGTGGAACCCTGAACGATCTAGCAAAGAGGCGGTAAGACCCGCCGAAGAATGATGATAGAAGAAATTGAAAGCATTAAGACTAAAATCTTTGAATAACGCGTCAACAAAGAACAAGTTTTAATTCATTGTTCTTTATGCAACATTTTATTTATCCACTTGGACGTTGTTTCTAATCCTTTTTCAAGCGAGATTCGAGGTTTCCATCCTAAAACTTTCTTAACCAGAGTGAGATCGGCATTCCTACCTCTTACTCGCGCGCGGCGATGAATTCTCCTTTTGAATTTCGGAATCCTATACTACATCCAGAAGTTCTACATCCACCATCATCCTCCAGCGGTATGACTCCATAACTGCGAGCAATAGTGGCTGTCCTGTCCCCAGAATGTCCATCAGAAACTATGATCTCATACTTATCTCTAGGGTAGTCAAGAGCCGGAAGAGATTTGATGCAACTCTTAATTTGGTTTTCGTTGTTCTTCGTGGGAACAACAATAGAAAAAAAGGCTCTGTCTCAGGTTCACGATCCTGCGTTTTGTTGTTTGAAGGGACGATGGAAACTGTACTATTGCGGCTACAACGTGGCACGTTAGTCTTGCTTACCATAGAATCACTTCTTCGCTATTACACCAAGGTTAAATGATGCCAGACAAGAATGTTCTTCCACTAACCATCTGCGAATAGTTCGTTGTATGGCTCCTTTTTTATCCAACCGTGAAAGGAACATTAACTCTAGTACACTGGATTCTGCTTCTGCTCTTGCATACCTCGCAGCTGAACGAGCTGCTCTATCTCGAATGGTCTTTGTTCTAATATTTCACTTCGATGGAGCGTTTTTTGTTAATCTTCTCAGTATCGCTGTCATAGTTGGTGATGTGACATCGTATCCAAAGATTTTGATGACCTTAAGATAAGTTTCGAATAATTTCTTTAGTTACTTTGGGGTAAAAGAGCGGTTGATATGTTCCACATGAGCTAACTTCGCATGCAAGTCAAACCCATCTATCCTCAGCTTGTTTGGCACCGTAGCGAAAATATATCCTCCTTTTCTGGTGACCCGAGCGATCTCTCGAATAACTCCAGTGTAATCGACAACGTGTTCCGATGTGCTATCACTGTGAACAAAGTCGAAAACGCCTGTCTTGAATGGCATTCGGGTTAAGTCAGCAACAACAAAGAGAGCATCACAGCCACATCTTCTGAAAAGATCCTTACAATAGGCAATTGTTCTTCTGGAAAAATCCATAAGAACTGGTTTAACATTATTTCGAGCCAGAATCAACGAATTTTTACCAGTACCGCACCCCGCCTCTAAAGCGAGACCAGATGCGTATCTAAGTAGATTTCTCCAAAAGGCTGATTGCAACAGTTCATCCATGGGCGCAGTGAAGATGCGATAGGGTAAGCTCAGTTCCGCATAATTCCTTGCGTCTTTGTCCCATGGTACAACAAGCCGCTTCATACCATCACTAGTTCTAACCAGTATATCGCGAAGTTAAAGAGATGATGCGACAAGAAGAACCTCTCTAAGACACTCAAGGATTCTTCTAATCAAGTTCAAGTATATATTAGGCATGTGTCGCTGCATCGAATATTCTCTTCAGCTTCTCGTTCCTTTTTTCTATAGAAAAATTTCCGCGCTCTACTAGGTGTCTGGCTTCTCGCCCAATCCTTCTTCTCAAAGAACATTCTTCAATCAGCAGAGAAGTCTTTTCAACAATTTGCTTCACCAACCAAGACCTAGAACGACGGATTCCAAGAAGAAAACTCCTATCGTAATAGTTCGGCTCCCCATTCCAAGTGTAATAGGGCACTTTCGGCGATGGACTTAGAAGAACCCCTGTCTTCATATCTTTAACCGCTTCAGGAACATCGTAAACTCCTAAAGCAACAACCGGCAACTCGTAACTCATTGCTTCAAGAATAGCCATTCCCAAATTTGTATCCGATGGAAAAACAAAAACATCTGAAGATGCATACAGATGAGCCAGTGCTTCTTCACTCAACGGAGAATTAAATATCATAATATCCGGTTGCTTGGCGCATTTTTCACGTATTTCAGGAGGAACCCACGATCTGATCACCAACTCCAACCCATCATATTTCTTGCTCAACTCAAAAAAAGCTTCCACAACTTCAATTCCCCCTTTTAACTCAAAATTGTAAACGTTCCAAAGATTTGTGCTCCCGACAAAAAGCAACCTCAATCTATCATCATCTTTCTCCTTGACAAAATTTTTCGAACCTACCGCAAGATGCACCACCTCTATCTTTTCCTCAAAAGAACGACAATCCAAGCTACGATACAACGTTTTCTTCGCCCAATAACTCCATGGCAAAATCTTCTTACAACATCTCGAAGCCAGAGCTTTCTTGACAAGACTTCTGCACAATCTAATGTCCCCATACCCGACTAGGGCATTGGCAAATTCGAAATCAGCAACCCACGGCAAATCGGCAAACAACAACTGTTGCGAGGCAAAAACGATATCAGCATCACACTCAAATCTACTACCCCTCTGAATACCCATGTACAACAATGTTTTTGTTTCATGCCATACATCTTTTAAATAGGGAATACTCAAGAACCTTTTTTCAAGGTTATAAACCACTTGTTGCTTTTTTGTAGGTTCGAAACTTTCTGCAAGAATTTGATATCCCTCTGGTGGGTATTCTACAAGTTCTCTATAGAGAGAATGATTGGGCCTACCTTGAAATCGGCTCTTGAGATACACGTTCTTCATGTAAAAACTCTCTTCGGAGTGATGCAAAAAGACTAGTGTTCTCTCAGCTTAATAAGTTAGCGATGGAACATTCTTATGATAAAGGCCTACTAGTCTTTTTGTTGCAAGCACTTTTTTTGGATCCAACAGAAAACTCAAAGGAGTAATTCCTAGAAAAAAGATGTTTCTGGGTCTGTTGAAGCGACAGTCAAAAACACCAGCGAGTTTGCACTTCAAATTTACAATCCGATTTTGTTTCCATCTTTCCCCGCGTACCATTGACGAATCATGTTCTCTCAACATGTAAAAAAAAGCACGCCGCGCGCGCATTTCACATAAAATACAGCCTCGATTCGAAGGGGGTAAACTGACATCGTCACAATCCATTCTTGCAATGCATTCTCCTTTTGACAGCTTTATGCCCTCGTTCAAAGAAGATGGCAACCCTAGTCTTCGATTGTTCACTATCAATTGCAATCGATGATCATCCTTGAACTTTTCCAAAACCGCAAAAGCGGAATCGTCTACATTAGAATTATATTTGTCGAAGACGACCACTAACTCAATCTCATCATATGTCTGGGAAAGGATACTCTGCACGCTTTGCTCGAGAAAATCAGGGACTGCCTTGAACACAGGCAATATAACTGAACCCAGTTCCTTTATCATTTTTCTTCTATCGCTACGGTGTATCTCCTTGTGTACCATTCAATTGTTCTTTTCAAGCCTTCTTTAAAGTCAGTTCTCGCTTCAAAACCAAATTCCTTTTTGGCTTTGCTCGTATCAAGGCACCTTCTTGGTTGTCCATCAGGCTTTGAATTGTCCCATACAATTTTCCTATCATATCCAACGAGCTGCGCTATTAAATCGACGAGCTCTTTTATCGTAATCTCTCTGTTTGCGCCCAGATTAACAGGGTCGGGTTTATTGTATTTTTCCGTGGCTAGAAGAACACCCTCAGCCGCGTCTTCCACGTACAAAAACTCTCTGGAAGCCTTCCCAGTACCCCAAACAACAACCTCGTTTCTTCCCTCTAGCTTAGAGTCCACCATCTTCTTTATAAGTGCAGGAATTGCATGCGAACTTTCAGGATCAAAATTATCCCTTGGCCCATACAAGTTAACCATCAGGAGATTGATAGAATTAAATCCATATTGCTGCCTATATGCTTGAGACTGTACCAACATAATCTTCTTTGATAAACCATAAGATGCATTTGTTTCTTCAGGATAGCCATTCCACAGATTCTCTTCTTTAAACGGTACTGGTGTATACTTAGGATAAGAACACACCGTTCCAATTCCAACAAATTTTTCAACTTCCTCCAGTCTTGCAGCTTCCATTAATTGGGTATTCATAAGTATATTGTCGTAAAAGAGTGTAGCAGGGTATCTTCTATTGTACCCAATCCCCCCACCCTTACCTGCCAAATGGAGGACAATGTCTATATCTTTGACTACCTTAACACAATTCTCCCATATCCTTAAATCCATATCTTTACTTCTGGGTACCACCATGGCTTTCGGGTTGACATTTTTCTCCTTGATCAGTTTCTCTACTACAAAAGAGCCTAAAAAACCCGCTCCACCTGTCACTAAAATCTTCTTGTCACTCCAAAAGCTCATGCTAACAACTCTTTAAATACATTGCCGATATAATCCAAATCCTCTTGCATTAAATACTGATGACAGCCGATATAAAATCCATTTGAGCCTATAGATTCTGCTATAGGCAATTTTCCTTCATATTGCTTCTCTAAATATTCATAGGCTGGTTGTTGCGTTGGAATGCAACCAAACACTGGTCTCGTCTCTATTCCATATTCTTCAAGTTCTTTTCGCAACTTCTTCCGCGGTAATTTAACTGGATTTTTTATAACTATTGGATATGCCATATAACTGACATTTTTATCAAATTTTGGCAATTTCAACAAGTCAGAAAATTTTTCTAGACGCTCATTTAGGTATTTGACATTTTCAAGTCTTCGTTTAGTGATCCACTCTGCTCTTTTCAGTTGTGTTATCCCTAATGCCGCTTGGAATTCCATCGTTTTGAAATTATATCCAACAAATTCGTGCGTAAATCTCGGATCGAAATCATCTTCTTCTTTACAACTCTTTATTTTGGGACAACCTGTTGTAGTTCGTGTACATATCGAGCAATCGCACATCCTACCATTTGCTTTAATTTTTCTAATTAGTCGTATTATATCAAGATTATCTGTCGTAATTGCGCCCATCTCTCCTACTTGAATGTTATGTGCAATGTAAAAAGAGAAAGCGGAAAGGAGCGACAGGGAACCTGCTTTTCTCCCGTTAAAGAGGGTTCCATGCGCCTCCGAAGCATCCTCAAATGTCTTTAAACCATATTTTCTTGCAATTTTATTTATTCTATCCATGTCACAAGGATAACCAAGCAAGTGAACTGGGAGAATAAGGCAATATTCACTTATATCATCGACTCCCTCTAAATGTGTTTCAATGTTCTCTGGCGTTATTCCAAAAGTTTCTTTATCAACATCAACATAGACGGGCTCGAATCCTGTCAAAACAATTGCATTACTAGTAGCTATATATGTCAATGGTGTCGTAATAATTTTTGTGCCTTTATTGACACCAAACTCTTTGCAATATTTTAATGCAGTCAAACCACAAATTAGGGCTGAAGTTCCAGAACTTACAGCTACAGCATATTTTGTTCCAATATATTCAGCAAAGAGTTTTTCAAACTCTCTAACTTTCACTCCTTCTGTTATGTTTCCACTCTTCAAAACTTCATTGATTGCTTTTTTCTCTTCATTCCCTAGTTTAAAATCTCCGACTCGAATTCGCTTTATACGCTTGCTTCTATTGAGCATAGGCGTTAGTCAACACCCCACCATCTGTTTGGAAATTTTTTCCTTAAAATCTCGTCTCCTTCACCTAGGGGGCTTAAACCCATTTTCCTCAGATCAGCGTCAACCAATATTTTAACTAGCGCTTTAAATTTAATTTTTGGATTCCAATCTAACTTTTCTTTAGCCTTCTTTGAATCTGCTATAAGGACATCGGTTTCTAATGGTCTGAAATATCTAGGATCGATTTTTACGTATTTTTCATAATCTAAACCTGCATAACTAAAAGCAGACTCTAAAAATTCTTGCACCGAGTGTGTTTCCTCTGTTCCAATTACGAAGTCGTCTGGCTTGTTCTGCTGTAGCATTTTCCACATTGCCTCAACATATTCCGGTGCATAGCCCCAATCTCTTTTAGCATTTAGATTTCCAAGATATAGTGAATCTTGCTTTTTAGATGAAATTGCTGCTATAGCACGCGTTATTTTTCTCGTAACAAAAGTTTCTCCTCTGCGTGGGGATTCATGATTGAATAGTATACCATTACATGCAAAAATACCATATCCCTCACGATAATTTTTGACCATCCAATAAGCATAAACCTTTGAACATGCATAAGGGCTTCTTGGACAGAAAGGTGTGTTTTCATTTTGTGGCGGCGGAAATGTCCCAAACATCTCGCTGCTTGACGCTTGATAAAACGTTATCTTATTTCCACTTTTTCTTATCGCTTCTAAAAGTCTGGTTGTGCCAAGAGCGTTAACATTTGTTGTAAATTCTGGTGTATCAAAACTTACTCTAACATGGCTTTGAGCTCCTAAATGATACACTTCATCTGGTTTAATATTATAAATTATATTTGTTATTTGCTCGGAATCTGAGAGATCTCCGTAATGAAGGAAGAGTTTCGCATGAGGGTCGTGTGGATCAACATAAATGTGATCTATTCTACCAGTATTAAACGTGCTCGCTCTTCTGATAATTCCATGCACTTCATAACCCTTAGAAAGCAAAAGTTCCGCTAGATATGAACCGTCTTGTCCGGTTATTCCAGTGATAAGCGCTCTCTTCATTAAATTGTCTCCTTACTTATTTTTAGGAAACTTCGATGTCAATACAATACCAAACATTTCTCTATTTATTTATATTTCGTTCAATCCCTAATCCCCGTTTTCACGATTCCCTCTTTGAAAGTGAAGCACTCCGATTTCAAATTGCCTCAGCTTTCTACTCTAACGGAAAGCATAATGATTACCAGGTAAAAATTCTATATTCTCGATGGTTGCTCCAATGTCTGCCGCCAGTTTCCCTAACCAGCCCCACGATAACCATCAGGCGTGTTCATGTAATTCACAGCCAAAAACCTTACGAAATCGCAGTCATGGGCCCACCAAACTCACAAATCGATTTTACCAAAGTTTCACCCGGCCCCGAAATGGCAGTCATCAGAGACAACACAACCTCCAAGACAAATAGCACGTATCTATACATCGACCAAAAAGACCCGTCAACCGCCTATCTCAGCGTAAACGCCTCCCACGGATACACGTCCTATAACCTCACCGATATCCCATCTAATCTCATCTTCACACACATGGAGCAGGGTGGAGACCTAAGCTATCCAGAATGCAATCCTATGCGAGTTAATGGCTCTAAGGCGGTGGTTGGCAATGACCCGGCAGACTTTAGAAAACTGGAGTTCGCCGTGGCTGGAGCAATATGGAAGCCTCAAACTCGACAAGTCATCCAAGAAAGAGGGAGTGGCAAGCCTACAGATTACTGGCAAAACGGATTCACGGGGTTGCCTCAGCCTCAGGTATGATACTCCTAGAGCGTGGAATCTTGCTGGATACTCTTCAATCAGCGTGTGGGTGAAATGCAACGAGTCTGCGCTGTTCTCTATAGCCCTCGTTGATCGTTACGGAGGTTCCAGAACTTTCTGGGCTATAGAAGCTGGAGATGGTTCAGCAACTACGGGTTGGAAGAGATTCGTCGTAAACCTCACAGATTACACTTCTCAAACGCCGGGATTCAGCATCAACTCGGTTGATCACATCGACCTGTTTGTCTATTCAACAGTGGGGAAAAACTTGTCTTTCTGGATCGATGACTTGACGGTTGACACATCTGTCGCCTTGGAGACGTTTGTTTATAAAGATCGGGTTCCAGTTGATGAAACAGTGGTTGCCTATTTCTACACTCGCATAGAAGATGGACAGTAACAAATGCAACGGTGTTTCTGGCACTTTGAGTTTTCTCAGCTCTTGAAGTCTTTTCTATGTGCATGCGTTGATAAATAGAATGCAACTATGATGAAGAACGTTGTCGTGACTATGAAGACG
>Ga0315282_10007682_pt1 | contig 17637 bp, 14 predicted proteins | sample YL17G07_20_MG_FD_203693 | JGI IMG/M metagenome (GOLD analysis project Ga0315282, IMG submission 203693) | Sediment microbial communities from Yellowstone Lake, YNP, Wyoming, USA - YL17G07_20 | ecosystem: Environmental > Aquatic > Freshwater > Lake > Sediment | place: USA: Wyoming | collected... | reverse complement strand
TGGGAGATGTGGAGTTGTAGGACTTGGCCTCCTCCTAACCGGCGAAGTTGAAGTGACCTGAAACGGTCTACGATACAGGGTGATAGTCCCGTAGACGTAAGCTGGAAGGAGCTGGGCTGAGACTCCTGAGTACCATGCCTCGATTTTGGTGTGGGAAGCTGGGGGGCATCAACCTCCAAGGCTAAATACGTCCCGAGACCGATAGCGCACTAGTACGGTGACGGAAAACTGAAAAGTACCCCGAGAGGGGGGTTAAAAGAGCCTGAAACCAAACGGTTATAGACGTTACGGCCTGAAAGGATAGATTCCTCCCTGAAGGAAACATGGGTAACCTAGGAGTACGAGGGGAGGAGGACTAAGGTCGTACGTTCCGTCTCGAAACACGGGCCGGGGAGTTCACAGTTATGGCGAGCCTAAGGGGATTATCCCCGTAAGCGTAGGAAAACCGATAAGCCCGCAACCGCAAGGCGAGGGGCAGGGTCTGAAAGGGCCTGTAGTCATAGCTGTGAGACTAGAAACCAGTCGATCTAACCCTGGGCAGGATGAAGCCGGGCGAAAGCCTGGTGGAGGTCCGAAAGGGTATTGACGTGCAATTCATTCCTATGACCTGGGGCTAGTGGCAAAAGACCAATCTAGATTGGTGATAGCTAGTTCCCTCCGAAGTGGGTCGCAGCCCAGTCTGTCCGGAGGTAGCTGTTGGGGTAGAGCACTGATCGGGGGGTAAGGAGTCGAAAGGCTCCACTTCTCTTTCAAACTCCGAATACAACAGCACCATAGAAGGATGGAATCGGGTGTAGGGGGTAAGCTCCTACGCCGAGAGGGGAACAACCCAGACTGGGGTTAAGGTCCCTAAGTGCTGGCTAAGTGCGAAACTGAAGGGCATCTTCATCCTCAGACAGCGGGGAGATAGGCTTAGAAGCAGCCATTCTCTAAGCAGTGCGTAAGTAGAAGCCGAACGTTTCTGGCTTCTACCGCGAGACAGCTGACCCGCCGAGGATGAGGGTCCCGAAGATGGACGGGGCTAAGCCAGCCACCGATACCCCAGGGTGCAATGAACGTTGCAATCCGGTAGGAGGGCGTTCTGGTTGAACGGAAGCTGGGCCGTGAGGTCCAGTGGATCGGTCAGAATTGCTGATCCCGGTAGTAGTAACAGCATAGTTGAGTGAGAATCTCAACCGCCGAAGGGGCCAGGGTTCCCCGGCAATGCGTCGTCAGCCGGGGGTCAGTCGATCCTAAGGTTGAACTTAATCGTCTCAACCGAAAGGGAAACCGGTTAATATTCCGGTACCACGATGGTACGTGCGGTGACGCAAGCCCATTACCTGACACTTCGAGGTAGGTTGAGCAGGGCTATCGCCCTGTTTAACCGTATAAACCTGGGGAGAGCCGTAATGGCGAGAACTAGGTGAAAGCGGGAATAGCCTGCCGTTTAGGCAGGTTCAGCCGATCCTTGGAGTCCGTGAAAAGGGTGTGGGAAGGATCCGTCGTGTTCGTACCTAGAACCGACAGGGTCTTCAGTTGGACCCATGATGGAACCATGGGGAACACGGGTGATGTATGCTTCGAATTGGAAGATCCGAAGCTCTTATGTTTTCAGAGAAGTTTTGTCTGACTGAGACCCCGGGATACAGGTGCCCCTAGGTGAGAAGCCTAAGGCGTGTCGGGTATACTTCAGGCGAGGGAACTCGGCAAATTAGCCCCGTAACTTCGGGATAAGGGGTGCCTACTGTCTATCCTCTGGATGGAACCGTAGGTCGCAGTGACGAGGGGGTGCCGACTGTTTAATAAAAACACAGGAAGCCGCAAGCCCGAAAGGGTGTGTACGGCTTTTGAATCCTGCCCAGTGGCGGTACCTGAAACCTGGGTACAACTAGGCCAAGGGCCGCTAAACGGCGGGAGTAACTCTGACTCTCTTAAGGTAGCCAAATGCCTTGTCGGGTAAGTTCCGACGTGCATGAACGGAACAACGAGCGCCCTACTGTCCCCGTCTGGAACCCGGTGAACCTATAACCTCGTCAAGAATCGAGGATCTCCCAGCGGGGAGAGAAGACCCCGTGGAGCTTTACTGCAGCCTGCTGCTGGGACATGATAACGTATGCATAGCGTAGGCGGAAGCCTTCGATCCTGTTCTCTTCGGGGGACAGGGGAGGCGATCCTGGAACACCGCCCACTCGTTGTTATTTCTCTTACCTTGAGTTTACTCTTGGGACAACGGTTGGTAGGCAGTTTGGCTGGGGCGGCACCCCCTTGAAAAGATATCGAGGGGGCCCAAAGGTTGGCTCAGGCGGGACAGAAACCCGCTGTAGAGGGCAAGACCAAAAGCCAGCCTGACTGGATTCTCCACAGTAAGGAATCCAGAAGCGAAAGCTGGGTCTAGCGATCCTTCATGTCCCCTTTGGTGGGGGCTGGAGGTGTCAGAAAAGCTACCCCGGGAATAACGGGCCCGTCGCGGGTGAGAGCTCCCATCGACCCCGCGGTTTGGTGCTCCGTCGTCGTCCCTTCCTATCCTGGCTGTGCAGCAGCAGCCAAGGGTGGGGCTGCTCGCCCATTAAAAGGGAACGCGAGATGGGTTTAGACCGTCGTGAGACAGGTCGGACTCTATCTGCTGGGAGTGTTGGTCGCCTGAAGGTAAGGTGTCCTTAGTACGAGAGGAACGGGGTGCCGCAGCCTACAGTTTACCGGTTGTCCGATAGGGCATTGCCGGGCAGCCGCGCTGCTCGAGATAAGGGCTGAAAGCATCTAAGCCCGAAGCTCATCCTGAAAATAGGCGGCCATTCCACACCGCTTCATACCTGGTAACAGGCCTGAGGTGTGGACGAGGGCTGGGATAAAAGATCCCGTTGATGGGGCGGGGGTGTAAGCATCAAGGTTTCGACCGAGGTGTTCAGCCCGCCGCTCCCAATCGCCCAAGGTGTCAGGTTTAAAAAGAGACCTTTATGCTCAGGCGATATCCAACCTCTGCTTTCTATTTCAACATGATTTTTATCTATCTTCCATTCCTTCTTATCTTGGAGCAAGCCGGTGGGCAGGTGTCGGGCAGTTTTGTCTGAGGAAGCTTCACCTCGCTTGTGGAGAAGCGGCGTCGCGAGACGCAAGGGGAGACCCTTAACAACGGTACAGAAACGATATCCCTTCTGTCATATGCGGATGAGATGGCGGCTGGGGCAAGGCTTCAGTTTACCATCGACAATGACGTGTAAGATGGAGTGAAACGTGCGTTTCGCTTGCGACAAGGCCAAGTAGGAGTTAATGAGTTCCACACGAGACTCGGGTAGGCCGCATAGCTGGATCCTGCCTAGAACAGAAGGTGAGCTACGACCGGCATGCTCCATCCCTGGCGATTCGGTTGAGCGTCACGTCTTGAAGCCCAGTTCCTTCATTAGTTTCCCTTGGATTTGGATCATCTCTGTGCTGTTCTCGGCTCTCTGGTACTCCAGTAGCAGCCCCTCGTTCAGTTCGAGGAATGTAGATCCCCACTTGAACTTTGAGAGCAGTCTCCTCGCCAATGTCTCTTTTCCGAGTATGGTGAGGGCTCCGCTGAGCGCCTCGACGGTGGAGAGTTTTCCTGTGGAGCCGTAGTTCACGGGGTTTGCGGCGACCAGGAGGGGGAGGCATCTATGCTTCCCTCTTATCCTGACCTTGAATCCCTCGTCCAGCTGATTCCAGCTGCAGTCGACTGCGGTAAGCCCCTTCCTGTCCACATCTTCATTGTCTGCGGGTGAGAATGCTGTGGCTGCGAACGGGTTCAGGATTACGGTGCCTGCTGGCAGGCGCGAGGAGTGTGTGACGATCCTTGCGAGTCTGCTTCGGACGAGTTTCAGTCCGGAGCATTTCTTGGGGTCGCATTGTCTCATGTGCAGGATGTAGAGCCTGATTTTCTCTTGGCTGTGCTCTGTCACGTTTGCCGCACCTTAAGATGTGACATCGGTTCTTCCAGAACTTTCGGGATATAGTGGATGATGTCTGTCGCGACGATATGGTAGCCTTTCTCTGATACGGCGAAGTCTCCTGCAGCCCCAATGACGAAGGCTCCGCAGGTGGCGGCTGTGAATGGTTCTACCCCCCTTGAGAGGAAGGCTCCTACGATTCCGCTTAGCGTGTCTCCGATTCCTCCTACGGTCATACCTGGGTTTCCTGTGGCGTCCAGCTTCGTCCTTTCTCCGTCTGAGATCACGTCTATTGCGCCCTTGAGCAGAATCGTTGCGCCGAATCTTTTGGCGTTCCTCTTAACACTCTCAGCTCTCAGATGCAGGTCTTTGGATGGGTCTTCCCTTGTAAGGGTCTTATACTCTCCTGCGTGAGGTGTAAGGACGGTCGGGGAGTCCATTCTCAGTCCGGACTCCTCGAAGACCTTCAACGCGTCCGCATCGATCAGCAAAGGTATGCGGCGTTGATGTATCAGCCTTAGGACTTGGCCGCAGGCTGTGGCTGTCTCTTCATGTAGACCTAGACCAGGCCCGATCACTATGGCTGTTATCCTCTCCATGAGTTTTCCTATCGGGTCGAGGTTCTCAGGGTTCAGGTGTTCTCCGCTCATCTTGTGTACGATGATGTTGGGTGACATTGAGGCGATCGCGTAGCCGGTCAGTCTGGGGGCGGCGATGTATACTAGGTCGACGCCGGTTCTCATAGCGGCTTGTCCAACTAGAAATGGTGCGCCTGAGTAAGTTTCGCTGCCGCCGATGACAAGGAGTCTTCCGAACATCCCTTTATGTGCATCTGTTGGTCTGACCTGGTCGATGGCTAGGAGGTCACCTGGTCCACACCATTCTTCTGCTTCTGGGGGGATACCTATATCAGCCACTATTATTTCGCCTGGAAGGCCCTTTCCATGTCTCATTCCGCTCTTTAGGGCGTGGAATGTGATTGTTAGGTCTGGCTTGACGGATTCCTCGGGGAGTTCTCCTGTCTCAGCCTCCATTCCGCTAGGTATGTCGGCGGATATCTTGAAGCCCTTTGACTGGTTTATAATCTTGACCGCTGAGACTAGGGGTTCCCTCAACTTCCCTCGTGTGCCTGTTCCTATGATTGCGTCAACGATTATCTCGTGGTCGGTCGGCTTAAACAAGGAGGAATCAGGCATGACCTCAAGATTCACGGATGATCTCAGTCTTCTAAGTATCTCCCAGTTTGTCTTTGTTGCCTTGTTGGCGATGCTGCTGGGTTCTCCTACAAGTATTAAGGTCACGTTAAACCTGAGGCCTGCTAAGTGCCGTGCAGTAACCATCCCGTCTCCGCCGTTTCCTCCCACTCCGGCATAGATTAGTACGCTCTTTGTCGGAGGGAACCGTCTCGCTATCTCTCTGGCGACTGCGGCTCCCGCGTTCTCCATGAGCTGGACGGGTGAGATGCCTAGGTATTCTGCGTTCATCTCAAGAGTTCGCATCTCTCTCGCACTGAGGTCAGACATTCACTTTCACATCGATGATTCGATAATAAGACTCAGGGTCTATCTGTTGCCTTAGTACTAAAATAATCATTGTCTTCTCGAAATCCTTAATCGTTCTGTCACTCAAAATAGTGTGGGTGAAACCAAAAGGAAGGAGAATATAATGCCGTCAGCCTTTGTCTTGATAAACTCTGAGATTGGAGCAGAAGAAGATGTCCTGAAAGACCTTCGAAAGATTGAGAACGTACGGGAAGCGTACGTGGTTGTGAATCTAGTTCCTGAAGTTTAGGATTTGCCATTCGTTTGGCTAGTTTCACCGCGAGATACGGCGTGTACGATATCATCGCGAAGGTCGAAGCGGAAGACATGGACAAACTTAAGGAAGCGATCACTTGGAGGATGCGAAGGTTAGATAAGGTCAGAAGCACATTGACCATGATCGTCATATCGCAAACTTAGCCCGTCCAGATTCCTAGAATATCAGAATAGTATGTCTTCCGCTTCCTATCTTTTTCTCACTTTTATGTTCAGTCCAAGAGTCTTTAATTCCCATCGTGCCATGTAGTTAGCTTCACTAATGCTACTCGTCTCAAGGTTATGGGCTTGTTTCTAAATGTAGCACAGTCGCAAGGCATTTCTCTATCTGCCCCTGGAGGCTCTATGATATCGTTCCATAACAGTCCGTACTATTCACATGATCATGGTTCAGCGATCGACCTATACCCGTCAAATCTGGTGTTCAAGGATTCGGCTCCCAGCCCCGTCGACGGAGTTGTGAGGTGCATACGGAGATTCAAGTCTCCAAGATCGAAGTGGTTTGAAGTAGCGGAGTTCGAGCCGCTCATACTCATTGAGAGTGATGAAGACCCTCAGTTCCTTCTCAAGATCTTGCATCTGGACCCGTCAGTTCGTGAGAATGATCGTGTCTATGTTGGGGATACTCTTGGCGCCTATCTTAGAAGTGGCTACTTTCACCGGTGGACTGACCCTCACATGCATGTTGAGGTCCGGGATAGGTTAGATCCCATCAGAGCAAGGGGTGGGCATTCAATCGCTCTAATCAATGATGTTAAAACCGATGCTATTTCATCTTCTCATATTCAGGATATGTCAGGTCGTTTCTCCCTGATTACCGAGGAATATGCATTAATCGAGATGGACTCTCCGTTGGTTAAGCTCGGTTACTATTCGAGTCTAGCCGCTTCTCTAGACGGCGTCCAAGGGATTCTAGACAGTGGGATCCCACAGTACAAGTCTGGTGGGCTGGTTCTTCCCTCCACTCTAAGGTCTCGGTCAGGAAGTATTCTAAGGGTTAACGGCAGCCCGATCGGACGAGTGAGCAGAGTGATCGACAACTCTATAGTCTTCGATACCTTAGGACTAAGGGTCGAAGTTAACGGCATCCCCGTCCTAGGCTTGTCTCTTCGTCTGCATGTCGGAGGTTCGAGGGCTGTCAAGGTAATTCCAGTTGCTCCCTCAAGCTTTCCTTATATGGAAGGAGATGCAGCTGAGATATCGATCCAAGAGTTGACTTCCAAGAATTGAACGTCGTTTCAGTTCCAGAAAGAGTGCGGGTCTCGTATGGGTCCGCTGTACTTCTTGAGCTAGCTAAAGGAGTATCTGATGTGGCCCCTACAACGATCTATCTTCTTACCTACAACGAAGGTAGATGTACTGCAAACTGCGCTTTCTGTCCCCAATCGAGGAAAAGCACTGCTAAATTGGACCGCTTATCAAGGGTGGTCTGGCCTGACTTCAAGACGGAAGAAGCAGTCGAACGCTTGGTGGACAGTTGGAAAGCGGGTCGTGCAGAACGTGCATGCATACAGTCATTGAACTATGATGAGATGTTCTCGGATGTTAGGGGGCTGGTTGTGACTCTAAGAAGGGAGACAAGGATCCCAATTTCGGTATCGATTAAGCCGCTAAGCGTCGATCAACTTGAGGAGCTGAAGGCGCTTGGGGTAGACCGTGTCTCCATACCCTTAGACTGCGCTAATAGTGATGTTTTCCGCTCGGTCAAAGGTTTGGGAGTTAGCGGTCCCTACTCTTGGAGAGCGCACTGGAAGGGTCTGAAGGAGGCGTTGCTGGTCTTCGGTCGCGGCAGGGTCAGTACCCATCTCATCGTTGGTCTGGGGGAAACTGACCGGGACCTAGCGAAGGTGTTTCAACAGCTGACTGACCTCGGCATCTTTCCTGGTCTCTTCGCTTTCACGCCTGTTCAGGGGACGCGTTTAGAAGGAAGTTCAAGGGTACCTATCGCCCGTTACAGGCGGGTTCAGCTCCTCCACTTCCTAATTACCCGCGGGATGACCCGTTACATGAACCTAGTCTTCACGGATAAGGGGGAATTGGTCGATCTCGGGTTACCAAGGCAAGTCTTGGCAGAGGCGATTAGGAGCGGGCTTCCTTTCCGCACATCGGGCTGCCCCGGATGTAATCGCCCATTCTATACCGAGAGTCCCAGAGGACCCTTCTACAACTTTCCTTGTCCACCTAGAGAGAAGGAAATAGATCAAATAGAAGATCTTCTACTTGGACTCAATCATGACTGATGCTTGGCGTTTCTTCGGTATCGATTGCCACGATGCATATATGAATATGGCTATAGACGAGTCGATATCGAGGACGAAGATAGATTCATGCACCTTGGATACGATCCGATTCTATAGATGGCAGCCTTCAGCCGTATCGATAGGCTACTTCCAGATCGCTGAGCAAGAGGCCGATCTGGAGGCGTGTGCTGCTCTCAACATTGGCTTGGTCAGGCGGATTACTGGCGGTGGGGCTGTATACCACGATTATGCTGGTGAGTTAACGTACAGCCTGATCGTCGATGAATCTAACGCAAAGATCCCTAAAGACATCGCGAGGTCCTACGAGGTCATATGTCTTGGGATCGTTGAAGGACTTAAGACGCTTGGCATCGATGCTGCCTTCAAGCCGATCAATGACATTACCGTGAATGGGCGGAAGATCTCCGGCAACGCCCAGACTAGGCGGTGGGGGATAGTTCTCCAGCATGGAACCATCCTAGTTGACACGGACATCAAGACAATGTTCAAGGTTCTTAGAGTCAGCAAGGAGAAGATCAGTGATAAACAGATAAAGGCAGCTGAGGAACGCGTCACCACAATCAAGAGGGAGCTAGGTCGGGCTGTGACCTTTGACGAGGTAGCTTCAGCTCTGAGAAGCGGCTTCGAGAAGGCTCTCGACATCGATCTGGTCCATCACCCCCTCACGGATAAAGAACTTAACCTTGCTCTAAAGCTGAAAGAGACTAAATTCAAGAGCAAGGAGTGGAACCTAAGCAGACCATCTCAATTCGAACCCTAACCATCGGAGGATGCTTGTCTGGTCTCTAGTACTGGCGAGGCAACCATCAAGGAGCTTGCACTAAAGGTAGAGGCAGACTTTGAGAGAAGCTTAGAGACCTCTAGGCAAACATCTTGGTCTATGTTCGGCAAGAGAATCCATTTCTATACCCCTACCTTCGCACCATACCACTCTGCCGAGGTAGCCCTTCCGTCCTCTACGTTTCCTTCAATCTCGGTAACTGGCAGATACTGTGCTCTTGACTGTCAGCATTGCAAGGGCAAGCTCCTCAACACGATGATCCCTATCTCCAGTCCTGATGAACTCATCAGCCTCTCTTACAACCTGAGAAAGGAAGGGTCTCTCGGTTTCCTCCTAAGCGGTGGATGCCTTCAAGACGGATCCGTGCCCATAGATCGCTTTCTCGACGCGATTGCAGAAATCAAGCGTGAACTTCAGCTCACCGTCTTCGTGCATACAGGTCTTGTTGACCTCAAGACCGCTAGAGAGATGAAACGTTCTGGTGTGGATGGAGCCCTCATGGATGTGATAGGGTCCAACGAGACCATCAGGCAAGTCTACAACCTCAAAGGGATAACCGTCCAGGATTATGAGAGATCTTTGGACGCCTTACATCGCTCAGGAGTACCGATTATCCCTCATGTTCTTCTCGGATTACACTACGGCAGGATTAGCGGAGAGTATCAAGCGCTGGATATGATCTCAAGATATTCTCCATCTGCCCTCGTAATAATCGTCTTAAGGCCGATTCGCGGCACTCCGTTGGAGGCGTTCTCTCCCCCATCCCCAAGGGAGGTTGCCCAGTTCCTAGTCGTTGCACGCCTAACTCTCAAGCAGACCCCTCTGATCCTAGGCTGTGTCCGACCACTTGGAAGGCATAAGGCGAAGACGGACAGGCTGGCTATCCTATCTGGGGTAAACGGTGTAGTCTTCCCGAGCGCGGAGGCGTTAAAAACAGCCAAGAGCTTAGGACTTGAAACCTCCTTCTCCGGATATTGCTGTGCTCATGCCTTTCTAGACGCGAGACCGACATCCTAGGCAGATCATAATCCAAGAAGATATTCCCCATTTCCCGTCTTGAGAAGCATATTTTTGTTTATGATTACCTCCTGAATTAATTGCGAGAGAAGGTCATTGCCCTGGAACTGGTTCACATAGGTATCGATGACACGGACTCACTGAGTGGAGGATGTACAACTTACATCTGTGCACTTCTAGTGGAGGATATAATAAGCATGGGCGGGGTCTTGCAGGACTACCCCAATCTTGTACGCCTGAATCCTAATGTTCCTTGGAAGACCCGTGGAAACGGTGCTCTCTGCCTTAGAGTCTTGATTGACGCGGAGAGAATTCCTGAATTAGAGGAACTAGTGGTCAATACCGTGGAGGAGAACTCGGTCCTCTCGGACCCAAAGACTGATCCCGGGGTCATCTTTCACAGGGGGAGAATACATCCCGAACTATGCTCCTTCACAGGGATGACAATGTCACGAATCGTAGACATCGGAGAGGCTCAGAATTTAATCTCAAAGTTCCATATGGGTGCTGTCGCGCTGAAGGGACAACGGGGTCTCATCGGGGCATTGGCAGCGGTCGGAGGACTACAGGATGGTGACTACACGTTTGAGTTGATCGCTTACCGTCGACCTGAGAATCGAGGAAAGGCAAGGATAGTCTCCAGAGACTCTGTATTATGCATGGACAAGAAGACCTATCCCCAGACATTCAACAATGTTGACGGCGAGACTGGACGGGTGCTTATTACTCCTCGAGGACCAGACCCCATCCTCTATGGTATCCGCGGTGAGTCCCCAGAGAGCGTCTTGGAGGCACATAACCTTGTTAATCCTCTTGAGGAAGTTGAGAGGTGGCTAATCTTCCGAACCAATCAAGGTACCGACTGCCATCTAGCAGAGGTTGACGCCATCTGTGAAGTGCATCCCTACCAATCGATAGCCGCTCAGGGCTGGGTCAACTCTTCTCCGAGGACAATCCCTGGTGGACATGTAATCTTCTCGCTGAGAGACAATAGTGGTGAGATTGATTGCGCTGCCTATGAGCCGACAGGAGGATTCCGGAATATAGTGAGAACTCTTCTTCCGGGTGACCATCTTCAGGTAAGCGGTGGTATTCGTCCGCCGACAGATAGTTTCTCAAAGACAGTGAATCTTGAGAAGTTGAGGGTACTTGAGTTAGTTCCTGACTTCGCCACGGCGAACCCTCGATGTCCTAGTTGCCTGAAGAGGATGAAGTCAATGGGGCGGGGTCAGGGTTTCAGGTGTGAAAGGTGTGGGATACGTCTTCCTCTGGCGTCGAAGGTTCAGGTCTCGATGCCTAGAACGATAAGAACAGGGCTATATATTCCGCCGCCTCGGGCTAATCGACACTTAACGAAGCCGCTCTCGAGGTACGGTCTTGAGAAGAGCGGTGGGATCACTCAGCCTCATGGAACTTGGCATTATCCGTGAGATCCCAGGATTCTGGAGGAGAGATCGTAGGCTAAGTCGAAGAGAAAGAACATGCTCAGACTATGCAGGGGAATGATTCTAAGCAGCCATAGCAGGATGATTGCTAGCTTAAGGATGCATCGATATTCAAAGAACCTGTGGAATCTTCCTGTTCCCAGGTACCTGTCATGCCCCATCTCATCCGCGAGAGAAGCCAAGACTATGAAGAGGAGAGGTAGCATGACAGGCATCCTCAATCCTAATAGCCAAGCCGTTAGGGCGGTTACGATCAACCCGAACCCCAAGCATGGACGATCGACTTTACCTGCAAGGATGACACCTATGACGATACCAGAGAACATGGCGGAGGAATAGGCATCAAACGAGATCAGTGAGCCGATCAGGAATCCGCTTATCCCCGATGTTAAGAAACATCTGCTTGAGTTACTCTGCTGCTCACTCATTGTGTCTGCCAGCTTCAATGTGGCTCCTGCCAATGGGCAGATGATGAGTGCAAGAATAAGATCGGACATCGTTCTCTGCTCAGTTAGATCGGTACATTCTTCCCAAGCCCCGCCTTTCTTGCGATACTGTATACCTTGAAGGCTGTTGCGGCGTCTTGAACCGCGAGACCAACGGATTTGAAGAGTGTTATCTCCTGATTATCGATTCTTCCTCTCTTTCTGCCTGTGACAAGTTCGCCTAACTCAGCATACACAGGGTCAGGTGGGAGCAAGCCTTTGCTGATCGGTATGAGGAAGTCGCCTGCCTCCGAGAGGGCTGCCTCTTTCAGGTCTACAATAATCCTCGATCTTTGGACTGTTATGTCATCCAGTTCACGTGTTGTTGGTGTATGCGAGCCTATTGCGTTGATATGAGTCCCCTCGTCCAGCCAGTTTCCGTCCAGGACGGGTGTCTTAGACGAGGTTGCCAAGATCACTACGTCGCTCCCCCTTACGGTCTCCTCGCTGCTACAGGAATCTATCTTGATACTCAGCTTCTCTCCAATCTCTTGGCAGAAGTGTTGCGTTTGATCTCTGTTCAAGCCGTAAGCCTTCACGCGCTTTATCTTCAGCGTCTCATGCATGGCCTCGATCTGCGTTCTTGCTTGGGCACCTGTACCTAGGATTCCGACGGTCTCTGAGTCTCTTCTAGCTAGGTATTTGGTGGCAACTCCGCTTGCAGCTCCTGTCCTCATCGCGGTAATGAATGATCCATCCATGATGGATAGAAGCTCACCAGTTTTGACATCGTATAAAGTGATGCTGGCTAGGATTGTCGGTAATCGGTACTTCTCTGGATTATTGGGATAGACTGCGACTATCTTATTCGAGAATATGTTCATCTCGCCGCTGACATATGCCGGCATTATTAGAAAGATGCCTTGCTCCTTCTTCACATGTACGACAGGTCTCTGAGGCATTATCACATTATCTCTGCTCAGCTGCCTGAATCCTTCCTCCACGATGTCTAAGGTGTCTCTCATTGTGAGGAGGGATTCTACATCCTGCCTTGAAAGTATCAGTACCATATCATCTTCTCCTGCGGCGCTTCATTGTAAGCGTTCTACTATCTTCTGGCTCTTGAGCTAATAAGGGTCAGGTCAACTTGGATTGAGTTTGAATCCCAGCCACTTACGGTTCGAAGCAGTTCGGTCGCTCTCCCTTGCTCAAGGGATTTGAATCTGTCTAAGAGCTTGTGGAGGAAGACCTTTCTGGGTAGGAAACGGATCTCTTCGATCTCGAAACCTCCCCTCCTCAAGATCTCTACGTAATCCCTGTAATTGAGGCGGTATTCACTCTTCCCTTCGCTCCTTACTGGCATCTTTATCAGTTCCAGAAGTGCATGCTCGAGTTCACTCTTAGGATCGGAAGCCCAGTCTTCGACCAGAACGAATCTCCCTTCATTCGCTAGCACTCTCCTGAGTTCCCTGAAGACTTGGAGTACTCTCTCCGGCGGCAAGCTGTGCATTGTAAGAATGGAGATTGCAGCGTCGACGCATCCGTCCCTTAATGGAATTCTATCACTGTCGGCATGCAGCAGGAGTACTCTCCGCTGGACTCCCGATTCGTCCGTTCTTCTCTTCGCTGCCTCAAGAAGCCTCTCGGAATTATCGATGCCTATTGCGTTAGCGTTCCATACTCTTGCAACATATGAGGTGAAAACACCTATTCCAACTCCGATGCTGAGAATGATGCTTCCTTCGCGCACCTTCATCATCTGTACGGCGATAACATCGTGGTCAGACACCCCATTCAATCCCATCTGACCCTCTCAAGTATCATTCATTCTGCTCCTCCTCAGAGACCGACCGTGAGGCTATATTAAGAGCCTCATTTGCTAGAAGAAGTACTGGAGATATAGCTATTCGAGATGTATTCTGGCTGTCTCTTTGAAGACCCTAGCCTACTTCGCCTATTTGATATGAGATCTTGAAGGGTCTTAGCTGTGTCTTCAGGTTTATCGGGTGAGCCTACTGAGCGGATTCTCTAGCGTCTTCCCCACTTGTTTCCTGTTTGCCTCTGTAGGAGGATGCGATTCTTATAGTTTCGCTGGTTCCTTATTCTTGGGGAAGGGTTCTTCTTTGGCTGTGGCTCGATCTTGGGCGTCTGTGAACGTACTTTTCCTGCTTTTGTGAGTGATCCATGGGTTGGCGTTCTCTATTCCTCCGGGGTCTCTTAGGGTGGAAACTTGATACTTAAGGATTCTGTATCAAGCGTGAATATTCTTAGGATCAGTCTTCGTTGGCTGTGTCTATTAGAGTTCTGCTAATATTTCTCCGGCGGCAGTAAGCCCTATGCCTCTCTTGAATTTGTATCCGCAAGCGTCTAAGCCCTTCTCTATTGCTCCGACGACGGCTAGGATGTCTGAGGATCCCATTGTTCCCATGTGTGCAACACGGAAGTATCTGTCTCTTAGGTCTCTTAGGAGTCCGCCTGCGAGTATGACGTCTTCTTCTCGAACTTTTGCGAGGAACTCGTCTCCTTTGACTTGTGTAGGATAGTAAGGTGCTGTGAGGGTTTGGGCAGAAACCTTGTCTGAGGCAGGGATGCATTCCAGTCCGAGTGCTCTTATTGAGTTTTTCACCGCTCTGCTCATTATTGAGTGGCGTCGGTATCTTCTCTCCATTCCCTCGGCTAGAATCTGCTTTACGGATTCACGGAGTGCGTAGATCATATTGACGGGTGGTGTTGCGAAGTATCCTTTTCCGCATTCTTCGTAGCTCTGCATTATCGGCAGCCATCTTGATAGGTCACAGTAGTAGTTGGGTACCGGGGTCTTCCTTTCCTTTAGTACTTCTAGCGCGTGTTCACTTGCCATTACGATTGCGAGTCCCGGGGGGACTCCGATGGCTTTCTGGCTTCCGGTGAAGCAGACGTCGATATTCCAGTCATCTTGTCTGAATTCGCATCCGGCTATGGAGCAGACACCGTCCACGATCGTGAGGGTGTCAAAGTCACTTGCGACCTCTCCGATTCCCTTGATATCGTTGGCTACTCCTGATGATGTGTCAACATGTTGGGCTGTCAGGATTTTGTAATCCTCCTTCTCTAAAGCCTCTCTTACTTGCTCTTTCGACGGTGCGTGTCCGATTGGGACGGTAAGTTGGTCTATCTCTACTCCGTAGCGAGAGAAGATCTCAACGAACCTTTCCCCGAAGTATCCTGTATTCACGACGAGAAGCCGGTCTCCCCTCTCAATGAAGTTAACCACGGCCATCTCCATGGCAAGTGTTCCGCTTCCTGCAACGACGAAGGCTTGACCAGAGTTACAAAAGAATATTTTCCTCAGACCTTTCAGTGTCTCGCTGAAGATCTCTATGAATTCTGGGTCTGAGTGGGAAAGAGTTGGTTTGCTCAGCGCTCTCAGGACTGCGGGGTCGACTGATATCGGTCCTGGAATTGCCAGTATTGTTCTCTCGTTCATGCTGCGCTACTAAACCTTAGGCTATATTTCTATGTTTCGCGGTTGCCGTTATTCATGGCTTCGGGCAGCAGAGTTGTGGGTGATCCATTCTCAAGGGCTAGGCTTGAATGTTATCTATTATGGCATCTCCGAACTCGGAACATTTGAGAAGTTTGGCTCCGCTCATCTGTCTTTCCAAGTCGTAGGTTACGGTCTTCTGCTGGATTGTCTTCTCAAGTGCTTGAACTATGAACTTCGCAGCTTCTTCCCATCCCAGGTATTCCAGCATCATTACTGCAGATAGTATCATGGAGCTGGGGTTAGCTTTGTCTTGTCCAGCGTATTTCGGCGCGGTTCCGTGGGTCGGCTCGAAAATCGCTGTTCCAGACTCATAGTTGAGGTTGGCTCCAGGTGCTAAACCCAGCCCTCCCACCTGTGCAGCACATGCGTCTGAGAGATAGTCTCCATTCAGGTTCGTGGTAGCTATGACGTCGTACTCCTCTGGTCTGAGAAGGACTTGCTGGAACATGGAGTCAGCGATCCTATCTTTGATCACGACCTTGCCTCCCTGCTTGTCTGCGGGGAGTTTCTCTACATCGGCTTCTTTTATTGTCTGGTCGCCGAACTCATCTCGGGCTACTTCGTAGCCCCACTCCCTGAAGGCTCCTTCAGTATACTTCATTATGTTGCCCTTGTGAACTAAGGTGACTGATCTTCTTCTATGTGTGATCGCAAAGTTGATAGCGGCCCTTACAAGCCTCTTTGTTCCTGTGATGCTGATAGGCTTCACCCCTATGCCTGAGTCTCTCCTTATCTTGACGTTCATCTCCTCGCTGAGAAACCTGTAGACCTTCTCTGCAGCTTCAGTTCCCTGCTTCCATTCTATGCCAGCGTAGACATCTTCGGTGTTCTCCCTGAAGATTACGATGTCTAGTTTCTCCGGGTTCCTTACTGGACTTGGTACGCCGCTAATCCATCGCACGGGCCTTACGCAGGCGAAGAGATCAAGTCTCTGTCGAAGTGCCACATTGAGGCTTCCAACCCCTCCTCCAACCACTGTTGTAAGCGGACCCTTGATAGCTACTACGTTATCCCTTATTGCATCAACTGTATCTTCAGGCAACCATTCCCCCTTTTCTCTGAAAGCGGTCTCGCCAGCCAGAACAGGAAGCCAGATGATTCTGCCGCTCCCTTGGTAGGCCTTGGTCACCGCTATGTCTACTACTTTCCTTGTAACTCTAGAGATGTCTGGGCCTATTCCATCCCCTTCTATGATTGGTATCGTTGGGTTGTCTGGGACAATCAACCTTCCGTTTCTGACCATTATCTTCACGCTTTTTCTAGGATCCGATTCATCATCTCCAGAAATTATGCTCAAATCGCATTCTCCCATCCGTTTACGTTTTCAGTTCTCAATCGATCTAACAACTCAATGCTGTCTGATAGCTTAATGATGTTACGGCAGAATTGTCTTATGCCGCTTCTATACCGGATTCTTGCCCTATGGTTGATGCGGTGCCTCAAACCTCTTCTTTCATATGTGCAAGAATTGGAGATATGGGAAGAGGGCTACCAAATTTAATAGGTAAAAGGATGTGCATAGATTAGGTCCATACAGATAAGTAACCTTTCAACCTACTTGAGTCGACAGCAATGTCTTTAAATCATACTTAGATTTGGATGGCTATTGGATTGTCTAGGGCTAAGGTACAGATTGAAATTGTAAATGTCGTTGCTTCTGCCTCAGTGGATCAGAGGATAGAGCTCAATGCTATCGTTCGGGCATTCCCTAATATTGAGTATCGTCCAGAGATCTTTCCCGGTCTCGTATTCAAGCTTAAGAAACCTAAGACAGCTACACTCATCTTCAGCTCAGGGAAGATGGTCTGTACTGGTGCTAAGTCGGAGGAGGGGGCGAAGCGAGCTGTAAGACTGGTGGTCGCTGAGCTGAAGAATGGGGGGATCCCGATTGTGGGGAAACCCAAGATCACTATCCAGAACATCGTCTCATATGTCCGTCTAGGAGGAGACATAGATCTGGAGCGTGCTGTCTTCGTCTTGGGTAGATCGATGTATGAGCCTGAACAGTTCCCTGGGATGGTCTACAGGATGGACGCGCCTAAGGTTGTCATTCTGATCTTCTCAAATGGAAAACTCGTCGTTGCTGGGGCGAAGAAGGAGGAAGAAATTCACCAAGCGGTCATTAACCTTCAGGGGCAGTTGGAGATGGATGATCTCATCCATTATCCAGAATCCTCTTGATTGCAATCTAAGAATCAGACCGTTTGGATAACCTGTGCTGAGAGAGCATCTTTCCGGGCTCCTCAGAACGCAGAACATGCTAAATCTTCGGGTTTCCACACGCTTTTAGTTGGCAGCGGAGCAGGAGACAGGTCTCTCAAATTCGAGGATCTGGTAGCGGGGAGTCGATTCGAACGACTGATTTCAGGGTTTCTCATAGGAATCATTATGAGCCCTGCGGGTTAACCTGGCTACCCTACCCCGCTTCCGCACTTTTTCTTGAAGTTGTGGTTCTATTAAGGGTTTCTCGCTTGACAG
>Ga0315282_10007681_pt1 | contig 17638 bp, 15 predicted proteins | sample YL17G07_20_MG_FD_203693 | JGI IMG/M metagenome (GOLD analysis project Ga0315282, IMG submission 203693) | Sediment microbial communities from Yellowstone Lake, YNP, Wyoming, USA - YL17G07_20 | ecosystem: Environmental > Aquatic > Freshwater > Lake > Sediment | place: USA: Wyoming | collected... | reverse complement strand
AGGTCGTTCGTTTTGATCAGCTCATCCAGTTCACCTTCGGCCATCAGGGTGGTTCCCTTGGAAATGACCTGGAGAATTTTCAGATTACCATTCTCCACCATCAAGGAGAAACATTTGGTAAAGAGAAAGTCTCCGACGAGAACACAGGCTTCATTCCCCCAGATGGAATTGGCCGAAAGGCTTCCCCTGCGTAACTGCGCCCGGTCTACCACATCATCATGAAGCAACGTCGCGGTGTGGATGAATTCAATGAGGCTGGCCAAGGAAATGTGGTGCTCTCCATGGTAACCGCATAATTTGGCTGAAAGCAGGAGCAGCGTCGGACGAAACCGTTTCCCGCCGCTAAGGAGAAGATGTTCTCCAATAGCAGAGATGATGGGGACGCTTGACTTTAGGTTCTTCTTGAATTCCTGATCTACTTTCTCTAAGTCATCCCCAATCCATTCGAGGACCGATTCGATGGAAGAAGCCTTCTCTTCAATGAGGGGATGCGTGCTGTTGAGAACGGTCATATCAAAAATTTAATATCCTATTCACCCCTTGTTGTCAACCCTTCGACCCTCCAGCATAAATGCTGGGGCTTGCTTAGGGTTGACCCTGAGCGACGCTTTACACCCCCCTAAAGGGCGGGGCTTGGCGCCGCCGAATGGGTCAAAATATTTTTTGGAGATTTGCGAGAAAGTCTCGAAATCTCTGATGACACACCTGCCTGCCCTGTACCAGTCCCGCCGCAGCCGGGATTCAGGGCCTGCCCCGCCCTCGGTCGGGACCGAGGCCGGTAGGCAGGGATTACAATAGCGATTAAACAGATATGGCCGGAACGTGCCCCGCAAGCCCCGCCTTGTAGGCGGGGTCAAGGGGCACAATATAAAATGAGATTACCTTGCCGGGAAGCCCCGCCCTGTGGGCGGGAGGCTTCAAATGCATTAGGATGGGTCAGACTGGAGGATCAAAGGATCCATCACCTTCAATTCCACCCCACTGGCTTTGATGGATTCGGTAAGAATGAAATTGGCCTCGTCATGAAGGCGAGGATAAACAAACTGTAATCGCTTTGGCTCCAGCCCTCGATTTCTTAGTGCCACCAGGAGATCGACGGTTCTCAGAGCTGGAAAGATCAGGTAGCATCTTCCCTTGGGCGGGAGGAGGTAAGAAGCCATGGAGATAAGGTCCTGCAGTGTCCCTTCGATCTCATGGCGGGCAATGGCCTTTTCTAAAGTGGGGTTCACTCTGCCTGTACGATATTTTCGATAGGGGGGATTCGAAAGAACCACGTGGAATGATCCTGGAGGAAAGATGGTTTTCAATTTTCTGAAGTCATTCTGGAGGATTGAAACCCGATCCTCGAAGTGGTTCAGCTGAACATTTCTTTTTGCTAATTCAGCTAAGTCTTTCTGGATTTCAACACCTACAAAGGAATGAGCTTTTGTATCATGGCACAATAAGAGGGGGAGGATCCCGCAGCCGGTTCCTAAGTCGATGACCCGCTCATTGTTTCGGATTTTTATAAATTGGCTGAGCAAAACAACATCAATGGAAAACCGATAGCCAGTCTTCTTCTGAAGAACTTTGATTCTTTCACGAAGGAAGGTATCGAGGGTTTCATCAGATGAGGTAGGTACCATCATGTCGTGTGAGACTAATTAACACAGGGAATTGGGGTTGTCAATTAGCTACCCCCCTCTCTTTATAAGGTAAAAATTTGTACATCAGGTATGAAGGGATTGAATAAAAACTACCCACTTTAGGTCATAAGAATGGCAAATCTTATTCTGAAAATTTCATAAAAGCTCAATAGTTTTAATTAATTAGAAAGAAAGAGATATTATTGGTATAGATATTGCTTCGGATTTTTCTTGACAAATAGGCTATAAGCAGCTAATTTTAAACAAAATTTTATTCTGAAGGGTTTCGATAGAATACCAGTCAACCAAAAGGGAGGAAGTAAAGATGAAAAGATTCTTTAGTATCCTTTTTATTATTGTAATCATCATCTCCTTTGGTTTTGTTCTCTACCCCCTTGCACAGGAGAAGAAAGAGGGAGAAGAGATATATACCATCAAACAGGGGGATACGCTCTGGGATATTTCTGCAAAATTCTTGAAGGATCCCTTCCTTTGGCCGAAGTTGTGGCAGAGGAATCCCTATATTACAAACCCCCATTGGATCTACCCTGGTCAGCCTGTTCGAATTGTCCCTGCTGAAGAGTTGATGAAGGAAGTCCCCAAAGAAGCTGCTAAAGAGCCAGAGATCAAGAAGGCAGGACCCACTCCAGCAGAAGAGAAACCCCCGCTCGCTGAGGCAAAGCCTGAGGCAAAGCCCGCCGAGGTGAAACCAGAACTAAAACCAGTGGAAGTGAAGCTTGCGGAGGAGAAACCTGTGGAGGAGAAGCCCGGGGTTTTTCCAGAGGTTCGGTCCGCGGGATTTGTTGGTGACATTAATCTTAGAGGAATTGGCGTTATCCTTGACAACCGAGATGGCAAGAACCTCTTTTCGGAAGGCGATATCGTTTATATGGCTTTCAGAACGGCTGATCCGGTGATGGTTGGAAATAAGTATACGATCTTTCGTCGAGAGAAATACGTGAGACACCCTGTTACAAAACGGAAGATCGGCATGAAGTATTTGATCACTGGAAATGTTCAGGTCATCGATCAACAAGGTAATTTCTACACCGGAAAAATCATTGAGGCTTTTGATGCTGTTATAATAGGAGATATGCTCCGGCCTTATTTGAAGGATAAATAGGAGAGCTTAAGGAAGAAAGTTTGACATAGCCTCATTCCTTGTTAAGATCTCGTTCAGGTTTAGGAGATAGAGAGGGTGTTCTGATTTCTGCCTCTATCTCCTGAGCCTTTTTTGTTACCTTTTACCTCCGTTCTAAAACAGGATGGATCTGTTCCAGTAACTCTGTCGATTTTCAACCGCCGAATGACCGGAACGTGCCCCGTCCCGCCTCTGGCGGGATAGGCAGAGGCGGGGAGGCTTCAATCTCTCTCGTGAGGACCTCTATGGGCGAAGAGATTTTCTATTGGTTGGCTCTGAGCCTCACCCCCGGGGTCGGTGGCATTTTTATCAAACGCCTCCTGGACCGCTTCAGAACTCCAGAGGCTGTATTTCAGGCCCCACTGGCCGAGTTATTGCAGATCGAAGGACTTGGAGAGAAGGTGGCCAGAGAAATTCAGAAAGGTCCTGTGGATAAAAAGGTGGAGAAGGAATTATCTTTATTAGAAGAGGTTGGGGGAAAGATGATGACGATAAAGGATGAGTCTTACCCCAAACGCTTAAAAGAGATTTATGATCCTCCTCCGCTGCTTTATGTTAGAGGAGAGTTGAAGGAGGAGGATGAGCTGGCTGTCGCTATCGTGGGAAGCAGAAAGACGACTCCCTACGGAAGATGGATAACAGAGAAGATGGGTCAGGAACTTGCGCGCCACGGCATCACCATCGTCAGTGGAATGGCAAGAGGGATCGATTCACACGCCCATTGGGGCGCCCTCTCAGGAGGAGGAAGGACGATTGCTGTCTTGGGGTCTGGAGTGGATGTGGTTTACCCTCCGGAGAACCGCAACCTTTACAAGAAAATTATCGACCAGGGAGCTGTCCTTTCCGAATTCCCGATGAGTTCGCCACCTGAAGGGGGCCATTTCCCCAAGAGGAACCGGATCATCAGCGGTCTCTCCATCGGTGTGGTCGTGGTTCAGGCAGGCATGGAAAGCGGTTCACTCATTACGGCCAATTATGCATTGGAGCAGGGAAGGGAGGTTTTTGCTGTCCCGGGGAATGTGGGATCGGATAGCAGTCGAGGAACCCATCAGTTGATCAAAGATGGGGCGAAACTGGTGGAATCGAGTGAAGATATCCTGGAAGAAGTTTTACCTCAATGGAGGAAGGAGAGGGAAATGCCCCAGGACGTCGAGCCTCCGGTGCGGGATCTTACCGAAGAGGAGAAGGTTCTCTATGAACAGTTAGGTGAAACGCCTTTGCACATCGATGTGTTGATCCGGGAGAGTCAATTTGACCCAGGGAAGGTGTCCAGTCTCCTTTTGAATCTGGAATTGAAAGGATTGATCTCTCAATGGCCTGGCAAATGTTTCAGTAAAAAGTTATGAAAATAAAGTTAATGCTCTCGTCAAAAGTCTGAAAAGGCTATTTTCTGTCATTCCTGCGCAAGCAGGAATCCAGTCTTCTTGGGTAGTTAGAATTCCTCTGGATTCCCGTTTTCACGGGAATGACGACTTTTTACGGATTCATCAAGTTAGAAATTTTGAGTTAAGAGTCGGAAGACGGAAGGCAGGCGTGAAATGTCAAAAGGGTTAATTGTCGTTGAATCCCCTACGAAGGTAAAAACCCTTGAGAAATTCTTGGGAGGGGACTATGTAATCAAAGCTTCGGTGGGGCATATCAAGGACCTTCCGGAGAGTGAACTGGGAGTCGATCTAAAAAAAGATTTTCAACCTGAATATGTCGTCATTCCCGGAAAAGCCAAGATCATCCGCGAATTGAAAAAGGCGAGCAAGGGAGTGAAGAACATCTATCTCGGGCCCGATCCTGACCGGGAAGGGGAAGCGATTGCCTGGCACATCGCAGAAGAAATTGGAAACGGGAATAAGAATGTCTACCGGGTCCTCTTCAATGAAATCACCAAAAGGGCTGTCCTGGAAGCCCTTCAAAAACCGGGGACATTGCAACAGTCAAAATACGAAGCCCAACAGGCGAGGCGCATTTTGGACCGCTTGGTGGGTTATCAGATCAGCCCCATCCTCTGGGATAAAGTCCGCCGGGGATTGAGTGCTGGTCGGGTTCAATCGGTGGCTGTCCGAATTATCTGTGAAAGGGAACGGGAGATTCAAAATTTTGTCTCCCAAGAGTACTGGAGCCTCACCGCCACACTGAAGAAAAAAGAATCCCCCCTTACCTTCAATGCCAAATTAACAAAATGGAAAGGGAAGAAGGTGACCATGGCCAATGAGTCTGAGGCTCTGGCCATCAAGAAGGACCTGGAGAGCGCTCCCTATAGCGTCTTAAAAATCACTCAGCAAGAGAAGAGGCGGCATCCCTTTCCACCCTTCATCACCAGCCGGCTCCAGCAAGAAGCCTATCGGAAGCTCTCCTTTTCGGCCCAGAAGACGATGCGAGTTGCGCAGAAGTTGTACGAAGGCATTGACCTGGGTGAACTCGGGATGGTGGGTTTGATCACCTATATGAGAACAGATTCCCCCAGAGTCTCAATGGAAGCTGTTCAAGAGGTCCGGGGCTGGATTAAGAATCGTTTTGGGGAACCCTATTTACCTCCCAAGCCCAATGTTTTTAAGAGCAGGAAAGGGGCCCAGGAAGCCCACGAAGCGATTCGACCGACCTCGATCGATTTCGAGCCTGAAAAGGTGAAGGATTATTTGGACAAAGAGGAATGGGCCCTTTACAAACTGATCTGGGATCGATTCGTCGCATCGCAGATGGCTTCTGCTGTCTTTCTTCAAACCACGGTGGAGATCAAAGCGAATGATGGACTCTTTACTGCGGTGGGAACAGTTCCGACCTTCCTTGGATTTATGACCCTTTATGTGGAGGGTGAGGACAACAGCGTCTCCAATGGGAAGCAGGAGGAAGGCGAGGAAGAAAAGCGGTTACCCACCCTATCGGAAGGAGAGATTCTGGAATTATTGGGGCTCAACCCCAAGCAACATTTCACCCAGCCGCCTCCCCGTTTCTCCGAAGCAACGTTGATCAAGGAATTGGAGGAGAAGGGGATTGGAAGGCCTTCCACTTATGCTAGCATCTTGAGCACCATTAAGGGGAAAGAATATGTGAAGCTGGAGAAAGGGAGATTCATGCCGACCGAGTTGGGGTTGGTGGTGAACGACCTTCTGGTGGTGAACTTCCCCGATATTCTCGATATAGAGTTCACGGCCCAGATGGAGGAGAATTTAGACAGGGTTGAAGAGGGGGAAAAAGGGTGGATTGAAACGCTGAAAGAGTTTTATGCTCCTTTCCAAAAGGACTTGGAGATGGCAAAGGTCTCCATGAGAGAGATCAAGACGGAGAAGATTCCCACCGAGGTCCTCTGCGAACGGTGCGGTTCAAAGATGGTGAAGCGGTGGGGGAAGAGAGGCTATTTCTTAGCGTGTTCAACCTATCCCAAATGCCGATATACGAGGGAAGTGGAAGAGAACCAAGAGAAGAACGGGGAGACGACAGATGCCCGGTGTGAAAGATGCGGAAGTCCCATGGTGATCAAGAATGGGAAGTTCGGGAGGTTTTTGGCCTGTTCCAATTATCCCACCTGTAAATTCACCCGTGCGATTGATACCGGTGTCCATTGTCCTCAAGAAGGATGCGATGGGATGATTGTTGAACGGAGGACCCGCAAAGGAAGAACCTTTTATAGCTGCACAAACTATCCCCGGTGTACCTTTGCCCTGTGGGATAAGCCCATTCCGGAAAGGTGTCCCCAGTGCGATTTCCCCTATCTGGTCGAGAAGACAGGAAAGGGAGGGATCGTCAAACGATGTCCCAAAAAAGAATGTGGGTATCGTGCATCAGAATAAGCGGGTACGATATCTGCGCCTCCCTTCAATAATCTTTTTTTGCGTAAACCGTCGTTGCATCAACTGAAAGGGAAAATAGACCAAGCGATTGATCAGGGTCGGTGGGTAATGGATATGGAACCGCTTCAGTATCGACGGATAGGAGTAAAACTCCTTCCAGGATTTCTTCCAACACTCCCGGAGGACCTCACCGCTCATCTTCTTTGGAATGAAATAGGGGGCTGATTCTTCAGGCCTGTCCAGAAGCCACCATCGATCTTGGACTAACCGTCCTTCTTTTTTAACCCGCTGATAAAAAGACGTTTCCGGATAGGGCGTTAGAATTGCAAAGACCACGGAGAAGAGTTTGGCCCGGATGGCGAAGGCCACCGTCTCTTCAAAGATTGAAGGATCATCCTCGTCGAAGCCGAAGATAAAGGAACCCCAGATCGTGATCCCGAACCGATGGAGGGTATCGATGATCTCCCGGTACTCGGCAGGATCGTTCTGATACTTATGGGACTGCGCGAGGTTGGCTTTGGAGAGGGATTCGAAACCGATGAGAAGGCCGATGCATCCACTCTTCGCCAAGAGCGAGATGTTCTCCACTTCTCTTAATCCGGAAAGGGAGGCTTGCCCAATCCATTTCTTCTTGAGAGGGATGAGGGACTGAAGCAACTCCCTCGAGAAGGAGGGGTTGCCGATGATGTTGTCATCATTGAACATGATCAGCCTGTGCGAAAGACTCCTGACCTCTTCCACCACCTCCGAGATGGGCCGGAATCGGTAGGTGTCTCCAAAGAATTTCCTCACGGAGCAGAATTCGCATCGAAAGGGACATCCCCGAGTCACCTGGACGACATCGAGGGGAAAGTACCCTCTGGCAGGCAGAATGTCCCGTCGTGGTCTCGGAATTTTTTTGGGGTCAATGGGTCCCTCCTGCCTGTAAAAAGGTTTTAGATTTTTCGCCCTCACATCCTCCACGAGAGGACCCCAGATCTCTTCAGCCTCTCCGATGACGACCGAATCGGCATGTTCCTTGGCTTCTTCTGGAAGGGCTGAAGGATGGATGCCCCCTAGAACCACAGGCACACCCTTTTTTCGGTAAGCATCCGCAATTTGATAGGCCCTCAGGGCTGTCTTGGTCAGCACCGTAATTCCTACAAGATTGACTTCCTTTAAATCCCTATTTAGATCAATGGGTGTAAGGAGATCATCGGTGAAAGAGGTTTTGACATCCGGTGGAGTGAGGGCTGCCAGGATGGGGAGGGCAAGATTAGGGACACGGGCGTTCTCTTCAACGGCAGGAACAATGAGCTCAATCTTCACAAACACGGTCCTTATTAGGCATATTGTTGAGAAAAGAATGCTCTTCCCCGCTCAAAATATTTTTTCGACCATTCTAAAGCTCGCCCTGTTAAATGGTTGATATCAGGGCTTGCGGGTCAATTCTTAACTTATGAGATACGCAGGTGAATGGTCCGATTAGGACTCATATTTAACGGGGCTCGCTCCACTGCAAACTGGAAACTCGCCCTTTGGGCTCAGACATCCAGTTTGCGGTCGTTTCGCCTCGCTGAGAATGGTTCCCGAAAAAATCTTCATTCGCGCTCAGAGCTTCCTTTCTCTATTTTATAGGATTTAATACCCAAATCCTAACAACCTTTGAAGGGGATTGTCAAAACCCCAGATGTGCGGAGAAGTGGAATACTGGAATATTGGAATGATGAAATAATGAAAAAATGTCAGGTTGAGGTTTAGGTTGAGGTTGAGAATTTCTGAACCTTAACCTTAACCTTAACCTTTTACTTCTCGTTCATTCCATTCATCCATCACTCCATATTCAATGAGTTATCTTTTGCAAATCAGGGTCGGAAGGCGTAAAATAGATTTTTGTGGAACCCATTGTGGTCATTGGCGCCGGGCTGGCAGGCTGTGAAGCAGCCTGGCAGATTGCCAAAAGAGGGGGAAGCGTCGCGCTCTTCGAAATGAAGCCCCATGCTTACTCTCCTGCCCACCATTCTCCCTATCTTGCCGAGATCGTTTGCAGTAATTCTTTCAAATCAGAATCCCTCATGAACGGCCCCGGGGTCCTCAAAGAAGAGATGAGCCGGTTAGACTCTCTGATCCTGCGAACGGCAAGAGAGACGAGGGTTCCGGCCGGGGACTCACTGGCGGTAGACCGGGAAGCCTTCTCTCAACAGGTGACCCGGACCCTCGAGGGACTGAGGAATGTGGAGATTGTGCGGAAGGAGGTCGTCACCCTTTCACGAGAAGAAATGACCATTCTTGCCACAGGTCCTCTCACGTCCGAGACACTCAGCCGCGAGATCCAGCGGCTCACGGAAGATCATCGTCTTTTTTTTTACGATGCCATTTCACCGATCGTCACCTCCGATTCGATCGATTTTGAAAGAGGCTTCAGAGCCTCGCGTTACCAAAAAGGGGGAAAGGACTATATCAATTTCCCAATGGATGAAGAGACCTATGATCGGTTTGTGGATGCCTTGAATCGAGCGGAAAAGGTTTCCTTCCGTGATTTTGAGAGAAGGTATTTTTTTGAGGGATGCCTTCCCGTTGAAGAGCTGGCTGCCCGCGGGAAAGATACGCTCGCTTTTGGACCTCTCAAACCAGTCGGCCTCATCGATCCAAGGACGGGAACGAGACCCTTTGCTGTGGTTCAGCTGAGGCAGGAGGATCGCTTTGAAACGCTCTACAATTTAGTGGGGTTTCAGACACGGCTGAAACATGAAGAACAGAAGAGGGTCTTTCGCATGATCCCGGGTCTTCAGAAGGCCGAATTCGTAAGGTTGGGTTCGATTCATCGGAATACCTTTATCGACTCCCCGAGATTGCTGAAGGAGTCGCTTCAGTTGAAGGGTCATGCGCACCTCTTTTTTGCTGGTCAGATGACAGGGGTAGAGGGGTATCTGGAATCTGCAGCCATGGGGCTTCTGGCAGGAATCAATGTGCTCCGGGTGGTGAGAGGAATGGATCCAGTGGTGCCTCCTCCCGCCACGGCGATAGGAGCCTTGGTCCATTATATCACCCATTCGCAGGCTTCCCCTTTTCAACCGATGAATATCAATTTTGGCTTGTTTCCTCCTCTGGCAGGGAAAGCCAGAGGGCGAGAGAAGCGGGGGCTTTTGGCGAAACGGGCATTGAAGGAAATGGAGAAGTGGATCAAAGAAATGGAAATGTAGAGGATTGTCCATAGCGACCGGAGCATTGTCGTCATTCCTGCCCCGTATCAAGTACGGGGTAAACTCCAGCAGGAATCTAGGTTCTTGGATCCCTGTTTTCACAGGGACAAGCCTGGATTCCCGTTTTCACGGGAATGAAAAAATCGAGAATCGATTCAAAATTGGAAGTGGTGAGGAGATGGCAGAACGACATTGTATGAGGTGTGGAAAGAAGCTCCCATCCGCTGAGTCGACCTATGTGGTTCAAATTAGAGTATTTGCCGGGTTCGATGGCATCCTCTCGGAGCCTGAAGAGGGAGTCGAGACCCAGCTGAAAAGCCTCCTGGATCAGATCGAACATTCGGATCCCGAGGAATTGGAGAAGAACGTTTACGAAGAGTTCACGCTCCTTCTGTGCAAGAGCTGCCGGGATCGCTTTGTGGATGAAGCAAAACATCCGTGGGAAGGTCCTTTCCGGGTCCGGAAAGATCCAGATCGCTTCATCCATTAAGAGAGGGAGAGTTGGCAATCTCCTTCAGGGGTGGCGTGGAAAAGGTGACAATTGGAGTCTAATTTTCTGGGGATAAAGATTGGTCACGGTGATTCCAGAAGGGACGTTGATATTGGTCTGGGAAAGAGAGAGTTGATTGATGCCGGGATGGCTGTTCGAAAGATCAATTTGCACTCTGAGGCGATCAGGGTTCAGGGCAGAAAGAAGCCTTTGCGAACCCTTGAGCCGGACGTTGATTTCCCTCGGGGGTTCACCATTGATCATCAGGTGGGGAGGCATAGAATAATATTCGACCGGGATACTGAAACTGATCTCCCCTTGGCGGATTCCAATCAGCACCCCCCAGAGAAGGCAGACCAGAAGGAGGAGGAGCGCTTTGACCGGAAGGTCTTCCAAGATCCTCCCCGGCCATCTCTTCTTCCTCTCCCTTTCTCCAAACGTGAGAGGGAGGTCGGAAAGGCTTTTCTTTAAATCTTCCTTGGTCTCTTTCTTTTCCGTTTTCCCTCCAGAAACAACGAGAACCTCCTTCCTCTCCTCCGAGATGATGATGCACGCTGCATCGGAGACTTCTGTGATTCCCAATCCCGCCCGATGTCGGGCGCCCCATTCCTTGGGAAGGGAAAGGGATTGGGAAACGGGAAGGATGGCTGCCGCATATCGAATTCGATCCCTTGCAATGATAACGGCTCCATCGTGGAGAGGAGACTGAGGATGGAAGACACTGATGAGAATCTCCTCGTTTAACTCAGAATCTAAGGGTATCTTCCCATGAATCCATTCATCAAGATCATCTTCTTTCTGAAGGACGATCAATCCGCCGGTTCCCTGTTGGGCGATCTTAAAAGCGGCCTCCACGATGTCATCGAGGCGTTTTGAAGGAAGGCTTTCCGGTTTTCCGAAGAGTAAAGAGGGAAGCGTGATGCGACCCAGTACCTCCCGAATCTCCTGCTGAAAGATGACGACCAGGACCAGGAGGATGACGGCCCACAGATTTTGAAGCCCCCATACGGAGAGAGGGAGATCGATCCACCGGGCAAGGAGGTAGTAAATCGGCAAAGCCAACATGGCCAGGATCATGCGGAGGGCCCTTTTGGTTCTCAACCAGAGATAGAGACGGTAGAAGACGAAGGTGAGGATCAGAATATCGAGCCCATCCTGCCACCGAAAGAGTTTGAGAAGGTCTTTCATGTCCTTTTCTGCCTGAAGCGACTCAAACATTATACTTATATAAAAGACCATTTTAATCAAGAGAAAAAAAGAGAAAAAAAGACAGTCATAAGAGAGCTCTGAAAAACTTCTCTGCGCTCTCTTGATTACACAGATTTCAAAAAAGGATGACACAGATTTTCTTAATGTCTGACAAATTTCGTATCTGTGTAATCTGTTTCTAATCGGTGTAATCGGAGATTTCTGGATTTTTTCAGAAATCTCCACAAAATCTCTTGACAAGAGGCGCTCTTTATGCTTTATATGCATTCAATTGAATCAATTGAAGTAAAAGAAATGAATCGAAAAGTCCTCTCTTTAAAGAAATTATCCGAGGGCCTGTCAAAGGATAGGGCGAAGGAGATGACCGGGCGAACCCGGGGTGTCAAGGTCCGTGGCTTTCTCGAAAGACTTTTAAAGGTGGAGGGGGGGCCTGTCCTTGTTCTATTGGATTTCTCCGGGGTCGGTCCGATTGATTTTTCTTGGGCCGATGAGGTGGTGGCGAAGATGATTTCCAGGTTGTGGAGCGGGGAATACGGAGAGAAGTATCTTGTTCTCAAAGGCCTGAATGCCTCTCAGCTGGAAAATATCAGCGTGGCCTTGGAGCGGAAACGACTGGCAGCCCTGGTCACAGGGGCGGAAGGATGGAAGATCGTCGGCTCCCTGAATAATTATCTGGCTCAGACCTTAAACACCATCATGGAAAAAAGGCATCTGACCCTGCGCCAGCTCTCTGAAGAAGAAGACATCGGCATGAACACCAGTGGAACCAGGCTACTCAATCTCTATAAGAAACGACTCGTGGTAAGAGGAGAGGGGCCCTCGAGAAAAAAAGAAGATTCCCATCGGGGGAGACAGTTCGTCTATCAATCCCTTCTCTCGTAAGGAGCGTGTATGGCAGATCTGAGAAAAGAACCCATCACCCGTACGTGGGTAGTCGTTACCACCGACCATCCCAGGGGGCCTTCCGATTACCTCCCTTTTAAGCCTCCGTATCAGCCTCAGGAGGCGGAAGGGTTGTGTCCGTTCTGCCCAGGCCATGAAGAGATGACGCCAAGAGAGACGTTTATGTTGAGCGGTGAAGGAAGAGGGTGGGCCGTCCGTGTGATTCCCAATAAATTTCCTTTTTTTCACATTGAGGGCGAATTTGATCGAAGGCCGGAGGGAATGTATGATGTGATGGAGGCCATCGGTGCCCATGAGATTGTGGTGGAGACACCGGGGCACAAACAGAATTTCGCTTCCATGGATACCCAGCAGATCGAGAAGATCCTCCGAGCCTATCGGGAGAGGCTCAAAGACCTGGAGAAGGATCGACGATTTCAACAATTTCTCATTTTGAAAAATTATCCCGGGATGTTCAATCGTCACCCTCATTCCCATATCATAGCGATGCCGGTGGTTCCCAGAAGGATTGATGAGGAGATCTACGGAACACTGGATTACTACCAACGTAAGGAACGTTGCATCTTCTGCGATATCATCAAGGAAGAGATTTCAATGAAGAAGAGGGTGATACTGGAGACCGTCCATTTCCTGGTCTTCTCTCCCTTCGCATCGCGCTATCCCTTTGAGACCTGGATTGTCCCCAAGAAACATGCCCCTGATTTCCATCATATCCATGAGGAAGGGATCGAGGATCTTTCGGTAGCTATCCAGTCCCTTTTCCTCCGCTTCCATAAATTGCTTTCCGATCCTCCCTACAGTCTGGCCTTTCATACTTCTCCGGTTCAGAGCCGCTTTCATCGTTCCGAATACCATTGGCACATTGAAACCCGTTTACGGATCGGTTTGAGAGAGGGGTTTGAGTGGGGAACCGGTTTTTTTGTTAACCCGACTCCGCCTGAAGATGCAGCGGCCTTTCTAAGAGAAATGGGGTAGAAAAGATACGAGTTAAGAATTAAAAGTTAAAAATTAAACACTAAACATAAGAATCAAGAATATGATGCCTGAGTTTGGAAAAGGGGAACGGCTCAATTTACTGCTGAGAGAAGGGCAAACCAAAAAGAAGAAAAAACGCCTGATCATCCCTGGAATTTTTCTTCTCGTTCTTCTTCCCCTGATTTACTTTTTCATTGTCCCTCTCCGATCGACACCTCCTCCAGCCAATTTCGTACTGAAAGAATCCCAGCCCCAGGACGTTCAAAACGAGGTCATCGAAGGAAGCATCAAGGCTGGGAGTACCTTCTCCAGGTCATTGGCAGAGAAGAACATTCCTCCTCCTTGGATCGATTTGATTGTTGCGACATTGAAACCCCATGTCGACTTTAGAAAGATAAAAGGAGGGGCTTACCGTCTCGTGAAGGATGGAAAGGGGGAATTGGTCAAATTCGTTTATGAAGAGGGTCCAACGGAGGTTTATGAGATAGAGAAAGACGCGCAGGGATATAAGGTCCAGAAGAAAGAAATTCCTTTGGAGACCTATCTGGTTAAGGCGATCGGTGAGATTCGATCCTCCCTCTTCGAGGCCATGGAGGGTGCGGGAGAGCAGGACCCATTAACCATCTCCTTTGCAGAGATATTCGCCTGGGAGATCGACTTTTATAAGGATGTCAAGGAAGGGGACCGATTTAAGATCATCGTGGAGAAACTCTACAAAGGAAATCAGTTTATCCAGTATGGGACGATTCATGCGGTTGAATATCAAAGTGGGAATGGGAGAGTCAGGGGGATCGAATATCAGGGTCACTACTATCATGAAGATGGGACCTCTCTGACAAGGGCTTTCTTAAAGACTCCTTTACGATTCAATCGAATCAGTTCCAGGTTCAGTCGGGCGAGAAAACATCCCATCCTGGGAGGCATTCTGCCTCATTATGGCGTGGATTATGCGGCCCCTCCGGGAACGCCGGTCTGGGCCGTGGCCGATGGTGCGGTAATTGCTTGTGGTTGGAGTGGAGGCTTTGGGAAGCAAGTCGTCCTCCGCCATATGAACGGATATACGACTTATTATGGTCACCTCTCCCGCTACAGCTCCGGGATTCGGTCGGGAGCGCGGGTGAAACAGAAGCAGATCATTGGATATGTGGGATCCACAGGACTTTCCACAGGCCCCCATCTCGATTACCGTCTTGCCAAGGACGGTTGGTTCAAAAACCCCTTAAAGGAGAGTTTCCCATCGGGCCTCCCCATAGGAAGGGGGGAGAGGGAGACTTTTGAGAAGCGAAGGGATGGGGTCATGGCGTGGCTTGAGGGGGAGGCTCCCTTTCAGCAGATGCCCTCTCCCATTCTTTCCGTCGGAAATGTGAAGCAGTACACCCCATTAGAAGACCTTTGGCCCTCTGACGGGAAGGCAGCTCATACGGGGCATTAAACCCCGCGTTCGCCCCGTTTAGAGATAAATCTCTAACGGGGTTCGCTCCCGTAAGAAACTTACCTTCATCCCCGCTGAAAGCGGCTGGGCTTTCTAACGGGGTAAAGGGAGATGCCCATTGTCTCCGATGGTCAGCATCTCATGGCCGATTCCAAATGAAAAAACCTCATCCTTCTGCATCTGTGAAGCCTGACAAAATCCGATCTATTTTGGTGATTCACCAGGGGGCTCTGGGGGATTTCATCCTGGCCTTGCCCACCCTTGAGACCCTTCGAGCTGCCTTCTCAAAAGCGAAGCTGGTCATCATGGGTTTCCCGAGAATTCTTGAATTGGTTGATCAGAGATTCTATGCCGATGAAATTCTGTCAATTGATCAGAGAGGCATGGCCTCTTTCTTCTTTCGGGGGGGCTCTCTTGACCGGGCTCTTTCTCAATTCTTCAGCACCTTTGACCTTGTGGTGGTCTTTGGGAAAAACGGGGAAGGGACTCTCATTGGTAATCTGAAGCAGGTCTGTCAAGGCCTGATCCTTCATATCAATCCATTCCCCCAATGGACCGAAAGAATTCATTCAACAGATCATCTCCTCAGAGAACTGACGCAATACGGATTTTCCCCCTCGGAGAAGATCCCAAGGCTTTTTTTGAGCGAAAAGGACAAAGATTGGGGAAAAAGTTTCTGTCGGGTAAAAGGCCTCACCGACGAAGAGAGATCCAAAGCCATTGTGATCCATCCCGGAAGCGGGAGCAAGAAAAAGGTGTGGCCTTTGGAACGGTTTTTGGAACTTACTCATTATTTTCAGAGACATTTCAATTTCCGGATTCTCATCGTCCTGGGCCCGGCCGAGGGACCGGAGGTACAGAAGGCCTTTGGAGGCATGGAGTGGGAATTGGGGGCGACCGCTCCCTCCCTGGTGAAAGGGCTCTCTCTCCTTGAACTGGCTTCTGTGATGGAAGGGTGTCACCTCTTCATCGGAAACGATTCAGGCATCACCCATATGGCCGCTGCCCTGGGGCTCCCCACGATTGCCATCTTTGGTCCGTCCGATCACAAAATCTGGTCTCCAAGGGGGGAGAAGGTTTTTGTTGCTCGCAAGGAAATAAACTGCTCCCCTTGCTCTCAGGAAAAATTCGTTCTATGCAAGAATTCAGAATGTCTGAGGGAGGTCGGGGTTGGGGATGTCCTGGAAGGGATAAGAAGATTGAAAATTCAGTTGTAAAAGGAGGAAGAAGATGGAAGAGAAGAAAATAGGCGAGGTGATCAAATTCTTCGGAAAGATCAACGTGGCCGCCATCAGGCTCTCAGAAGGTTCCTTAAAGGTAGGGGATACGATCCATATTGTGGGCCACACGACGGATGTCACTCAGACCGTCGATTCCATGCAGATCGAAAACAAGAATGTTCAGGAGGCAGGCCCAGGAGCCGATATTGGAATTAAGGTGAAGGATCGGATGCGGGAGCACGACGTCGTCTATAAAGTCACGGAGTGAACCCCGTCCCCGACTCTATCGAGGCCTCCAAAAAGGCGCTGGAGGGAGCCAGCGGAAGGATCCTTCGGATCTGTTGGGAGACGAATGGTTCGATGGCTACTGCCTTGCTGGAAGAGATGGTCTCCCTTTCTTTAAGCTCAGGGGATGCATTAAATTCTGCGCGGGAGAGGGGGAATGAGGGTCAACCAAGGTTCGGTGTCATGGAGAAGAGAAAACAATGAGGACAGGGATTGCTCATCTTCCTCTTCATGGTGGGAAGGCGCCATCGTGGCTCTTTAAGAGAATGAGAAGCCTTGCGAAGGAGATTGTCCTTTTCATCGTCGACGTTCATAGCTCGGAAGAGATGCTCCTGCGGCTTTCTGACCCCTTCTGGTTTCAGGCCTTCGGCTGTGCTCTGGGTTTCGATTGGCACTCCAGCGGGTTGACGACAACGGTCTGCGGCGCCCTGAAAGAAGGCGTCAAGGGGATGGAGAAGGAGCTGGGCTTCTACATTACAGGGGGAAAGGGTAAAACCTCCCGGAAGACTCCCCACGAGATCAAGCAGATATGCGATGAGAGATCGATCGATGAGATCGCGCTCACTTATGCCAGCCGGATGGCCGCGAAGGTGGATAGCGCCGCTGTGCAGGATGGATATCAAATTTATCATCACAGCTTCTTTTTCACGGAGAAAGGATCGTGGGCAGTAATCCAGCAAGGCATGAACGAAAGGACGAGATATGCCCGCAGGTATCATTGGCTGAGCGAGGGGGTGAAGGATTTTGTCTGTGAGCCTCACTGGGCAGTCTGTTGTGATCAGAGGAATGGAGGGTTGAACCTGGTCGCCCTGGAAAGTGAGGAGACCCGGAAGGCCATCACAGAGCTTTCCCACGAGACGCCTGAATGGCTGATGAGGGAAGGGAAGAAAATGACGGAGCTTTATCTCCAGGCGGACCATCCCATCCCGGGAGAGAAGATCCGCATGGAGAGACTGGGAAAGGCCTTCATCCAGATGTACGATCATGCCCCGAAGAATTTTGAGGAACTCTTGGGCATCCAGGGAGTGGGACCTAAAACCCTTCACGCCTTAAGTTTGATTTCTGAATTAATCTACGGAGTCCAGTCCAGTTTGAAAGACCCAACCCGATTCAGCTTTGCCCATGGAGGAAAGGACGGGCATCCCTATCCCGTAGACCGAGAAGTTTATGACCAAACGATTGAAATATTAGGAAGAGCCGTTGAGAAAGCACGGGTTGGAGACCGGGAGAAGATGGAAGCCATCAGAAGGCTTCGATCTTTTACTGAAAAGATCGAAGCCTAATGTCAAATATCAAAATCCCTGCCTACCGGCAGGCAGGAATGAGCCAAATTCGAAATCCCCCTCACCCTTCCCCTCTCCCCAATGGGGAGAGGGATGGGGTGAGGGGTTATT
>Ga0315282_10007680_pt1 | contig 17638 bp, 10 predicted proteins | sample YL17G07_20_MG_FD_203693 | JGI IMG/M metagenome (GOLD analysis project Ga0315282, IMG submission 203693) | Sediment microbial communities from Yellowstone Lake, YNP, Wyoming, USA - YL17G07_20 | ecosystem: Environmental > Aquatic > Freshwater > Lake > Sediment | place: USA: Wyoming | collected... | reverse complement strand
CGGTTATCGATATCGAATATTCTTTAAAATGTTTGAAGTCCGCATAGAAGAGAAGTTTCATCAACTTTGTTTTGTATAATCCCGGCCCGGAACAATAATATTTTATTTCCTGGAAGAATTTTTCGATATCAAATTTCCTGTAACCGCTATATAAGTCTGCGTCATAACCTGCATATAGTTCAAGAGCTAAATCCAGCAAGTTCTCGCTTGATTTTTCTTCGTTCCTTATCCTTCCGATCATATTTTCTCTCGTTCTGCTATTTAGAACTCCTGGATTATTTTCAATCAACTCGAGCAAATTCCTGGGTTCCATACTTAGCCTGAGAATTCGGTCGTGGGCTTCATCCTGTAAAGCACCATTTTCATACCGATTCAGTGTAGCAATTCCGATGCCTAACAAGTTGCTAAATTCTTTCTGGGTTAATCCATATTTTTTTCGAAGCCTGTAGATCTCTTCTGGTTGCACCATTCCCTTACGACGGCGATATTCCTTATAGGCAGTCTCTAAAGGATCATTCCCTGATCCTGCCTTTTCAAATTCTTCCCCACATTCTTCGCAAAGGAAATACTCAACCTCGACAGCGATGATTTCTTCCCGTATATTCAATTCCTCTGTTCTCCTAACAGTGACCAGAGTAGTTTCTTTTTCGCAATTAGGGCAGAACCCGGTCATTGCTCTCTCTTTTCTTTTATTTAGGTGTTTTCGTGAAAGATGGATAGCTTAAAGGTTTTTCAGCCTGATGAAAAGACATACAAACAGCATGTTCATTATGTTTATCGCTGGTAATTTTAAGTTTTATGTACACTTCTATACCATTAATCATCTTCCCAAAAACCCAATAATAACCTTTCTCATACTCGTCTCTTGTAGGGCCAGAACAATAATTTTCGACGGATAAGGTTCTAATTTCGCCTTCTCTCTGCCTGAAAGTCAGACCAAGACTTATTAATGCCTCACGGTTTTTTATCCGGTCACCAATAAAAAGCGTTTCTTCTGCCATCAATTCTTTAAACTCGCATAGGAAGTTTTTTATTTGTTTTAGCTTTTCATCATTTGGCAGACCATCCATTAAACCTCAGACCGGTACTTTTGTATAAAAATATTATCATATTATATATATATTGTCAATATTTATTATATGATATATTCTGGAGATCATTTATCCATTCTGGCAGATTTTCATTGCAGATGCTTTTTATTATATGAGTTTCTTGCCAAACCTTATCTCCCTTTCCTCTTCACTCTCAGCACGGCAATCTTGGTCGAATGGTTGAACGGGGCAGGATCGACCGGCGGGGCGCCAAGCACCGTCTCGGGGTAGCCGGTGAAATCGGGAGGGACGGGAATCAGCTCCTCGATTTGCAGGTAACCATCCCCGCACAGGTTTTGCAGCAGGGCGTAGTAGTCGCGCCCGCTGAGGAAAAGGGCGTTGTTGATTGCTACCAGGCGCCCGCCGTCTTCAACCAACGGGCGAACTTTGTTAATCAGGCGCTGGCTCTGGCTGACCAGGTCAACCCGGCCGCGCGGGGTGACGGCAAAGAAGGGCGGGTCGAGCAGCACGCAGTCGAACAGCTTGCCGCGGCGCTTGAAGCGGTTGACTTCGGTCCAGAAATCGCCGGCGATGAAATTTTCCTGGCGGACGGGAAAGCCGTTCAGGGCATACGAGACACGCGCCAGATCGAGGAAGCGCCCGTTCAGGTCGAGCTGTACCACGCCCTGCGCACCGCCGGCCAGGGCAGCCACACCCAGGCTGCCGGTGTAGGCGAAGACGTTGAGCACGCTCTTACCGGCCAAATTGGCCTTCAGCCATCCTCTTAACAGGCGCGTGTCCAGGTACAGCGTGGCGTCCTGGTGCATGGCCAGGTCCAGGGCGTACCAGACGCCGTCCTCGCAAACTTTACTGTCCGCCGCCACGGCGTACCCGCAAGAGCCTGCTAGGAGCACGCCGCGCCGGGAGGCCGGGTCGGGCGAGCTGCGTGTTTTGACCAGGGCGGTCTGCAGCCAGGGCAGCTCGCCCTGCAAGAACTGCCATGCCTGCTGGACTTTGCTGGCGGCGGCTGCCGCGCTGGCTGGGTCGTCGGCGTAGTTGTGCAGCAGCAGAGTGCGCCCGTACAGGTCGATGGCCAGGTCAGGATCGCCTTCCAGAAAGCCGTTAAAGAGGCGGAAAGCGGTATTATGCAGCGTATCATCACCGGCAGTGCAACTGCCGGTAATCCTAAGCGATTGATCTCTGGCAGTTGCACTGCCAGAGATTAGAGAGGCGCGCGCCGCCAGGGCATGCGAAAGGAGCAGGAGCAGATCGCTCAGATCAACCCTCCTCAGCCTCAATGGCAGCCCGGCGGGTCTGGGCGGCATGCAGGCGGCCCAGGTCGAACTTGGCGCGTCGGTCGAACTTGTAGACGCCGTTCTGCTCCTGGAAGACATCGGTGAGCTGGGTATAGCAGTAGCCGAACATGAGCGGGTTATCCAGCAGGACGCCGGTCAGGCCCTCAAAGCGTTGGTGCCACTCTTCTACGTCTCGGGGGCGGTTGCCGTAACCCCAGGAATAGTCGGTCTCTTTAGCCTCCGGGTTCCACCAGATGCCGCCGAACTCGCTGACCATGTAGGGCTGGCCGCGGTAAGGAATGGATTCCTCGTCCTTGCCATTACGGTTGGTGAAAGGGTGGCCTTCCTTGAGAGGTGCCTGGTCGGCGGCAAACTTATCCACATCCTGCTCGTAAGTATGGCTGTCATAGATGTCGGATTCGACCACGCGGTGCGAATAACCGGAGGCATCCAGCACCGGGCGGGTGAGGTCGATGGCCTTGGTGGCCAGGAAGAGGGCGCGCGTCACATCGTCGAGGACGCGCATGCGGTCGGTGATGGGCTGCCAGGTCTCGTTGAGCGGGCACCAGCCAACGATGGCGGGGTGCGAGTAATCGCGCTCGAGCACTTCCAGCCACTGGGTGATGTACGTGGCGCCGAGCTGCTGGTGGTCTTCGCGCGGGCCAAAGCCGCCGCAGCCCCAGTCTGGGAACTCGCCCCACACCAGGTAGCCCAGCCGGTCGGCGTGGTAGAGGAAGCGCTCTTCGAAGACCTTCTGGTGCAGGCGGGCGCCGTTGAAACCGGCCAGCATGGCCAGTTGGATATCATTGGCCAGGGCCTCGTCGTTGGGAGCAGTCAGGATACCGTCCGGATAATAGCCCTGGTCGAGCACCAGGCGCTGGAAAAGCACTTTGCCGTTGAGCTTGACCTTATGGCCTTCGATCGAGAGGCTGCGCAGGCCGGCGTAGCTGGCGGCCTGGTCGATGACTGCGCCGGAGGCATCCAGCAGGGACAGGTCAAGGTCGTACAGGAAGGGGTCGCCTGGCTGCCACACATGCCGGTGGGCGGCGGGGATGGGCAGGTCCAGAGACGGATTGAGGTCGAATCCCAGCCCACATTCGGCCTGGGCCACCACGCCAGTTGGGTCGCGCAGGATGACGCGCAGGCGCATGCCGGGCCGGCTGCCAGAGAGGGGCTGCCTCAGGTGAAAACAGCCGTTATTGACGTCTGGGGTAAGGCGCGGGCGTAGCAAGTAAGCCTCGGCTACTGGCTCCAGCCAGACGGTCTGCCAGATGCCAGTGGTGCGGGTGTAATCGCAGTCGTGGTTGGCGTACAGGCGCGACTGCTTGCCGCGCGGCTGGGGGGAATCGTGCGGGTCGCGAGCGCGCACCACAATTACCAGGGATTCGCCAGCTTTGGCAATGCCGCCCAGGTCGCAGGTGAAAGGGGTAAAGCCGCCGCGGTGGCGGGCGACCTCCACGCCGTTGGCCCACACGGTGGCGTCGTAATCAACGGCCTGGAAATGCAGCAGGACGTTTTTCCCAGCCCAGGCTTCAGGGACGGTGACCTCACGCCGGTACCAGACGGCGTTGAGAAAATCGGTGTTGCCTATCCCGGAAAGGTTGGATTCCGGGCAAAACGGGACAAGAATGCGCGCTTGCAGCGGCCGTGTGCACAGGCCACGTTCCAGACCGCTGTCGCCCTGGTCGATTTCGAACTGCCATTCGCCATTGAGGCACAACCAATCGGGACGGACGAACTGCGGGCGGGGATATTCGGGACGGGGGATGGAGATCATTTTAGAATACCTTTGAGGAGGATTTTAAATAAGAGAGCATACTAAAACTAAATTGCACCTTAATTGGATTATTCTCAGCGTACTGCCAACAACAGGTGATCACTTAGCTGATGGACGGTTTCGAAGCCGGTAGCCACCAGCCAGGAGCAATATTTCTCGAATGAATAGGCCTGGCCTCCCGAATTAGCCCACAAAAACAATGATAAAAAGCTACTGGCTTCGTTGTCCTGGGTAGTCTCCATAGGTACATCCAGTAGAAGCCTACCACCAGGAATAAGTGCCCTGTAGATATGGCCGTAGAGATCGCAATTTTGCTGCTCGGTTAAATAGTGAGTAATCTGGCCCAACAAGCAGATATCGTAATTAGCTTCACCCAGTTCGGCGGTCAATAAGTTATCCGGCACAAAACGCACCTGGGATGACACTTCCCAACGTTCCGCAAGGTCGCGGGCTGCCTCTAACACCAAGGCTGTATCCAGGCAAGTCAGCTCCACGTTGGGCGACTTCTGCGCCAGAACCAGGCTCTTGATCGCGCAGCCACAAGCAATATCCAGTAGCCTCAGATGCATGGATATCTCAGGGATGATCCCGACTTTAGCCCACATCTCCAGGCTACTCGGGATACGCAAACTGCGGTAGCTCTCAATCCAGGCATCTTGGGCAAAATGGATCTCCAGATCAATATTACGAGGTTGACCGCTGCGAATGGCTTCTCGGAGTCTTTCCCAAGGGGCAGGATCTGTGAAGTCTATGATCAAATCACCTGCATATGTCTTTTTTCCTCGCACAAGGAATATGGCTGCTTCGGGAGACAAAGAATATTCGTTGTCTTGTTTCGCAAGGACAGTTAAACTGGTCAGGTAGTCCAAAAGGTGACGTATTCCCACCACATCGCATTTACAGGCCAGCGCAATAACCTCAGCTTTCGCAGGACCGGCATTAAGTGGAAAAAATACATCTAACGCGAGAGCAATATGGATTATCTGTGGCTTGTAAACCCCAGTGTACAAGTCATAAATTCGGTCTCCTTCAGGGAAATTATTTTGTTTCATGGCTGCTTCTCCTTTCCCATACCATTTTGAGTTTCCGAACGCTCTTTATAAGAAAAGTAGAAAGATATAATACTATGGATTCTATAAAGAAGAAAAATGAAGAGTCACAGGTAAAGGAGCAAGCCATGCGCGGTTTAAAGGATAAAGGAGTTTTAGTCACCGGCGGCAGCCGGGGGATTGGAAAAGCAGCCGTCGAACGCTTCCTGGAAGAAGGAGCACGGGTCTTTTTCTGCGGACTGGAACCAGGCGAAGTCGTAGATACCCTGCGGGAATTGAACAGGCCAGGCAGCCTGGATGCCATGCCCTGTAACCTTACCTATGTCGACGAGATCGAAAGCATGGTCGCCCGGGCGGAAGGTTTCCTCGGGCGGATCGATATTTTGATCAACAACGCCGGGATCGCCTGGGAAGAGCCGTTCCTGGAGATCACTCCCGAACACTGGGATCAGATCATGCAGGTAAATCTCAGGGGAATGTTCCTGGTCGGTCAGGCGGTCGCCCGCCGCATGGTTGCAGATCACAAGGGGGGAGCCATCGTGAATATGTCCTCCACGAATGGGTTGGTGGGAGAGGAAAAATATGCGCACTATAACGCTACCAAGGGCGGCGTGCTTCTATTAACCAAAACGATGGCCCTCGAATTGGGGCGGTATAGCATCCGGGTCAACGCAGTCTGTCCGGGTTTCATCCAGACCCCTTTATCAGCGTCCATTTACGGGCCTGAAGCCATCGCGGCGTATGGTAGGGACAAGATCCCTATGCTGCGGGTGGGGAAACCCGAAGAAGTCGCTGCGGCCTATGCATTTCTCGCTTCGGATGACGCCTCGTTCATCAACGGGGAAGGATTGGTCATCGACGGCGGGCAGTTGGCGGTATAGGTCAGCCCACCAGCATACACGCAAATTCAGGCTGAAAGTGTCCTACCCAATCGAAGGCAGTTAGAAACGTTTATCTTTCTTTGGGTAGGGCTGAAAGGTCGTCTGCGGTTCGTGGCTTTCCCAGCCAGTGTTCCGATCGATCTGCGCCAGTGAGCGCAGCAGGTCCAGGGTCACCCAGCGCGAAACCTGCGGGTGAGAGGGATAGTCCCAGAGCCCGTAGGGTCCCGGTTGGGCCAGCACGTATTCAACCAAGCTGGAGACGCGCCGGTCGGATTTGTCCGCCCCAATATGGGCGCACAAATGTAATACCAGGGACAGGTCAAAGCGGGCAAAGAAAGTGATGAATCCTCCGGGCGGCTCGGCCCCCACCAGGCGGGCGACCTCGAAGCCCAGGGTGTAGCCTTCACGCGTCTCGCGGCCAAGCAGCAAGTCGAGCGCCCGGCGCGCCTCGGTGCCAGAACAACGCTGTGGGTGGTGAGCCAGGCAGAGCAGGGCGCCGGTGGTATTGGAACGGCAGCCCCAACGCGAGTGGGGCAGGCGCCGGTAACCTGCTACGTAGCCATACACGCCCGAGGCCATGCCTGTCGGCCAGGCGCCGTCCGGCAGGCGCTGGGCCAGCAGCCACTCGAAAGCCGCCTCACAGGGCGGGTCGGCGGCGTAGCCGCAGGCGGCCAGACCACGCAAGGGGAAGGCGGTCTGCAGCGGGATCATGTTGTAGCCTTCACGGACGGGTGCATCTCCCTCGCCTTCGTCGTCGACCTCGTCGCGGTGCAGCGGCCAGGTGCCATCCGTCTGCTGGCGGGAGAAAAGATAGCCAGCGGCGCGCTGCACGGCTGGGTGAGACCGGTCGAAGCCCAGGTAGCCCAGGCGAGCCAGGGCCAGGGCGGTGGCAGTCAGGCGACTGCCGCGGCCCCAACTGTGGGCGAGAGCATCCGGGTCCCAGGCGCCATCGGGACGCTGGAGGGCCAGCAGGCCAGTCACCAGCGGATCGGCCGGGCGCAGGGCAGCTACCTCGGCCAGCTCAGGGTGCCCGGCGGGCAGATCGAGCAGGTCGTGCAGCACACGCCAGCGCAGGCAGGCAGAGGGGTCGGCCAGGAGCAGCGGAGGCCAGATCATCGGGCCTCCTCAAATACCTGGCGCAGGTAGGGGGCGGTGGGGGTTGCGCAGCGCGCCAGGTCTTCAGGCGTGCCTTCGGCTATCACCCGCCCGCCCTGCGGGCCGCCGCCGGGGCCGAGCTCAACCAGCCAATCGCAGGCAGCCAGCAGGTGGACGTGATGCTCCACCACCAGCACCGAGCCACCCGTGTCGACCAGGTGGTGCAGCACGCCGCACAGGCGGCGCACGTCCTCCAGGTGCTGCCCGACGGTTGGTTCATCGAGGATATACAGCGTGCCCGGACTGACCTTGCGGGTCAGCTCCTGGGCAATCTTCAGCCGTTGGGCTTCGCCGCCAGAGAGGGAGTAGCCAGGCTGGCGCAACACCAGGTAGCCCAGGCCGACCTGGCGGGCGGCCTGCAGCGGGGAGACCAGGCGGGGGTCGTCGCCAAACAGATCGTAGACCTGGTCGATAGTCAGGGCGTTCAACTCGGGCAGCGCATACCCTTTCATGCGCACCTGCCAGGCTTCAGGCAGAAAACCGGTGCCCTGGCAGGTCTCGCAAGGGACGTGCAGGTCGGGTAAAAAGGCCATATCGTAGGTGATCATCCCGCTGCCGCCGCACACCGAACAGCGCGCCGAAAGCTGCTCCTCACCCAGGCCGAGGAGGCGCGCTTCTGGACTGTTGGCAAAGCGGGCGCGCAGCGGTTGGGCTAGGCCCAGGTAAACTGCCGGGCTGCCCAAACCGGCCTTGGATTGATCAACCAGCAGGGTGCGGGGCGGGGATCCTTCAATGAGGTCGTGTTCGCCCGGGTCGACCGGCTCGTACGCCACCGAGGTAGTCTGCTTATGGGGCGCCAGGGCGCGGCCGAGGGTGTCGATTACCAGGCTGCTCTTGCCCGAACCGGATACGCCGCACACGCCGGCCAGAACGCCCAACGGGAAGCGCACGGTTTGGTTTTGTAAATTATTGGCGCGTGCCCCGTGGATAACCAGCCAATCCTGGGGTTGGCGGCGCGGCAGGCGCAAGTGTGGGCGGTTTTCGCCGCGCAGCCAGCCAGCGGTAAGAGTGGCAGCCTGCGCCACCTGGGAAGGAGCGCCCTGGGCGACGATCTGCCCGCCAGAGTCGCCCGCCCCGGGGCCAACATCGACCAGCCAATCGGCGCGGCGTATGACCTGCAGGTCGTGCTCGACGACGATGACGGTGTTGCCCTCGTCGCGCAGGCTGAGCAGGGCCGCCAGCAGCGCCTCCACCTCGCAGGGGTGCAGACCGCGGGTCGGCTCATCCAGCAAGAGAGTCAGCGAGGTCAGCCCGCTGCCGAGCAGTCCCGCCAGGCGGATGCGCTGCACCTCGCCGGCGGAGAGCGTCCCGGCTACCTGGTTGAGATGCAAATAGCCCAGGCCCACCTGGCAGAGGAAACCCAGGCGTCGGCGAGCAGTGACCAGGCTGCTGGAGGCCAATGAAGGGAGGTCGCCAGGGAGGGCCAGCCTGGCCAGGATTTCCGCCAGTTGGAGAAGCGGCATTTGCGACAGGGCGTGGATGTTATAACCCGCCAGGGTCACCGCCAGGTATTCGGGGCGCAGGCGGGCGCCGCCGCACTGTGGGCAGGGCAGCGAGGCTGAATAGGTGCCGCCCACGTCCCAGTCGCGCAAAAAGCCGTAAAAGCCGGGGAACTTTACCATCCCTGTTCTGGCGTGCCCGGTGTGGCCGTAAGCGGTCACCTGCAGCGGTTCGGGGTCGCCAAAGAGAAAGGCCTGCTGGGCGGCGGGAGTCATCTCCTGCCAGGGAGTGGTATGCGGGTCGAAACCGTAGCGTTCTCCCAGCGCCAGCACCTGGTAATAGCCGTGGTTGAAGGGTTTGCCCAGGTAGCCGTTGGGGAAGAAGCCGGGCGAATACATGGCGCCTTCCACCAGCGGCTTTTCAGGGTGGATGATCAGCTTTTCGGGGCGAGGCACGACCAGCGAGCCGACCCCGTTGCACTTGAGACAGGCAGCGGCATAGGTGGTGGGGGAAAAATGCTGCGGCCTGGCCAGGGGAGCGGTGGCGCCGCATTGCGGGCAATCCCACGCCGGCCGGCTGGTAGGGCTACGCACCATGGTGACAGCCCCACACTGCAGGCAGGCGCGCTGGCCGGCGGTAGAAAGCAGCACCGCCAGGTGATAGGCCAGCTCGCTGGCCGTGCCGACGGTGGCGCGGCGGGCATAAGCCACCCGCTCGGGGGTGACGCTGACCGCCACGCCCAGCCCGGTGACCGAATCAGCCTCCGCCTCTGCGGCTTCGTGCACGCCCTGGCGCTCATAAAGGGATAAACACTCCAGGAAGCGGCGGCGCGCCTCGGCTTCCAGCACGTCGCTAACCAGGCTGGACTTGCCCGAACCGGAGACGCCGGTGACCACGGTCAGGGCGGCTTTGGGAAAATCCACATCGACGTTTTTCAGGTTGTGGGCGCGACCGCCGCGGATCGAGATGGCCGGTGGATGAGCAGCAGCCTCTCTGACAGGCGCCCGGTCAGAGCTAGGGCGCGGCCGGACGAATCCCTCTGACCGTAGGGCCTGGCTGGTGAGAGAGGCGGCGACCTCCAGCAGTCCTTCGGGCGGGCCGGCGTAAAGCAGTTGCCCGCCGCGCGGTCCAGCGCCCGGGCCGAGGTCGATCACCCAACCGGCGCGGCGGATAACGTCGGTGTTGTGCTCGACCACCACCACAGTCGCCCCGGCCAGCACCAGGCGGTCGAGCACGGCCAGCAGTCCAGCCAGGTCCTGGGGATGTAAACCGGTGGAAGGCTCGTCCAGGATGAGGAGCTGGTGGTAAAGAAATTTCAGGCTCAGAAATTTGGCCAATTTCACGCGCTGGGCTTCACCGCCGGAAAGGGTAGTGGATGGCTGGCCGAGGGCCAGGTAGCCCAGGCCGATGTCAGCCAGGGCTTCTAGGATGCGCAGGGCAGCCTGACGGCTGGCAGAGGTCAGGTGCGTCTCGGCGTCAATCAGCGGGCGGGCTTCGTCGATGGTCAGGTCGAGGAACTCGGCGATGGAATAATGACGCCCGTTGAAGGAAACCCTGGTCGCCAGGACTTCTTCGCTGAAGCGCTGCCCGGCGCAGTCGGCGCAGGGCACCCAGGTAGAAGGCAGGTAGCGCATGGCCACCTCCACCGCCCCCAGCCCGCCGCAGGTGGGGCAGGCGCCCTCAGGCCGGTTGAAGGAAAAATGGGAGGGCGATAGGCGGGTGGCGGAGGCGAACAGGTCGCGCAGCAGGTCGGCCAGTCTGGTGTAGGTGGCAGGGTTAGAGCGCGGGTTGCGGCCAATCGGGCTCTGGTCGACCATAACCGGCTTGAGCGGCGGTCCGTCGAGACTGCCGCAGCCAACCAGTTTACCGGATTCTAGCGAGGCGAACAAGACATCCTCAACCAGGGTGCTTTTACCCGAGCCGGAGACCCCGGTGACGACGGTCAACTGCCCAAGCGGAATGGGGACATCGATGTGGCGCAGGTTGCGCAAGGAAGCGTCTTTAATGGTGAGGAAATGGCGGCCCAGCGGGGGCGGCTTTGGCAGGGGCAGGCGCTGGCGCCCGCTGAAGAAGCGGCCGGTGGCAGTCTCGGCCTGCCATAGCTGAGCCGGGGAACCGCTGAAAACGACCTGGCCACCCTGCGGCCCGGCCCCTGGACCGATATCTATGGCCTGGTCGGCCTCGGCGGCCGCCGTACGGTCGTGCTCGACGAAGACTACCGGCCCGGGCAACTGGCCGAAGGACCGCACCAGGCGCTGCACGTCGGTGGGATGCTGGCCGATGGTCGGCTCATCCAGCACGTGCAGCATGTCCTCCAGGCGGCTGACCAGGGCGACAGCCAGGCGCACGCGCTGGGCTTCGCCGCGTGAAAGGGTGGGAGAAGAGCGGTCGAGGCTGATATAGCCCAACCCGACCCGTTCTAGGCAGTCCAGGCGGGTCTGAATTTCTTGGAGGAGGCGCGGGGCTGGGAGACTAACACCGCTGGCGGCAAACCGCGCCTGGGCCTCTTCTACACTCAAAGCGAGCAGTCCAGGAAAGCGCAATCCGTCCCAGCGCACAGCCGCCGCTTCAGGGGGCAGGCCGGTGCCGGCGCACAGGGAGCAGCCCTGGCCTTGGCAGTACGGGCAGGCCTGGTGAAACTGCACCGGGCTGATCTCGCCGAACCAGGCGCCGCACGACAGGCACAGCGGGGCGCAAGCAAGGGTTTCCTCGCCTGCCGGGCTGGCGGCCACGACTGCATTCACCCCCAACGCCAGGATCTGCTGCAAGGCCTGGCGAACGGCCTGGGGAGGCGCGCCAGGCTCCAGGCGGGTTATGGACACGTCGAGATCGTGAGGCGAAGCCGGGTCGGTGAGCAGGCCCTGCCAGGCCGCCCCATCCAGGCGCAGGCTGTCCCGGCCAAAGCGCTCCGCCATAGCATGCAGCAGCAAGCCGTGGCTGCCCGGCACGCCGCGCAGTAATGGAGCGAATAGGCGCAGCGGTTCGTGCTGGGCGCGGTCGGACAGGCGCTCGACGATCTCATCCTCACGGTAGACCTGCAGGGCGGCCCCACAACGCGGGCAGGCGCGCCAGCCGAAACGGGCGTAGAGCAGGCGCAGAAACGGGTGCAGCCCGGAGGCGCTGGCCAGGGTGGAGGCCGGGTTGCGGTTGAGCAGGTTCTGGCCGACCGCCACAGCCGGGCCGAGACCGGTGATCGAATCGACCCGCGCCGGGGCCAGGCGCGCGGCGGCGCCGACTGAAAATATGTCCAGAAAGCGCCGGCGGGCTTCGTGGTAGAGGGTGTCGAAGACCAGCGAAGTCTTGCCGGAACCGGACACGCCGGTGACAACGGTCAGGCCCTGGCCGATCTCGACATCGATGCCCTGCAGGTTGTTTTGGCGGGCGCCCTGGATGCGAATAGGCATGGTTGGCCCTTCAACCCCTCAACGGGCAGCTTGGGCGCGCTGGCGCACACCCTTCATCAGCTTGAAATCCATGACGGAAGCGATAGGTTCGAGACCCCAGCGCCCGTTCATCAATTCGTTCTTGAAATCCGGCGGATAATCCAGGCGCCAACGAGTGACAAAACGGGAGCAATCTCCCTCAATCTCGTAGACGTAAAACAACCAGCTTACGGTAACAAAATTGGCAGGCATGACTGCGCCAGAAGGGATGGTCTCACCAGTGGCAGTGTTGAGCATGCCATGCATCACAAAACCGCGGCCAGCCTCAACCAGCTCGATTGGGACGCCGGCCTTGGGGTGCATCCACAGTACGTCGCCGGTTTTGACTTCCTGGCGTCCCGGCAGCAGGCAGTCGGCGTTGTGAATGTTACAGCCAATCAGGTTCTCCAGGAATTCGTAGCTGTAAAAGCCGCCCTTGTCCTGCCCGATCTGGGCAATCCACGGGTAGACCTGGCTGATGGGGGCGTGGATGGTGATGGCATAGGTAAAGCCGCCGCGCGGGTGGGGGACGAGCTTATCGCCCAGCCAGGTGCGGGCCAGTTCTTGGTCGGTAGCGCCCCAGCGCACGCGCCAGGCGTGCAGGAAGGGTAAGAGGATATGCACGCCCATCAGGGCCGCCCCGCCAATTCCATCCAGAACTTTTTGGAATTGTGATTGAGACATAAGTTTTCCTTCAAAAAATCAGAAAACGGGAGATGATTAAATTATAACGCCGGATGGAAGAATCTCCAGGCTGGCGAAAAAGACCCTCACCCCTGCGGGCACTCTTCAGTGCACCCTCCTTAATCATACTAGGGGTGAGGGGTGTGCGCCAAGGGCTTCGCCAGGCTCAGAGTGACAGCCAGAGCGAGACTCTCCTCCAGGCAAATGTCATTAGTATTTGGTATTGAATACCTGTATAATAATTTCAATGAAATGTGCAAACTGCGGTTTTGATTCCCCGCCGGGGATGAAGTTTTGCGGCATGTGCGGGACGCGCCTGGCGCAGGTATGCCTGGTGTGCGGCACGGCTAACCCGCCCGAGTACCGCTTCTGCGGCATGTGCGGCACGGCCTTGGGCAACGGCGCCTCGCCGGCGCAGAGCGTGCCGGTCCCTGTGGCCGCGACGGTGACAGCCCCGCCGCCAGTCGAAACCGCCGACGTGGCGCCCAGCCTGGAAGGCGAACGGCGCATCGCCACGGTCATCCTGGCGGATGTGCAGAACTCGACCGACCTGATGGAGCAGATCGGGAGCGAAGCCTGGGTAAACCTGATGAACCAGGTGCTGCAGCGCATGGAAACGGAAATTTACCGCTTTGGCGGGGTGGTAGACCAGTTCCGCGGCGACGGCCTGGTGGCTTTCTTCGGCGCCAGGGCTGCTCACGAGGACGATCCGGAACGGGCCGTGCTGGCAGGACTGGCCATCCAAAAAACAGTCAAGGCTTATGCGGCGGACCTGGCCGAACAGAAGGACCTCGACCTGAAAGTGCGGGTGGGGATCAACACCGGCGAAGTGATCGTCACCAGCGTGGGCGACCGGCTGCGCCACCGGGAGGATACCGCCATGGGCGAAGCCATCTCGATCGCCGCCCGCATGGAAACAGCGGCCCAACCCGGCACCGTGCTGGTCAGCCAGAATACCTACCAGCTCACCCAGGCGGTTTTCAAATGGCAGCCGCTGGGCAGGATCCGCGTGAAAGGGGTCAGCCAGCCGATGGCGGTGTACCAGCCACTCGACCCGCAGCAGGCTGAGGAAGGGCCGCCGGCCGGGCAGCCGACCGCCCGCCTGCCGCACGTTTTGACCGGTCGGACGGAAGAGTTCAAGGAGCTGATGCAGTCCATCGAAGAGTTGCAGCACGGGCGTGGGCGCATCGTGCTGGTGACGGGCGACAAAGGCATGGGGAAGTCGTTCCTCCTTAACCAGGTGCGGCAGCAACTAATCAAACAGGGCGTGCTGATCAGCGAGGTGTGCTGCGAGCCGCTCACGCCGGAACCCGAAGGCGAAGAAGCCGGTCTACCCAAGGAAGTAGTGTGGATGCGCGGCACCTGCCGGTCGTACCAGCAGTCCTGGCCATATTCGATGTGGCTGGATTTCCTGCGGCGCTGGCTGGCAATGGAACCGGAAGAACCTGGGGAAAAAGTACTGGCTCGTCTACGCCAGCAGTGCGAGCGGCTGTGGGGAAACGCGTTCGAGAGTTATTATCCTTACCTGGCGGCGCTGTTGTCATTACCGTTGGAAAAAAATTACCAGGCGCGGCTCGACCAGCTAGATGCGGCCAACCTTCAGCAGCAGTTTTTTCAGGCGGTGCGCTGCCTGGTGGAGTCGATGGCCCAGCGCGGCCCGCTGGTGTTGAGCTTTTTGGATATGCAGTGGATGGACGCCAGCTCGCTCGAACTGCTGGATTACTGCCTGCCCTTGACCGACAGCGAGGCGATTATCCTCATGGCGGTGTTTCGGGCGGAGCGCAGCTCACCGGTGTGGGATTTCCGCCACTACGTCGAAACCGAGTATCCCCACCGCCTGACGGCCATTGACCTGCCGCCATTGACGCCGGCGGAATGCAACGAAATGATCGACCTGAGCCTGGGCCCGGATTCGTTGTCCAACGAGACGCGCACCCTGGTTAGCGAGCGGTCGGAAGGCAATCCCTACTACCTACAAGAAATGCTGCATAGCCTGATCGACCAGAAAGTGCTGGTGCAGGATGCGACTACCGGGGTGTGGCGCGAGGCCAGGGCGATTTCGACGCTCGATTTGCCGGGCACACTGCAAAGCCTGCTGCTGGCGCGCATCGACCAGCTTTCGGCCGATGATCGGCACGTTTTGCAGGTAGCCGCGGTGATTGGTTCAACCTTCTGGTACAACATGCTGGAGAATTTGCTCAGCGATAACCATTCGGACCACCTGAAGGACCACCTGACCAACCTGCAGCGTGAGCAGTTGATTCAGGAACGCCGACGGGTGCCCAATCTGGGCATGGAATATGCCTTCAACTCGCCACTGGTGCGCGAGGTGGCCTACGAAAGCTTGCTCAACCTTCAGCGAGTGGCTTACCATCGCCGCATCGCCGAACAGTTCGAGACCTCGATCAGCGACGAAGACCGCAAGCAGTACGAGGTGCTGATCGCCTATCACTTTGGCCGGTCGGGCATCCGCGAGAAGGAGTTGGAATACACGCTGCGCTCTGGTCAGCAGGCGCTAAGTGTTTATGCTAATTACGAGGCGATCGATTATTTCACCCGGGCGATTGAGCTGCTGGACGATCTGGAAATCGAAACCAGCGAACCTGTCCACCTGGCGTCCCTTTACAAGCAGCGCTTCGTGGGGCTGCATAGGCGTTCGGAAGCAAATTACTCGGCCGGCAACCTGGAAGCCGGGGACGCGGATGCAGAGGCGTTACTCCCATTATCCGATAAAATTCCTGGAGAACCCATCTATCGCATCGATGCCCTGCTGACCCACCCTCATGTGAAAAACCCGGACAGCCTGGATGACCTAGCCAAAGGCCGCCCGATGATCGATGAGGCGCTGGAACTTTCGCAGAAAATTGGCGACCAGCGCCGGGAGATGTTCTGCCTGGTCGCCCTGGCCAGCAATTATCACACTTCGCACGACGCGCGCTGGAAAGAGATGGGCGACCGGGCCTTGACCATTGCACGCCAGATCGGCGACCTGCGCACGGAAGTGGACTTGCTGATCGGAATCGGCAGCGCCTATGGTATGGATGACCTGACCCAGAGCAAACATTACCTGGAGCAGGCGCTATCTATTTCTCAGAAGCAGAACGATAAGTATACCGAGATGCGCCTGCTCAGCGCCATCAGCCCGCAGTTCGAGCGCAGCGGCGATTATTACCGGGAACTGGTAGATTACGAACAAAAGCGGTTAAAGCTGGCCCGAGAAGTCGGCAACCGCCTGACCGAAGGACACGCCCTGATGTTCTGTGGACAAATCCAGGCGATTTACCTGGGGGATTACGCCGCCGGGCTGGAGATGGTGGAACAATCTCAGCGTTTGTGGGAAGAGACGACCAGCCGGTTGTTCCCGCTGCTGCGCATGGCGCAGATCAACACCTGCATGGGCAATTACGATAAAGCTTTGAAGACCCTGGAAGAAGCCAGGCCGGTAGGCGAACGGTACTTCGATATGCTTGGGCAGGCCGGCTTAAAGCTGGTCACGGCCATCCTCTACAATGCTCTGGGTGATGAAACCCATCTGAAAAGCGTGTTGGAAATCAGCCAGCAGGTTATCCAACTGGTGACCGATAAGCTGGTGTCGCGCCAGTACCACATGGCGGCGATCTGCGAGGCGGCCGCGGCTCATCTGGGTCTGAGCAGTTCCTTACCGGACAGCCAGGCGGCAGCCAGCCAGACGACCGAGCGGAAGGAGCACCTGCGCCAGGCGCTGGAATGCTCTCAGACGGCCTTGAAGATTTATAAGGATTTCGGTTTTGCCCAGATAGTGGAATGCACCGGCGAGGAAATTTTGTTCCGCCACAGCCTGGCGTTAGCAGCCAACGGCTGCGCCGAGGAAGCCGCTGATTACCTGGAACAGGCTTACGATGAAATGATGCGCAAGCAGGCCCTGATCCCCGCCGATTCACCCTTCCATACCTCTTACCTTGTAAACATTCGCCTGCACCGGGAGATAACGGCCAGGTACTCAGGTGAAAAATAGTTGCGACGTGAGTCAACGGGTTCGTCACGATGCGGAGGATGTCGGCATGCATAATAATAATATGGGCGACGTGCAGAGTTTTGAACGTAGGTCGAGCACGTACGAGCATTCATTCTTCCAGAGGCTTTTTTTCGATCGCATCCATCAGGCAGCGCTGAATTTGATCCCAGGCGAATTTAACCCAGAGAACATCCTGGATGTCGGCTGCGGAACGGGCCGGCTGTTGCGCAAGGCGTCTGTCCGCTGGCCTGCGGCGCGCCTGATTGGCGTGGACCCGGCGGAGGGAATGATCAAACAAGGCCGCCGCCTGACGCCGGGAGCGACGTTCTATGTTGGCGCAGCAGAGTCGCTGTCGTTCCCCGACTCGTCCGTCGATCTGGTCATGAGCACGATATCTTTTCACCATTGGCAGAATCAGGCACAGGGCGTGCGCCAGGTGGCGCGAGTGCTGCGCCCGGCCAGCTATTTCTTACTTGCCGATCTTTTGATACCCTTAGGGCTGTCAACCATCCTCCGGCACGTACGCCAGGTGTCTCCAGCAGTAGTAAAAGAGTTGTTTGCCCAGGCAGGGTTGAAGATGTTGGCGCAGCAATACAGGATAGGTCTCTTTTTGCTGGTCACGCTGGGTCAACGAAATTGATTCTAGCTGGGAGCAGTCAATCCAAAAGCTCCAGCCTGCATCCCGCAGGCCGCCTGGGGAGCGAACACACCCCATGGGGTAAAAATGGCAGAACCCAATCAGTATCTGTATAAGATCCAACCATCTCGGCCAGAAATGCTGAGCGACAGAGCAACGCCAGAAGAAGATGCCATCGTCGATGAGCATTTTGAATATCTCAAGGATTTGCTGGCGCAGGGGGTGCTGATCCTGGCAGGGCGCACGTTGAATTCGGACCCCACCAGTTTCGGT
>Ga0315282_10007679_pt1 | contig 17638 bp, 14 predicted proteins | sample YL17G07_20_MG_FD_203693 | JGI IMG/M metagenome (GOLD analysis project Ga0315282, IMG submission 203693) | Sediment microbial communities from Yellowstone Lake, YNP, Wyoming, USA - YL17G07_20 | ecosystem: Environmental > Aquatic > Freshwater > Lake > Sediment | place: USA: Wyoming | collected... | reverse complement strand
GGATCTCATAGAGGAGCTCTCAGCAGGCCCAGAGTTCTTGCTCATCGAGATGGCGCAAGAATGAGGCGACATCGGCTTCCAGCCTCCTTGCCGAACGCGCTCCTGCCCGCGTACGGTGTGTTCACCACCGCTTCGCGGACGGGGTCCGATGGCGTTCTCGAGGAAACATTGGATCTCTCTTTGGTGAAAGGATTGTCTATATACCATCTTGGCCACTTCCAATGAATGGCATCGATATGCTCAAGATCTTTGACTGCTTGGTGAAGGTCGATAACCGGTGAGAGCGTCTCACTTCTGACCTTTCGGTGATGAGAAGAAACAAAGCATATCCACTCTTGGTGCTCGCCACTGTTGATTTGATGTTCCATTAGTATCCTTGTGCAATAGCATATTTTCTTGAGAGGGTAACCGCCGAGTTGCAGGCTGATCCACTCGGCGATTTATCCCTTTTGGGGAAAACGCCTATAGTGTCTTCTTACTATCTGTGGGTGATCTATGACTAAGTCTCTGTAGAGGAAGTCGCTCCAAGGGAGATATCAAACTGCACCTTAGGTGGAATTGGATCTTGACCTTTGGGAGCTGATCGATCATTTCTTCTCCACGGTCTGGTTCCGCGTTTGGCGTTTTTCTTCTTCGAGACATATGAGGTCGTGAAAGGTGGGCCAATTCAATGAGATGTAGGTCGTGGGCGAGCCTCTAAATTTCCATTTGCCCAGCGTGACGAGGCCACGGGCTTTGAGGCGCGCTATTGCGCGATCGAATTGCTTAGGACTCACCCTGCACTCCTCCCACCAATCCTTTCTTCGTTTGACCAGCCACTTTCTTCCGTTTTTCTCTACTCTGAGGCGCTGCTTCCCGAGGCGATCCGGCAGATGCCAATAGACAACCTGGCTCAATATCACCCCGGCAACCAAGTCACCTGCCAAATCGACGAAGATCCGCCTGACATTGATGGAATCTTTTGAACTTTGCTCCCAAGCCACAAAGGCCTGATAAGGCGTGAGATTGTCAATCTTCATGGAATCCGTCCTTGAAAAGAAGAGCATCTCATCGTGCTAGTGTGCCTGTGAGCTCAGATGCCTGCCCGGGGAAGGCCATCGTGCCCCGATTTCTTCATCCGCCCCGTCGGACACACCAACACTCCACTCAGCATCTGTACCGGGACTCGGTGTTTTCCCCGTCACCCACTGCTCATAGTGCTGGTTTAGTGCTATGATCCTCCCCGTGCTGAATGAGGCCGGAGTGACCTCGGGTAAAATCCGGTTGCCGATGAGGCTCGAAATACCTTCTGCTACCTTGTACCTGTGCCGTCCTGTGATCTTCGCCAAGCGGCTGATTTTCATTTCATGCTCTTTCCGGTAAAACCATATGTAAGTCGGATGGTGGCAAAAATGATGTCCTTCTGGCCTCCCGAGCACGCATATTTGATTATCGCTTCGAGCAACTCATTGGCAATCACAGTGAATCCGTTCTGGACTTGCAGCGACGCCATTCTGTGACCCTTTCGAAAATCGAGAAACTCATCTTGCGACAGCTTTATCCGGTGCGCTCGGTGTAGTCTGTGGCTTTGTCGTCCAACGACAATGAGATATGTAACTTCTGCCATTCTTTGCGATGTCAAGTCTTTCTGCAAGTTGAGTCAGTCGATGGGGCTGACTTCGGTACAACAAAAAACCCCGACTGCTTGCATAATGAAGGTAAGCACCGGGGGCTCTCTTTCGAGGAAACAACAATGGAATTTCTTATTTCAGTCTCACCTCATTTAGGTTTCCTTTTTCATGCTATGATGCTGTAGAGAGCTAATCTCACGCGATGGTGCTCTGTGCATGGGTTACAACCTCAAGTCATTAGTGATTCATGGGCTTGAGCAGAATATGTATCTGATACGAATTGATAATTGCGTATCACTAGTGCTTCCTTGAGAGATGGGGGCGATCGAAATCGCGTCGCCCGCCCCCCTTTCTTCAGCTGGGGGCTTTTCCCTCCATAAACTCAGTCAGAGCATTCGCGAAATGAGCTCGTCCTCTATGACTGGTCAATTCATCCAGTGTTGATCGAGGAATGCTGTCAATGACAGAACCGTCCTGCGATCCCTTATGCCTGGCACATGGAATTGCTCTGATCAATTCACCTTGCTGATTCCACCGCCAATCACATTTCTCACATTGACGATGTCTCTTGACCGTTTCGTCTGCCAGGTATCTTAACAAGTTGCCTCCAAGTCCCCTGATCTGCTTTGCGATGCTCTTTTCCGCGTTAACATTTGCCCTCTTCCTGTATTTGTGTCCTTTCACATCCCAAGTAGCCTCTTCGGATGTAACTGCATCCATTTTCTTCATTCCACCCTTAAGAGCATCAACCAGCAACCGGATTTTCAACTTGCTGATCCTTCTTGCGTCCATATCCAGAATTAATCTGTTCACGAAGTAGTTTGATGGTCTCCCTCGAGGCTTCTTTTCGGTCGGACTAGTAGCTGTCTGGTCGCCGAGCGTTTGCCGACCCAGAAGATACTTTGAGACAATTTCCCCTGGTACTCCATACTTCTCCGTTGCCTCTCTCACAATAAGATCTTCCATTGTCTCAAGGGCACACACCTGAGTGTAGGTCTTCAAATCTACTTCAGCCGAATTCATATAATCGATATGGATAGTGGGGATTTCGATGCGAATGAAATTGTCCACTACACAATCACCTTTCTCATTGCGGTATGATCTATTTAGGGCAGTAACGCGTGCGTGATTGTGCGGATCCTTCGCTCTTCTGAAGAAGTCCTCGTGAACGTCCGATGACAAGACGGGTCCTAATCCGTGAAGAGCACTATCAGGCACAGTCATACAGCTACTCCGCACACTCGCTTCGGGAATTAGTTGAAACGATTGCAGTCTTCGCAACGATTCATATGCCCGAATCCATTTTTGGATCTCCGGTTTTATGGTTTTTGATTCCCTTTTTATTACCATTGCAGGCATGGATGATTCCGATGTTTTCCGTTCGATCTTTTCGACCTCGAAAATGATCCGGGAGGAAATTTCATCCCTCCAGCTCTCTAAGACCCTTTCACAATAGACTCTTGTGAATTCCTCATCAATCATGTGAGTGCACGCTCCAAGCAATTCATTCACGTATTCGACATAAGGTCGTCCTCCGGACAATTCTTGAGTGATTTGTTGGGTTGCCGCATCATATTCATCCTCAATGAAGGGCATTGGTACAAGAACGATAAGGAAGTCGTCTCGCTGTTGTTTTTCAAATTCAGCCTTATGCCAATTCATCGACGGTGTTCCCCTTCTGTTTATTTAGCGTTCCCGAAACGTTTCCACCGATGTCCAACCACCGGTGAAGCTCTACACACGCCAAGGGCTTAAATTCCACTCCATCATTGACGTCTTGGGCTCTCGATTTCTGAACCAGTCAGAGCTGTCAGAGTTTCTAGTCGTTGGCTCTGATCTCGGTCAATTACCTCGGAAATCCTTAGCAACGACTGTCTCAAATCATCGGCCTCCAAGTGCGAATAAACCTGAGTCATCTGTATTGTAGAGTGGCCGAGGATCTGTTGGACGGTGTAGATAGGCACAGCATTTTGTACCAACCACGTCGCACCCGTATGTCGAAGACTGTGGAAGTGAATGTCGGGTCTTATTGCGGCCTTCCGAACATACTTCTTAAACCTACTGGAAACATAGCCAATCTTCAAGCGTTTTGCGTCAGGAAAAGTGAAAACCAGATCTGAGATCCTTTCCTTGCGTTCGAGAAGTTTGAGTGTCCACGGGTCCATTGGGAGAATTCGTGACTTGCGGGTCTTTGTCCGAAAGTCAGCACTGTTTTCCACGTATAAGAGTCTGCGATCGAGGTCCACAGAACTCCACTTTAAGTTTACGATTTCACCCAGCCGCATCATCGTGGACACGGCGAAGCGCACGATGTCCCTAAACCACTCTTTGTCTATCACCGATATGACCTTATGGTATTCTTCCAGCGTCAGATACACTGGCCGCGTCGGCGGAATTCGAAGTTGGCGACATTTCTTGAAGGGATTGTCCGGGATCGTCCCCCACCTTGCAGCCAGGCTGAACGCAGCGCGAAGGGTTCTGAAGTCTATGTTCACTTTGACGGGAGAGACTTCCTTCAGCCTTGCCACCTTGAACTGCTCGACCATCTGAGGGGTGTACTCCGTTAGAGAGTGGTCCCCCACAAGTCGAATGAGGTCGCGCAACGCGTATCCGTACAGAAGGACCGTGCTGGGGGCCACGTTGGTTCGGGCATAGGCAATGACTTGATCCTGGAACTGCGAGAGCTTGAGGCTGGCGCCGCGGTCTGCGGGCTTCTGCCCTTGGATCAAATACTTGAGAGCTTTGGCCTTGTTGCGAGTTCCGGTAGATTGCCACACACGGCGGTTGTTGACAGTCTTAAGGACGTAGTAGTATCCGTTCGACCGTCGGAAGAGGGTTGCCATATGACCTCCAGAAATAAAAAAAGTGTTAGCAATCTGTTAGCAATTGCTAACACCAAGGTCAAAAAGTGGCGTTTTTGGTGGACAGGGACGGAATCGAACCGCCGACACATGGATTTTCAGTCCATTGCTCTACCGACTGAGCTACCTGTCCGAAAATTTCCAGACTTAGCGAACGAAGTGAAGCTAAGCCCGTTCAAAACTCGCGATCCTGATATTATTTTACCAAAAGATCCCCGGAAAATCAAGGACGGTCTGACTACAGCACGCCGTTCCTCTTGATGACGTCTCGCGCGATAACGATCTTCTGAATCTCGTTGGTGCCCTCGAAGATACGATTGATTCGCGAATCGCGATAATACCGTTCGATCGGCATCTCGCGCGAGTAGCCCATTCCTCCGTGAATCTGGACGGCATAGTCCACGACTTTGTCGAGAAACTCCGAGCAGAGCAGCTTCACCGTTGCCGACTGGCGCGAGACCGACTTACCGGCGTCGTACGCCGCAGCTGTCCGATACACGATGGATTCCATTGCATAGATCATCGCGGCCATTTCTGCGAGCATGAATTGAATGGCTTCAAACTGGGAGATCGTGACATCGAACTGCTTTCGCTGTTTCGCGTACCTCGTCGAAAGCTCAAGCAGTTCCTTTGATGCACCGACACACGCGGCGCCGAGCCCCAACCGACCGGCGTCCAGCGTTTTCATTGCGATGAGGAACCCCCTCCCATCACCCCCTATCAGATTCTCCCGAGGCACTCTGACATTGTCAAATGTGATCGGCGCTGTGACGCTTCCGCGAATCCCCATTTTCTTCTCGGGAGGCCCCGCGGAAAAGCCCGGCAGGTTCGTCTCGACGACGAAGCCGGAGATCCCTTTCTCCGTTCGTGCAAAGACGGAAATGACGTCCGCGATGGGGCCGTTCGTTATCCACAATTTCTCGCCGTTAATCACCCATTCGTTCCCGTCGAGGTGTGCTCGAGTCCGGAGATTAAAGGAATCCGATCCTGCCAGCGTTTCGGTCAATGCGAACGCTCCGATCAACTTACCTTCTGCGAGCGGGACGAGGTACTTCTTCTTCAAGTAGTCCGAGCCGCCGATGTAGATCGCATTGGCCCCGATCGACTCATGAGCACCGATAAACGTCGACGTCGAGAGGCACCCCCTGGAAACCTCCTCTTGAATGATGCAGTACCCGACCTCGCCGAAGCCCCCTCCCCCGTATTCCGCAGGAAAAGCAGCCCCGAGAAGACCGAGATCTCTGATCTTCTGAATGAGCTCGGGCGGAATCCTCTCCTCGTCATCGATCCGTCGTGCAAGGGGCTTGATCTCTGCCTTGGTGAAATCCCGGACCATCTCCCGGAGCATCTTCTGCTCTTCGGTAAACTCAAAGTCGAACATAGGTATCCTCAGTAGGAAGAATTGGCTTACGGTGAGATGTGCAGGTGCTTCTAGCCGACGTAGCTGACGATGTCTTCGCCACCATCCACGCCGATGACATTCCCGGAGATCCAGTAGGCGTTCTCATCCGCCAGCAGCGCGATCGCCTTCGCGACGTCCTCCGGTGTCGTGAGCCGGTTGAAGGGGTTCTTCGCGCGCGCCACCTCCACCATCTTGTCACTCTTCGGTATCTTTCGTAACGCCGGCGTATCCGTCACCCCCGCCAAGATCGCGTTACAGGTGATCCCCATAGCGCCCAACTCCATGGCGAGCTGTCGAATATGGGACTCCAGGGTCGACTTCGCTGCCGACACCGCACCGTAGTATGGAATCACCGTGTGTCCGCCGGAGCTCGTCATGCCAAAAACACGGCCGCCTTTTTTCATCAACTTGCGCGTGACGAGCCCCTGAACCCAGTACACCAGGCTGTGCGCCATAACATCGAGCGTCATTTCCACCTGCGCCTGAGTTATCATTTCTTCCGGCTTCTGCGCGATGAAAGGCTTCAGGGTCCCGAATGCAAGGGAGTGGAGAAGAACCTTGACGGTCTGAGACGAATCCTTGGAGAAACGCTCCTGGATGTCATCGAGCGCCTCATCCCTCTTGATAGCGTCAGCGGCATTGATATTATAGAAGATTGCTTCGGCACCGGTGTGCTTGATTTCCCGAATGATATGCTGTACTGCCGGCATCGTTGCCTGCCGGTCGAGGTGAACACCGAAAATGTTCATCCCGTGCTTCGCGAGCTCGACGGCGGTGGCACCACCGAAGCCACTGGAGGCACCCAGGATCAGGGCCCAGTCCGTCGGCTTGAATCGCGGCTCAGCTTTCATATTCCACTCCTCCAGAGATACGCATTGCGGGTGTCAAAGATAGCAAGATTTCGTGGAAAATCAAAGGAAGCTACTCCACGGTCACGCTCTTCGCCAGGTTCCGAGGTTGATCCACGTTCACTCCCCGCGCGACGGCGATATAGTATGCCAACAGCTGAAGCGGGATGATGTTGATGATGGGGCCGAAGAATCCGTACGTGCGAGGCACGCGCAGGACGAATTCGGCCAGGTGCTCGATCTCCCTGTCGTCCTCATTGGCGACCGCGATGATCTTTCCCCTTCTGGCGCGCACCTCCTCCATGTTGCTCAACACCTTGTCGTAGATTGCGTCCTTCGGAGCGATGAAAACGACCGGCATCTTCTCGTCGATCAGCGCAATCGGGCCATGCTTCATCTCGGCTGCCGGATAGCCCTCAGCGTGAATGTATGAGATCTCTTTGAGTTTCAGCGCTCCTTCCAGGGCGACCGGGAAATTTGCTCCCCGGCCGAGGTAGAGAGCGTTCCGGGCATCCTTGAACTCCTCCGCAATTTCTCTGACGCGCCCCACGGTCTTCAGGACGTAGTCAACCTTCGTCGGGATGCTGTCGAGCTCGCGTGTCAACACTCGCGCGTCGGATGCCGACATGCCGCGTGCCCGGGCGAGCATCAGTGAAATGAGGGCGAGGACTGTGAGCTGGGAGGTGAACGCCTTCGTCGATGCCACCCCGATCTCGGGACCGGCGTGGACGTACACTCCTCCGTCCGTCTCACGCGCAACGGTGCTCCCAACGACGTTGACGATGCCGAGCACCGTTGCCCCCCTCGCCTTTGCCTCATGAAGCGCCGCGAGCGTATCGGCAGTCTCACCGCTCTGGCTGATGGCGAACACGACGTCTTCACTCGACACAAGGGGGTTCCGGTATCGAAATTCCGAACCATATTCAACCTCGACCGGCACCCTGGCAATCTGTTCAAGCATATATTCGCCGACGAGTCCCGCGTGCCACGACGTGCCACAACCGATCAGGATGATACGGCGGGCTTTCAACAACCTTTCCGAGACAAGCTCCAGACCGCCGAGTTTCACCTCCCCCTCCTCAACCCGCAGGCGGCCCCGCATCGCGTTTCTGATCGTCTCAGGCTGCTCGTAGATCTCCTTCAGCATGAAATGATCGTGCCCACCCCTTTCGATCTGCGCGAGATCGAAGGTCAGCTCTTCAACAAACTTCTTGGTTTCGACGTCCCCCAGCGTCTTTGTCCTCACGCCGTCACGCGTCACAGTGGCCACCTCCCCATCCGCGAGATAGACTACCTTCCGCGTGTGTTCGATCAATGCGGAAGCGTCTGACGCCACGATATATTCCTCATCCCCCAAACCGATCACCAGCGGGCTCCCATGCCGTGCAACAATCAGCCGGTCGGGCTCGCTTTCACTCATGATGACCAGCCCGTAGGTCCCCTGAACCTGCAGGAGAGCTTGCCGGAGCGCAGTTTCAATGTCGTTATCCCACCGGTTGAACTCTTCGATCAGGTGCGCGATCACTTCGGTGTCCGTCGCCGATCGGAAATGATGACCGGTCTGCACAAGCTTTCTCTTCAAGACGGCATAGTTCTCAATGACACCATTATGAATCACCGCGATCCTGCCTTCGCAGTCCAGATGCGGATGTGCGTTCAGCACGCTCGGCTCGCCGTGGGTTGCCCACCGCGTGTGCCCCATCCCGATCGACGCGGAAGAGACGTTCGAGCTGAGCGCCTGCTCGAGCTGAGAGACCTTCCCGACGGTTTTCGTCACGTCGATTTTACCTTCCCGCAGCAGCGCGACGCCCGCCGAGTCATAGCCTCGGTACTCCAGTCGTTTGAGACCGGAGAGGATGACCGGCAAAGCATTCCTCTTTCCGATATAACCGACGATCCCGCACATAAGGTGCTGACTCCCTTCAGTTGATGAGACTGACGACCGCCATCATGCGTCCCGACTTTTCTCTGTCTCTTCTATAGGAATGAAAGAGATAAGGCTCACAGATGGTACAATGCGGCGAGACTTCGACATTCTTCCTCTCCACTCCAACACCGAGGAGTTGCTGGAGGTTCGCCTCTTTAAGGTCTAGATGCTGTGCCTCTGCCCGCTTCACAACGCACGGGGCAGGGAACCGTTCGGCGACCTCGGATCCGACTTCATAGCAATCAGCGACCGAGATTGCCAGGGCGAGATTTACCCTGTCGGTTGCAAGCCCAGAAGCCTCTCCCGGTTTGCGCGGACATGTTCGGCCTCATCGCCGACCCGGAGACTCGTATTCATCCCTTACGGTTCCGGGCTGACACCACCGTTGCGGGTGCTCAAGCCGAACCGGATTTGCCTGATGCGTGAGAGCTTCTCTGAAGCAATCAGGAGGGGAAAGGCCATCTTATCCAAGTTTCAGCGGGATTCTCATCTCGATCGTCGTACCTTTCCCAACCGTGCTGCGCAGATGAATAGTCCCATTCAGGTCCTCGATCACTTTGACGGCTATGGCCAAGCCCAGACCCGTCCCGTCGGTCTTGGTCGAAAAATTCGGCTGGAACACCTTCGGCTGCACCGCGTCGGGGATGCCGCTTCCTGTATCACTGATCGCGATGGCGCATAGCCGGTCCAGCACCTCAAGCTCCACCGAGATCATTCCTCCCTTCTCCATGGCCTGAACGCTGTTGCGGATGATGTTGATAAACACCCGACGCAGCTCATCCCTGTCCGCAACGAGAATGGCTGGAGTATCCGACAATTTCGTGCGAAATTCAATACCGCGAACGTCGCCGAATAACGCCACCGTCTCCTGCAGCAGTTGTTTCACATCCACACGCTCAAATCGTCGCTCCGGCATGCGCGCAAAATTGGAAAACTCTGAAGCGATGCGCGACAGAACTTCGATCTGCTCGATGACGGTTGCCGATACCCGCTGCAGGATCGCGCCGTAATCCTTGACGCCATCCTTGTATGCCTGGAGAAGATGCTGGATCGAGAGCTTGATCGGGGTAAGCGGGTTTTTGATCTCGTGGGCAACCTGCTTTGCCATCTCTTTCCACGCAAGCTCGCGTTCGGCGCGCGCGACATTCTCTCGACTCGCCTTCAACTCCTTCGTCATCTCGTTGAACGACCTCATGAGTTCCCCGACCTCGTCTGCCGACCGCACGTTCAGCTGGACGTCAAGATTCCCTCTCCCAATGGACGTTGCGGCTTCCGAGAGGTCTCGGAGCGGCTTGGAGAGACGGTTCGCCAGCAGGATACCGACCACAATGATGATCAAGACGACGAACGCGTACGCGCCGAGCATGAATGCGTTTCGCTGCGCCAGTTCTTGGTCAATCTCCTGCTGCCGGTACAAAGCGGGCACGGAGAGCACACCGACGATCGTTCCCCTCAGCACGATCGGTCGATACCCTACGATGTAGCTGACCTCCCCGATGCTTTCGAGGTCGCTGAAGAACGTCCGGCCCAGAATGACGGTGTTGACGTACGCGATGCCCGTCAGCCGTCGGTCCAAGATGGCGGCCCGGTAGAGCTCCGGACGGCTGCTTGCCTGTAACCTCGAGCCGGCGTAGACGCTGAAATCGACCCCAAGGTCCGCGGCAGCCACTTCGCAGTAGTCGTTCTTGATGCCGGAAGCGAAATCCTCCTCGTCCAGGACTGTATTGAGGATCCGCTGATCGAGGAGAGTCAAATCCTGCGAAACCCTTCGCGTGATGTTTTCGTTCAATCGCTCGATCGCCAGCTCCCGGTTGTAATAGGCCATCACAAGGAGGGGAACGACGGAGAGCAACGCGAATGACGATACGAGCTTTTCGCGAAAGCCCAGCTTGAGCGACCGCTCTCTGATGAAAAACCGAACGACGTACACGAGCGCGACCAGACAGAAGAACACTGCATAGATCATCAGCGCCTTGACAAGGTTGAAGAGGTGCCAGCGGACATCCAGAGACCCGATGCTCAGAGCGAGGATCCTGTCGGGGTTTGCCATATCCCTCGCGTAGAGGACGTCGAACGGTCTTCCGTCGAGATGCTGCTCGATCCAGATGAACCGATCCTTCGAAGCACCCAACTCAGCAGCGATAGCCGGAGCGAGGCGCGTGCCCCGAAACAGCGTCGGATCAGTCGTCGAAACAAGTCCTCCCCGCTGGTATTCAGAGATTGAGACCTCCCGGAAGCCTTCCTCAAGTTCTTCTCGTGGCCCCGTCCGCAATGGCTCCGGGGTCTCAGCTCGAAACAGAGTCTGTTGGCTCGCTGAAAGCAGGACTGCAACCGTGCCGTCGAATCGGCCCTGATTGCCAAGCACGCTCCCCCACTCGCCATAGTACTTGATCGTTCCACTCGGCACCTTCCGTTCCACGACCTGCAGCACCTCCTCCTCCGTGTCGAAAACCTTCGAGAGCACCTCCACCTGTTCATAGGAGGTTAGCCCGACCGAGAACCTGCTGACTTCTTTTCCGAGATGGTCGTAGACAAAGACGGCTGAGTTGTACCCCTCCCTGCTCATCAACGTCTGGGCCCACAACGTGAACGCGAGGTTGGCAACCGTTGCGGAATCGACATCACTCGCACCAAGCTCTTCACTCGCTTGCGCGACGGAGGAGCGCAGGCCATCGCTCACCACAAACGACAACCAGCTGTCCACGGGTCGCAAGAGCTCGTCAGCGAACACCTGGACGCGTTGTCGTTCCTTCTCGTGCAGCTTCGCATCAAGAATGACCATGGACAACAGAAAAGCGCTGCACCCGAGGATGAGGATCTTGCGCAGGAGATGCCGTTTCCACACATCGTCTTCTCTCGTTTCGGGAGCGAGCCAGAACAGCAGGGGGAGCGAGATCACGAAAACGAGAAGCGGATAGTACATCGGCACCTGCGGCAGCCGGTCGAGGCCGACGAAGAGCACGTTGGCGAGGATCACCAAGATGAGCAGAATGAGAGGAAGCCAGATCGATCGCCGAGCTCTCGGTTGAGCCAGAGGCTCACCAGCTTTTGGCTGAAGGGAGGGAGAGACCAAGCGGGCCATCACCATCAGAATTGCACCGACGACGCAAAGCAGTGAGAGCGTCAGGAGAAGGATATCGAAAACCATCACAACCACAGCAACGCCGGGCACGAGGCTTGCGGGATTTTGATAGCGCAAGGTGGAATCAAAAACGAAACTCCGCATCGCGGCCCCAAACGCGCGCAGAATCCACTGCAGGGCAAACGCCAGCAAGAAAGCGAGGGCGAAGGCAAAGACCCTCTTCGCCAGGGAAACAGGCTCAGCAAGCGTCTTCCGGCTCGTCGGCGTTCGGACGATTTCCCAAAAGATCACGCCGCTGTTCAAGAGCAATGCAACGCATGAGAGCAGGAGTTCGCCGAGGGATGAAGCGAAGCGAAAGAGAAACGGCGACGCGTAGATCGTAGGATCGAAGAGCCACCCACCGAGCAGAGCTGCGGGAAAATCCGCCTGCCGCCAGCTCAAACGGACGCCCCAGATCAGCAGGCTGGCCGCAACTATTCTCAGGACCCGAGACTTGGAGGATCGACTCTTCACAAACAAGATCAATCCCAGAAGACCCGCGCCGAGGGCAAGCGCAACCCCCTGCCAGCGCTCGAAGAAGTGAGAGGAGTTCTGGATCTCGCTCTGCACGGTCGGGGAAGGAACGATGGCATACGCAACTGGGACAGTCCCCAATGCCCGAAGAGGTATGACGAACATCCCTTCCGCCGTCGAATCGCGTGGCGGCTCATCGAACGCGAGGCGTACCGTCGCGCCGGCATCGTCGGAGAGCTCGTCGCTGAAGCTCGAGCGGGAAACGAATCGATTAGAGATCGGATAATTGATTTCCAGGGGACGGCTCACGACCACGTGATAACGAGTGCGCGTAGCGGCGACTGCAACGGAGAGGAACCGGTGAATGCCGGCCTGCCGCGCAACGACGAGGGAATTAGCTCTCCCCTGCTGGAAGACGCTCTTGTAGTCCCGCGCCACGCTTCGCCCCGACCAGGCGAGAATGGTTCCTTGAGAATCGGCGAGATCGATGCTGATCTCGTCGTTGCGATACGTTTCCAGTCTCTCAAAAACCGAGGCCATGCTCGCCGGATCGCCGGATTCCAGCAGATGAAACAGCCGGTTGTCAGCGGCTATGGTTCCGGCGAGCGCGAACTGGTCACGGACTCGTTGATCGAATCGTTCGGTGATCAGGCCGGCCAGTTCTTCTTCTCTCTCCTGCTTCTGCTCTGCCCACCCATGCTCAATCTGATAGTTGCAGCCCTGCTGCGCGGCAACCAGGCCGAGAAGGATCGCGACCGAAATGAAAAAGCCCCAGAGAGCGGGGCGCGACCTCTTGTCGACGATCAGAAGCGGTTTGACCATGAATGCGGAGGCGTCAATAGATGTTGAACTGGCTGATCACCCACTGCGAATCCTGAATCGCCAGAGAGACATAGATCTGCGCCGATTCTCTCCTGCCTCTGACGAGAAACGTCAACCGACCCGTCGCATAGGGGGTCGAACCCAGGTCGTTGTAGCGCGAAAATTCGAACGAGAGGGGTGCCCGCAGCACGAAATACCCCTGCAGGACCGAAACAACCTGGTTCTGGGAAAAGTATCCGCTCTCGCCACCGGTGATGTTGACATAGACTTGACGAGCGAAGGAGACCGGAATCGCGGAGAGCGAGGAGCTCGAGATACTGTGTTCGATCTGATTGAAGACCTTTCTGGCTTCGAGTTGCTGCTGAGTGCGCGGCAGGACCTTCTGTCCGATCATCGAGTCTCGTCGTAGCCTTCGCCTCTGATCCGGCCGAATCTGTGCGGATGCCTCAGATACGATAACGAGGGAAAGGAGAAGAACCACAATCTTCATAGCAGTCACAAAGTATCAGAAAAGCCGAAGAAAATCAACAAGCCGGGAGGCACCTCTGCAGCGAAAAAGCGACACCGCGAAGAGCCCACTCCGCTCTCGTCGGTGGTGCCGCCTGTATCGTTGCAATTTCTCGCTGGATCGCGACCCTGCTTATTTCAACTCGACCGTCGATCGCACCCTTCCAGTCCTCTTTCCGTCGCCGGGGATCGATCTCTTCAACTCCGGATTCTTCGGAGCAACCTGATACGCCCAGTCGAACGTTACGCGTGAGGTGGTCAGTTCCCTCACCCGGATTTTCGCATAGTGATCGTCCCACGTCCAGATGACGTACGTGTGCCCGACGATCGCTTCGACAGATTTCGACGGCGACCAGCCCGACGAAGGGGCAGTCGAGATCTCATACAATGATTGCGTGTACCCCATATCCTGAATGTCGGTATCAGTCCAGACATTCAGATAGGCGTAACCGTTGTAAACCTCAAAGAAGACATCGGTGTATTGGTCTTCGTAGTTCCCGACCGAGTAGGTGGAGAAGTCGTAGCCCGCTGTGCTTGGGAATGTCCTGTAGTTGTCCAACTGTATTCCGTACCCTTCGGGCCTGCGAGTCGCGTACACCACGTCACGGCTGATATCGCTTTCGTTCCCTTCAAAGTCATACGCCGTCACGCCGTAGTAGGATCGCACACCGTTCGTCGCTCCATGATCGACAAAGAGATTCCGGTCGGTCGATCCGAGCAGGTGATAGTCGCCATCGTAACCATCGCTCACCCACACATTGTAGCCGGCGAGATCCGGCTCCGTATTGTGGAGCCACGTGAGCTCGACCGCGTTGTCCATGGCGGTTGCGCGAACACCCTGTGAGCTCCCGCTTCAAGAGGAGAAAACTCAAAGCTCGTGCCACTCCGAAGATCAATTTCCGTTCGAATTCGGCAAACCGGGCGATGATCGGGTGTATGCTTCTGAGTGTTCCTCGTCCACTATTGTGAACGAACGCTCACCGGAAGGTCTCTTTGCCAGGCAAGGCAAGAGCAAAACGAGACGTGGCCGCCTCAGTCGGCAGTTGCTTGTTACCCTAGAGAAGCAACGCCTTGCCGTTGTTTATGACACCGATCCCCCTACCATTCAAACGGCGTCCGTGAAACGGGGAGTTTTTTGATTTCGATCGAAAGGATTGAGAGTCGACGATCCATTCAACACTCGGGTCGACAAGCGTCAAGTTTGCGACCGCCCCTTCGACGATGCTGACCGGCGGAAGCGAGAGGATCGATCGCGGGTTCCTCGACAACTTCTCGACCAGTTGGTAGAGCGTGAGAAACTTCATTTCGACGAGCTCAGAGATCGCAAGGCCCACGGCCGTTTCGAGCCCCACAATCCCAAATGGAGCCTGCGTGTATTCTACCTCCTTCTCGTCGATCGTATGCGGAGCGTGGTCCGTCGCGATGGCGTCGATAGCCCCGTCGCGCAGCCCCTCTTTCAGCGCTCTGACATCATCGACGGTCCGGAGCGGCGGATTCATTTTCGTGTTCGTATCGAAGCTAGAGACCTCGTCCTCCGTGAGCGAGAAATGATGCGGCGTGGCCTCGCATGTAACGCTGAGATGGTCCGCCTTCGCCTTCCGCACCTGCTCCAGAGCCCCCGCCGTGCTGATGTGAGCGACGTGGTACTTCGCCCCCCGAATGTACCGCAGCAGGATGATGTCGCGCGCGATCATCAATTCTTCTGCGACGGGCGGGATCCCCAGCATGCCCAGCCGCGTCGAAGCAAGTCCCTCATTCATACATCCTCCCTGCGTCATCGAAGTCTCCTCGGCGTGCTGGATGATCGGGATGCCGTACATCGACGAATACTCAAGCGCACGACGCATGATCTCCGCGCTCGCGACCGGGCTGCCGTCATCGGAAAAGCCTACCGCTCCGGCTTCGGCAAGCTCCGCCATAGGCGAGAGTTCGGCGCCCTCACGCCTCTTGGTGGCCGCGGCAATCGGAAAGACATCGACGATCCCATCGCAGACCGATTTGCCTTTCTCCCGCACGTACCGGACAACCGACTCATCGTCGATGGCCGGGTTGGTGTTCGGCATACAGCACACAGCGGTGAAGCCGCCGGCCGCAGCAGAGGCGCAGCCGGTCTCAATCGTCTCCTTATGCTCGAACCCCGGCTCGCGCAGGTGCACGTGCATATCGATGAAACCCGGAGCGACGATCTTGCCCTTGAGGCTGACCACCTGGAACGATTTATCCGCTGAGAGATCCTTCCCAACCTTTTCGATACTTCCGTCTACAATCAGGAGGTCGTATGACTCATCCTTGCCCGAGGTTGGGTCGATGAGCCTGCCGCCTTTCAAATGAAGCTTCATCAAGCACCTCTTCATTATTGGGTTGAAGTCCCCAACAGGTAGAGCACGGCCATTCGAATGGCCACGCCGTTGGTCACTTGTCGGAGGATAACCGAATGTTCGCTATCCGCCAGGTCAGCGGAAAGCTCGACGTCGCGATTAATCGGGCCCGGGTGCATGATCGTGATCGGTGTTGATGCTCTCGCGACCTTCTCTTTTGTCACGCCGAAAAAACGATGATATTCGCGCAAGGATGGAAAGAGCCCGCTCTTCTGGCGTTCGAGCTGGATTCGCAGCACGTTGAGCACATCCACCTTCGGGATGACTTCCTCGAGCCGGTGGAAGACCTTCACGCCGAGCTTCTCAATCTCCCTCGGGATCAGCGTCTCAGGCCCGCAGACCGACACCTCAGCTCCCATTGTCGTAAGACCGTAGATGTTTGAGCGCGCCACGCGACTGTGGGTGATGTCGCCGACGATGCAGACACGCAGTCCTTCCAGCGAGCCGAACTTCTCGCGGAGGGTATACATATCGAGCAGCCCTTGTGTCGGATGTTCGTGACCGCCGTCGCCCGCGTTGATCACGTTGGCATCGACCACTCTGCTAAGGAAGTGTGCAGACCCCGGAGATGAGTGCCGGATGACAACCATATCGATCTTCATGGCTTCGATGTTGCGTGCCGTATCCTTGAGCGTCTCCCCCTTGCTGACACTGCTGGCGGCCGTCGTGAAGCTCACCACATCGGCTGAGAGCCGCCGCTCCGCAAGCTCAAACGAGATCCGCGTGCGCGTTGAGCTCTCGAAGAACAGGTTGACAACCGTCTTGCCTTGAAGCGGCGGGACCTTCTTGATCGGGCGGTCCAGAATCTCTCGGAAAGAAACGGCCGTGTCCAGAATGGCCGCGATCTCCTCCTTGGACACCCCTTCCAGACCGAGCAGGTGGCGGCTCCTGAGCTTCATTGCGTCATCTCCTTTCCGTCCTCAGGGACATCCTCGACGTACACGGCGTCCTCCCTATCCGCCTCCGTCATCAAAACCTGGATCTTCTGGTCGGATGACGTCGGCACACTCTTGCCGATGAAGTCGGCCTTGATGGGCAGCTCCCGATGCCCGCGGTCGACAAGGACCAGGAGCTCGATGAGCGCGGGACGTCCGAGGTCGGTCAGCGCGTTCAGAGCGGCGCGGATCGTTCGCCCGGTGAAGAGCACATCATCCACCAACACGATGATCTTCCCCGTCACGTCGAACAGGATCTCCGTACTCTTGAGCTGAGGTTGGTCGAGGCGTCCGCGCAAATCATCACGGTACAGCGTGATGTCCAGAATTCCGACCTGAACGCTCTTCCCCTCAATCTCCTCGATTTTGCTCGCGAGCCGTCGGGCAAGGAATTCCCCCCGGGTCCGAATGCCGACGATCGCAACGTCTTCCGCGCCTTTGTTCCGCTCTAGCACCTCGTGGGCAAGTCTGTTGACGGTCCGCCGGAAGCTGTCGGCGTCGATGATCTTTGTTTTTTTCATCTCAACCCCTCATAAACAAAAAAGCCTCCGATTCCGACGACGTCGAAAGGAGGCAAACCAATGCAAAATTGAAAAATGAAAAAGTAAAAAAGGCTTGTCCCGATTTTTCCTTTTTCACTTTTACTTTTTCATTTCCCTTCCCTACCTCGCCGGATAGGATTAAAGGATTCGGTCAAAGAACGTTTTGGACTGCGTTAATATACGATGCAAACAATCGGAATGCAAGATCTTC